>Ga0126377_10000168_pt1 | contig 36423 bp, 34 predicted proteins | sample PanSoiMetPlot_22_FD_92647 | JGI IMG/M metagenome (GOLD analysis project Ga0126377, IMG submission 92647) | Tropical forest soil microbial communities from Panama - MetaG Plot_22 | ecosystem: Environmental > Terrestrial > Soil > Tropical forest > Bulk soil | place: Panama | collected 2016-02-17 | reverse complement strand
GTTCTAATCCCAACAGACGCTCAACAGCACTTAAGCTTTCGTCCATCGAAGCTCGGCTGTGCGAGCGTGCAAAGGAGAAGACGATGTCGAGAGTGCGCATGGTTGCTTGGACTGGCTGGCTGGCGGCTGCGTTCCTCGCCTGCATCGGGATCGCGGCGGCCGGCGACCCGGCCACGGGTGGCTGGCATGGCCACGGCCCCGGAATGGATTCGATGTTCGGCGGTTTCGGTCCCGGTGGGATCAAGCGGATGGGCGATCAGCTCGGCCTGAGCTCCGAACAGCGCCAGTCGATCAAGGGCATCATGGATGCGGCGCGCCCGCAGATGCAGACCCTGCACGAGAGCATGCGCACCAACGCGGAGAAGCTCCGCTCGGTGCAGCCGGACGATCCGAACTACGCCACGGTTGTGCAGCAAGTCAGCCAGGCGGCGGGCGAACTGGCTTCGCGCATGGTCACCGAAGGCAGCCAGCTGCGCACACAGGTCTACAACGTCCTGAACAAGGAGCAGAAGCAGAAGCTTCCGCAAGTCCAGGCACAGATGCAGGAACAGGCACGCGAGCGCTTCCAACGCCACCGCTCGCAGCCCGCGGCGCCATCGACAGATTCCTCACCGTCGACATAGGGAAGCTCTGCACCGGTTTCGTGGTGCAGGGCTTCCCTCGGCTCACCGTCGGGCCAGATCGCTGGGAGTCAGGCTGGATTTGACTGACTCCCAGCCTGGTCTGAACCGGGCCACCACCGCTTGCATCGCGCCCTTCTCCACGGGCGCGTACTCGAGCTTCAAAGAGTCGAGCATCAGCACCGACTTCGGCCGCCCCTTGGGAAAACGCGCGCGCGCCGTGAACAGCACGCGCCCTTCGACCGGCGTATCCCCCGCGAACTGGCGTACCGCGGCCACGCGGTCGAGTAACGGCCCCTGCGGGTTGGGGAACGAGTAGCGGCGCCGGCGCGTCATCACAGCCCATTGGTTCATCTGGTCACCGCCGAAGATCATCCCGGGCACTTCGCGCAGATCCAGCACCAGGATTCCGCGCTGCGTGAGCAGCAGGAAGTCGAGGTGCAGGCGGCCATCCATGCCGTCCGGGATCAGCATGTCATGCAGCACCTCGTACGCGGCGTCACGCAGCGCCGCCAGTAGCGCGCGGCGCTCCGTCATGCGCCGCAGGCGCAGGTAGGCGAAGTAGACGATGGCGCCGACCACCAGCAGCGCCACCAGCCAGGCGATGAGGCGTGGGTCGATCCGCTCGAGTGTTTCGCTCATCGTTCGAGAAGCTTGTCCTTGAAGGTCGTGAATTCGGAATCGATCTCGCTCGCCTGGCGCGGGAGCGCGAGCAGCGCGGCCAGTGCCGGCGGAATCGCGATCTCGCCGCCGATCAGCGGCTCGACGACTTCGCTGAACTTGGCGGGATGCGCCGTGGCGACCAGCACCCAGTGATGGCCGCGGCGCAATTCTACCGGCAGCTGCATGTAAGCCTCAGCGCCCACCGCCGTATGCGGGCACCACACGCGCCCGTAAGCCGAATAGTCGGCGCGGATGCGCGCGCGGATTTCATCATCGCTGATCGACACCGCGGCCAGGCGATTGCCCCAGCTCTCCTCGTCCGGCATCAGTGCTCGCAGGCGCTCCATGTTGCTCGGATCGCCCACATCCATGGCGGAGGCGAGCGTCGCAACACTGGGGCGCGGCGACCAGGTACCGCTCTCCAGGAAATCGGGCACGGTGCGATTCGCGTTGTGAGCGAGCACGATCTCGGCGATGGGCAGCCCCATCTCGCGCGCCCACAGGCAGGCGGCCGCGTTGCCCAGATTGCCGCTCGGCACGATGAAGGATGCCGGGCCCTGCGTGCGCCGGGCGACGTCGAGACTGGCGAGCGCGTAGTACACGATCTGCGGCAGGAGCCGGCCGATGTTGATGCTGTTCGCCGAGGACAGATCGCGGGCCTCGCGCACCTCTGCGTCCTTGAAGGCAGCCTTCGCGAGTCGCTGACAGTCGTCGAAGGATCCGCGCACGGCGAAGCTGCGCACGTTGTCGCCCCAGCAGGTGAGCTGCTGTTCCTGGCGCGGCGAGACACGCCCGTGCGGGAACAGGATGATGACTTCGAACCCGCGGCGCCGGTGAAATGCGGCCGCCACGGCACTGCCGGTATCGCCCGACGTTGCCACCAGGATGGTCTTGTCGCGCCCTGCGGGGTTGAGCCGCGCGAGCGATTCCGCCAGGAAGCGCGCGCCGAAATCCTTGAAGGCCGCGGTGGGGCCGTGAAAGAGTTCCAGCACCTCGAGCGGCTCACGCCCGCCACGCAGCGGTGTCAGCGGCACGGTGAAGTTGCAGGCGTTCTCCGCAATGTCCGGCAGCGCATCCTGCAGCGAGTCGCCCGCAAAATAGGGCTCGAGCACTGCGCCGGCGGTTTGCGCCAGCGTCATTCCCGGGGCCGCGGCGTCCGCCTCCAGGCGCGGCAGTGAAGCCGGCACGTACAGTCCGCCGTCGGGCGCGAGACCGCGAGCCATCGCCTCGCTCAGCGCGATCCCGTCGTCCCGGTTGCGCGTGCTGAAGAAGCGCATCAGGGCCCGGTCAAGCGCGCGCCGCGCGGCTCGATGCTCGTGATCCAGTGATCGCTCGCGAGATTGTGCGCGGCGAAGGCGGACACCATGCCCTCGCGCACCGACTGCGCGCGCGGTTCCTCGCACCAGGCGAACACCGTCGGCCCGGCGCCGGAGATCGAGCAACCCAGCGCACCGCCCGCCATCGCCGCACCGCGCACGGCCTTGAAGCCCGGGATCAGCGCGGCGCGCTGCGGCTCGATCACCACGTCCTCGAACGCATCGCGAATCATGTCGAGATCACCGGAATAACAACCCGAGATGAAGCCCGCCAGGTTCGCGGTCTGCCAGACGAAGTCGGATAACGTGACGGTCTTGCTCAGGATGTCCCGCGCCTGCCGCGTGGAGATCGACATGTGGGGATGCACGAGCACACAACGGATGCTGGCGGGAACCGGGATCTGCTTGGTGCGGGGATTGTCGATGCCCACGGTCAGCACCAGTCCGCCGAAGAGCGAGGGCGCGATGTTGTCGACATGGATCGAGCCACTCGCCACCTGTTCGCCGTGCATCGCACACTTGAGGAGCTCCGTCATGCTGGCCGGTTTCTCGAGCAGCGCATTGGCGGCCACCACCGCCGCCACCGCCGAAGCGGCCGACCCGCCGAGACCCGAGCCGAGCGGAATCCCCTTGTCGATTTCGAGTTCCACGCCTCCGGGCGCCCGCGTGGTCTGCCAGAGGCTCAACACCGCCTTGCCGGCGGTATTGCGTTCCGCCTCGAGTGGCAGTTCAGTCACCGCACCGGTAATCGACCGGATGCGCACACCGGCGCCGTCTTGACGCCGGGCGGTGACACGATCGCCGACGCTCTGCACCGTGTGGCCCAGGATGTCGAAGCCGATGCCGACGTTGCCCACGGTGGCGGGCGCGAATGCGGTTGCTTCGCTGCGTGACATCGCGAACTACAGCTTGGCGCCGAGATACGCGCAGAGCCGCAACAGGTCCGCGAATACACCCCCGGCGGTGACTTCGGGGCCGGCCCCCGGTCCCTGCACGATGAGCGGGTTGTCGCAGTAACGCCGGGTGGCGAACCGCACCACGTTGTCGGTGAGCGAGATGTTGGCGAATGCATGGCGCGCCTCGAGCCGGGCGAGGCCGACGGTCGCGCGTCCACCCGCCTCCAGTCGCCCGATATAGCGCAGCACCTGCTGCTCCGCCTTCGCCTTCTGGTAGCGGATCTGCATCTCGCCGTCGAACTCGTGCAGCCGCTCCAGGAACTCCTCGCTCGAACATTGCGCGAGCGCCGGCGGCACCAGGCTTTCCACCGCGACATCGGCAAGCTCGAGCTCGAGTCCCATCTCGCGGCCGAGGATGATGAGCTTGCGGGCAACGTCCATACCCGAGAGATCATCGCGCGGGTCGGGCTCCGTGTAGCCGCGCGCCTTGGCATCGCGGACGATGCGTGAGAAGGGCACCGAGCCGTCATACACGTTGAACAGGTAGGCGAGCGTCCCCGAGAAGATGCCCTCGAGGCTGATGATCTCGTCTCCGGTCTCGCGCAGGTCACGCAACGTCTGGATGATGGGAAGGCCCGCACCGACGTTGGTTTCGTACAGGTAGTGCGAGCCCGCGGCGCGGCGCGCCTCGCGCAGCGCCCGATACGCGGACAGCTCGCCGCTGTTCGCTTTCTTGTTCGGCGTCACCACGTGCATGCCGGCGGACAGCCAGTCGCCGTAGTGCCTGGCGACTTCCGCGCTCGCGGTGCAATCGATCATCACGGCGTGCGGCAGATGATCGGCGTGCACGAACTGCGCAAAGGCATGCTCATCGGCCGCGACCCCCTCCTTCGCCAGCCGCTCGCGCCACTTCTGCAGATCCACGCCGCCGTCCTGCAGGAGCATCCGGCTGGAGCTCATGATGCCGCGCACCCGCAGGTCGAGATTGAAATCGCGCCCGAGACGCCCGATCTGGCTCGCCAGTTGATCGAGCAGCACGCTGCCCACGGTGCCGGGGCCGATCAGGCCGATGGACACGGTATGCGGCGACAAGTAGAAGCCGGCGTGCACGGCGCGCAGTGCCCTGGCACTGTGCCGGCCCTCGATGACCACCGAGATGTTGCGTTCCGAGGCGCCCTGCGCGATCGCGCGCACGTTCACGGCCGAATCGCCGAGCGCAGTGAATACTTTCGCCGCAACGCCGTGAGCGCCCGCCATCCCGTCGCCGACCACCGCCAGGATCGCGAGGCCGCGATCCACTTCCACGCTCTGGATCTGTCCCTGGCGCAACTCGCTGTCGAAGGCATTGCGCACCACCGACTCGGCGCGCGTCGCCTGGGTTTCGGGGATCGCAAAGCAGATCGAGTGCTCGGAGCTCCCCTGCGAGATGAGGATCACCGAAATGTTTTCTTCGCGCAGCGCGCCGAAGAGCCGGTGCGCCGTCCCGGGCACGCCGATCATGCCTGCGCCTTCCAGGTTGAGGAGCGCGATGCCGTCGATGCTGGTGATGCCCTTCACCTGCAGGAGCGACTGCGGCTCGGCGCAGATCAGCGTGCCCTCCTTGTCGGGCGCGAAGGTGTTGCGGATCCAGAGCGGGATGTCGCGTTCGACGGCGGGCGCCATGGTCTGCGGGTGGATCACCTTGGCGCCGAAGTAGGCGAGCTCCATCGCTTCGTTGTAGGAGAGCGAGTCGATCACCTTGGCATCCGGCACCAGGCGCGGATCGGCGCTCAGCACGCCGTCCACGTCGGTCCAGATGTGGATCTCGCGCGCCTCGAGCAGCGCGCCGAAGATCGAAGCCGAAAAGTCGCTCCCGTTGCGGCCGAGCGTGGTCTGGATGCCGCTGCGATCGGCCGCGATGAAACCGGTGATGACGAGCGTGCCGGCGAAATCCGCCTTGAGCTCGGCGTGCATGCGCCTCTGTGATTCGTCCCACTGCACGATCGGGCCGAGCTTGCCCCACTCCACCACCAGGATGCGGCGCGCATCCACCCATTCCACGCCTGCGGCTAACGCGGCGCGTTCGCGCAGCAAGGCCGTGAACAGCCGCGTCGACCAGATCTCGCCGTAGCCGGCCACCAGGTCGCGCACGTTCTGCGCGGCCGAGCGGATCAGTTGCACGGTCTGCAGGATGCCGTGGATGTCGCGGAAGTCCGCCTTGAGATCGGCGATGAACGCGGCTGCACCGCCGGGCTTCAGCACCGACTCGGCGATCTGGATATGGCGCTCGCGGATCTCCACCAGGCGCGCATCGAAGGAAGCATCCTGGTGCTCGGCGAGGGCCACCACGTTGAGCAGGGCATCGGTCACGCCGCGGCACGCGGACAGCACGATCGCCTGCCGCTGGCCGGCCTGCTCCACGATGCGCGCCACGCGGCGGAAGCAGTCGGCGTCGGCGACGCTCGAGCCGCCGAACTTGTGAACCGTCCACGCTGTTTCAGTCATCACTTCTCGCCATGAGATTCGCGCGCACCACTCTCGCCGGGGCGCTCACCGCACCGGAGGGCAAGTTGCAACAGGATAATAGCCGCTCGCGCTGCCCGCTCAGCGATCGGCAGACCTTCCCTATGGCCGCCGTCGCGGTGGGCCGCGATCGCTGCGTTCGCGCGCTTCGTTGATGCGCAGGCTCCGCCCGCCGAACTGCTGACCATTGAGCGCCGTGATCGCGCTGTCCGCCTCGCCGCCATCCATCTCCACGAATCCGAAACCGCGCGGTCGTCCGGTCTCGCGATCGGTGATGAGCTTGACGGATTGCACTTTTCCATACTGCTCGAACAGCTGCCGGATCTGGTCTTCAGAGGCGCTGAATGGCAGGTTTCCCACGTAAATTGTTTTCATTGCCTCACCTGGCGGGTCTGCCGGAGAACCCGGCAAAGTCGCGGCGACTCTAATCTTTCGCGCTGCACCATGGCAAGTTCAGCGCACCCAGTGCGTCGGGTCGATCGTCACCGGTTTCTTTTCGGCGAGCAGCTTCGACAGCATGTCGCTCAACCGCGATTCATCGAAGACGATGTCCTCGGGCAGGCTGAGATCGGTCACGCTGGCTTCGACCTCGCGCGCCGGCGTCGTCAGGTTGTCGCCGTCGTACTCGGCGCGAATGCCACGGCCGGACAGCCCTTCCTTGCGATGGAATGCCGGCAAGGGCCAGTCCTTGCGCCGCCAGTGATGATGATGGCCGATGATTCGCCATAGCCCGCGATGCAACGCGCCGTCCTTGACCCGGCAGATGACGTTGGCTTGCTCGGCGCGGATCTGTTCCAGCTCACTGCCCTGCGGCGGCTGCTTGCGGCGCGGACCGAAGAAGTAGCCGAGCAGGACTGCGCCCCGCTTCGGCCGACGCGCCACCAGGCCGACGGCGAAACCGTGCGCCAGCGGCACGGCAAACCAGTCGCCCTCTTTGTAGGTCTGTGTAGCTGCTTTCACGAGACTTGCGCCGCACGCCCCGATCTCGAGCGTTGACCAATCCTACCAGCCCGTTCAGCTTCGTGGATGCGAGCGTGGCTGTCAGTCGAGCCGCTTGCGGAAGCGCAGTGCCGCCAGGATCAGAGCGATCACGAAGAATGCACCAAGTTTGAGCAACGGGCCGGGCATGCTGCCGATCGGTGCCCCGCGCAGGGCGATCCCGCGGACCAGTTCCACGAAGTGCGTAAGAGGCAGCACTTGCGCGATCGCCTGTGCGGCGAGCGGCATGCCGTCGAACGGGAACATGAACCCCGACAGCAGGATCGACGGGAGCATGGTGAAGAAACCCAACTGCACCGCCTGGAACTGCGTCGCCGCCAGGGTCGAAATCAGCAACCCCAGCATCAGTGTCGCCGCAATAAAGAGACAAGCCGCGAGATACAGGTCGAACAGATTGGAACTGAAGGGCACATCGAACAGCCAGCGTCCAACGACGATGATCAGGGTGGTCTGGATCAAGCCGACCAGGATGTACGGGACGATCTTGCCCGCCATCAGCTCGGTCGACTTGACCGGCGTGGTGATCAACAGCTCGAGGTTCCCGCGCTCGCGCTCGCGCACGATGGCGATCACGGTAAACAGCACCATCGTCATGTTGAGGATCACGCCGATCAGCGTCGGGACGATCTGCACTGCCGTGCGCTTTTCCGGGTTGTAGAGCGTGCGCACTTCGATCAGCCGATCGTCCGGGACTGCAATGCCCGCGCGCGCTGAGAGCCGCGGCGCGGCGATGCCGCGCACCACGCTTTCGATCGTCGGCTCGCTGCCGTCGACCAGGATCTGCACCGCGGTGCGATCCCCGTCGAGCTTGCGACGCTCGTAGTCCGGGGGAACGTAGATCCCGACACTGAGCGCACCGCTCGCGATGCGTGCCTCGAGTTGCCCGGGCGATTGCAGGTGCTCGCGGATCCTGAGGACCTGGGTCGCCTGCAAGTCGGCGATCATGGCCCGCGAGCCCGACGTGTTGGCGAGATCGACCACGCCGGCGTCGATGTTGCGCACGTCGAAGTTGATGCTGTAGCCGAAGATCAGGATCTGGACCAGCGGGATACCCACGACCATCCCGAACGTGAGGCGGTCGCGCAGCAGCTGGCGAAACTCCTTGGCCGCGATGGCGCGGATCCGGCCGATCGACTGCCCTATGGCCGGAGAGATCACGAGGCCTTCCCCGATGCTGGTTGCGGCCCGCCATTGCCATCGCGACTGCGCAGCGTCGCGGCGACAAACACGTCCTCGAGGCTCGCCCGCGTCAGCTCGACTTTCGCGGCTACGCCGGCGCGTTCCAGTGCGGTGCGCGCCATCGCCTCAGGATCGCGCGTGGCCCGATCCAGCAGCGCATGCAATCGTGTGCCGAGTTGCGCGACGCTCTTGACCTCCGCCAGCCGCGACAGTGCCTCGCGTGCGCCGCCGGTGTCCTCGGCCTCCACCTCGATGACGGCCGCATCGATGTCGTCCATGAGCGTCTTGGGAGCGCCCTCGGCCACCAGCCTGCCGTTGTCGAGGATCGCGAGCCGGTGGCAGCGCTCCGCCTCGTCCATGTAGTGCGTCGACACGAGGATCGTCGTCCCCTGCCCCACCAGGCGGAACAGGCTTTCCCAGAAATCGCGCCGGCTCTGCGGGTCCACGGCACTCGTCGGTTCATCGAGCAGCAGGAGCTCCGGCTCGTGCAGCGTGGCGGTGGCGAGCGCCAGGCGCTGCTTCTGTCCGCCGCTCATGGTGCCGGCACGTTGCTCCGTGCGATCGGCGAGATGGTATTCCTCGAGGGCCGCGTCGATGCGATGGGTGCGCTCAGCGGCCGGGATGCTGAAGATGTCGGCGATGAACCGCAGGTTCTCCAGCACCGTGAGGTCCTCCCACAGCGAGAAGCGTTGCGTCATGTAGCCGATCTTCTGGCGCAGCTTCTCCGACTCGCGGGTTGCATCGTAACCGAGCACTTCGACGCTGCCCGCCGTGGGCAACAGCAGCCCGCACAGCATGCGGATGGTCGTCGACTTCCCCGAGCCGTTGGGACCGAGGAAGCCGTAGATCTGGGCTCGCGGGATCGACAGATCCACGTGATCCACCGCAGTCAGCGGCCCGAACTGGCGCGTGAGACCGCGCGCCTGGATCGCATAGTCGCCGTTCATTGCTTGCCTTGCGGCGATGAGCCGAAACGCACCTCGACGGGAATGCCGACCGGCAGCGTCGTGGCGCCCGCCCCGAGCAGGTCGACGTGCGCGAGATAGCTCAGCCGGCTGCGGTCCTTCTGCGTGAGCGCGAAGTACGGCGTGAACGTCGCCTCGGTGGACACATAGCGCACGCGGCCGTCGAACGGCTTCGCGACGCCATCGACGTGCACGCTCGCGGCCGAGTCTGGACGCACCTGGACGCGGATCGGCTCCGGCACGTACACGCGCGCGTAGGTGGTTCCGTCGGCGAGCAGCACCACCACTGGCTCGCCGGCGGCCGGCCGGTCGCCGAGCTTGTAGGGCAGCGCCTCGACGATGCCGGCGCGTGGCGCCTTCACCGTCAGGCGCTCGGCGCTCAGCTCCGCTTGTTGCAGCTGCGCCTTCGCCTGCGCCAGGGTGTCGCGTGCCTGGTCGAGCTCCTCGATGCGCGTCCCGTTCAACAGCAGCGTGAGGCGGGCATGTGCCGCCTTGCGCGCGGCTTCGGCGCTGTCACGCGCCGCACGTTGCTGATCGACGGTCGACTGGCTGGTGAGCTTGCGCTGCACCAGCTCCTTGGCGCGCTCGAATTCCTTGCTGGCGTTCTCGAGTTGCGCCTCGGCGCCGGCAAGGTCGGCACGGGCTTCGAGGATGTCCTCCTGGCGCGGACCACGCGTCAACTCATCGAGCCGGTGCTGGGCGCCGCTCGCCTGCGCGCGCAGGTTGGCGACCTGCGCGTTGCCATTCACGTCATCGAGCTTGAGCAGCACCTGGTCTTGAGCGACATGATCGCCTTCGCGCACGTGCACTTCGATGATCGGCTCGTGGGCCTCGGCCGGAAGCTCCAGCCGATCGCGCTCCAGCGTCCCCAGCGCCACCTGGGCATCGGGGTCCCCGGAGCAGCCCGCGAGCAGCAACACCAACAGCGCGGCGAAACCGGCAGGGTTACGCATGCAGAGGTTCCTTCTTGGCCACGCCGCGCAGGAATACGCCGAGCGTGTGGTTGATCAACCGCTCGACGCCGCTCTCATTGGTTTCGATGCCGAGCACCCGGGTCGTGATCGGCAGCGAAATGAAGGGGAACAGCGCGAGGCTCAGCAATGACACGCAGGTGAGCGATGCGTCGAGATCACCGCGCAGGTGCCCGGCGTCGATCTCGCGCCCGATGACCGTACGCAACAGCGGGGCGAAGCGGCCGGCAAAATCGCGGATGAATACCTGGCGAAACGAGCCATCGGGCGAGAGCACTTCGCGCACGATCAGCCCGGGGATCCACGGATTGGCGGCGAGCACCCGCATGTACGCGCGCGCGAGCGCATCGATGTCGACGCCCTCCTGCTGTCCGAGCATCGCCATCAGGCGCGTGATCACCGGAGCAATGGCCGTTTCCAGCATGGCGCGGTAGAGCCCGTCCTTGCCGTCGAAGTAGTAATGGATCATCGCGGGGTTCACGCGCGCCGCGGCGGCAATCTGCCGGCTGGAGACGGCGCGAAAGCCATGGCGCAGGAACAGCGTGCGCGCCGCCTCCAGCAGCGCTTCGCGAACCTGCGGGTCGTCGCCGCCGCGCGGCCGGCCGGGACGGCGCGCCACCGGCAGGCGCAGGGTACGGGTCATGGCTCGGGCTCCGGATGTTAAACGCGCGATTAATTTATGCCGTCCGTCCCTCACAGGCAATCGTTGCGCTTCATTGAGTGTTTAATTTCCCCGCTGGCATAATCGCGCGCCCATGGATTCGAGCCTCACTGCTCTCCTCACCTTCTTCGAGTCGCGCCGCGGTGCCGGTCGCCCGCTGGTTCTCGCCACGATCGTTGCGACGACCGGCTCGACCTACCGCAAGCCGGGCGCGCGCATGCTCATCGACAGCGACGGCGCGGCCTGTGGCTTGCTGTCCGGAGGTTGCCTGGAAGCGGACCTGATGGAGCGCGCCCGTGCGGTCCTGGCGGGCGGCGATGCGCAACTCGTCGACTACGACCTGCGCAAATCCGACGATCCGATCTGGGGACTCGGACTCGGCTGCGAAGGCTCCATGAGCATCCTGCTGCAGCGGGTCGGCGCGGCGGACCAGTTTCGCCCGCTCAATCGCATCATGGAGCTGGTGCGGCTGCGCCGCGGATCGCACTTCGCCACGATCGTGCGCTCGAGCGATACCGCCTGGCCCGCAGGCACGTGCCTGTTCGAAGAGGAACTCGGGAAGGATGCGCTCGCCGAGGCACTGCGCGCGCAGTGGGTGCATGCGCGGGGTTCCATGTCATCGTCAGGACTGGTGGAAGTACGTGCCGACGGTGCAATGCTCAGCGTCTTCCTGGGACGGGTCGATCCGCCGCCTCACGTGCTGGTGTTGGGCGCTGGCCCGGACGCGGTGCCGATGGTGCGCGCCGCGACCGATCTCGGCTGGCTCGTCACCGTGTACGACCATCGGCCGGCGTACGCGACCTCGCAGCACTTCGCTACTGCGGCTGAGGTGATTGCCGCTCCGGCAGATGAGCTGAGCAGCCGCGTCGATCTGGGCCGACACGAAGCGGCAGTGATCATGAGCCACCACCTGCCGAGCGATCTCGAGTACCTGCGACAGGTGGCGAGATCGACCATCCGTTATGTCGGGCTGCTCGGACCGCACGAACGGCGTCGGCGCCTGGCAGAAGAACTCGGATCGCTCGCTGCATCGCTCGCCGGCCGCCTGCGTGGACCCGTGGGACTCGACATCGGTGCGCGCACGCCCGAGGCGATCGGGCTGGCGATCGTTGCCGAGATTCACGCCGTGCTGGCCGGTCGCGACGGACAAGCCTTTTCCGCGCTGCAAAACGACCGCGGGCCGTGGAGTGCATCCACGGCCCGCGATGTTCACCAGCGCTGAAACCTGCTATCAGCTCTGCGAGGCGTAGATTCCGTAGAGCTCGGCTACCTGGGCTAGTTTGGAATCGGCGGGCACGCTCTTGAACGCCTTGCGCGCGGCCTCCTTCTGGTTGAGCTTCAGGTACGCGCGACCGAGTGCGATCTGCGCCTCGTCGGTGCGCTTGCCCGGGTTCTTGGTGAGCGCCCGCTGCAGGGCTTCGACGGCCTTGTCGTACTGTGCAAAGCCGGTGTAGGTCATGCCGAGATTGATGTCGAGATCCGCCGTCTTCGAGGCCTTGGCGTCCTGCTCGAGTTGCGGAAGCTTCTTTTGCACTTCCTGCGCCTGGGTGCGCGCATTGTTGAGCAGGCGGGTGTAACGCTCCTTGTCCTGGGTCTCGAGCACCTTGTTGGCGAAACCCTTGTTCATGACCACGAGCGCCTCGCCCGGCACGCCCGCGGTGATGTCCATCTCGGCCATTTCCTTGTAGTCGTTCGGCTTCTTGAGCACGTCGAGATCGAGCATCAGCCGGTAGTAGTTGAGCGTCGTCAGGTCGTCGTTCTCCTGCTGCTGGCGCAGTGTCGTGAGCAAAGCGTCCCAGTGCTCGTGGGTGGGGTACTGGCGCACCAACTGCATGCGCATGTCCGCCATACCCTTCGTGTCGCCCATCTGGTCCATGCAGAAGAGTTTGAGGTCCAGCCAGTTCTGCTTGATCGGCTGGCCGGCCTTGCGCTGCGCGTCCATGCCCTGCTGGATGTACTTGCTGGCGTTCTTGCAGTCCTTTTGCTGGTAGTACGACTGGGCCACCAGCAGGTAGGCGTCGCTCTCGTCGGGACTGTTCTTCAGCCAGCGCGTCCCGTAATCGATCGCTTTCGGATAGTTCTTGATGTCGAAGTTCAGCGTGGCGAGTTGCTTGACGCGTGCCGGCACTTGCGCGGCCGGGACCTGCGGCGAATTGAGATTGGCTTCGTAGTATTTGGCAGCGCCGGCCTTGTCTTTTGTGTTGAACAGGGCGTAGGCCATCAGGTCGTTGATCGCGTACTGCTCGTAGGCCGACTTCTTCGGCTGCCCATCCGCTTCCTTGAGCTTTGCGATCGCTTCGTCCCAGTGCTTCTTGGCGATCGCCGCCTGCGCGTCCTTGAGTTTCGTGCCGACTTCCTTGCTGACCGTTTCAGCCTGCGCGATTGCAGGAATGACCAGGGTTGTCACGCTCGCCGCGCACACCTGCGCAGCAAGCAGCCCCACAACGAGATACTTCCGCATCACCTCTTCACCTCGGAATTGAACGCCGTGAGCGCGTTGTTGTTAGGCGGCCGGCGTTCCCGCGCCGTTCTGCGCGTAGATTGCCCAAAGATTCGCTACCTCGGCAAGCTTTGAGTCCTTGGGGATCGCGCCGAAGGCCTTGACGGCATCGTCCTTGCGATTGAGCTTGAGCAGTGCCCGACCGAGCATCAGCTGTGCTTCCTCGGGCCGCTTGAGCCCGCCTTTCTGGATCCCGCGTTGCAGGGCTTCGACCGCCTTGTCGTACTGGTCGTAGCTCAGGTACGCGATGCCGAGCGCTGCATCCGCATCGCCGGTCTTGGCCGCCACCGCTTCCTTCTCCAGCGTCGGCAGCGACTTCTGGTCGTTCTGTGCGCTCTTCTCCGCATCCGCCATGAACTGGCGGGTGCGCTGCTCGTCCTTGCCGGTGATCAGCTTCTGGTCGAACGCCTTGTGCAGGACCTTGACCGACTCTCCGGGAACGCCCGCGTCATACGTGTACTGCGCGAGCTCCACGTAGTCATCCGGGCGCTTGAGCTGGCCGACGTCGAACATCAGCCGGTAGAGGTTCATCGTCGTGCGGTCGTCACTGTCGCGCCGGTTCTGCAGCATGGTGAACATCTGGTCCCAGTACTTCGGCGTCGGGTAGGTGCGCAGCAGCTCCTCGAGCGTCTTCTTGATGCCCGCGTTGTCGTCCATCTCCGCGTAGCTGCTGAGTGCGAGCTGCAGGTACTGCTCCGGCACCTGCTTGCCGGCCTTGCGGGTGAGATCGATGCCGGCTTCGAACTGCTTCACGGCATTCGCGTAGTCGTTCTGTACGTAGTAGGACTGGCCGAGCAGCATGTAGGGCTCGGGCTTGGAACCGCCGCTCGTCTCGAGCCAGCGCTTGGAGTACTCGACCGCCTTCGGGTAGTTCTTGAGCTGGAAGTTGAGCGTGGCCGCCACCCGCAGGCGCTCTTCCATCTGGTCCGCCGGCAGGAATCCGCTCGCCAGGATGGCATCGTAGGCCGGGGCCGCGTTCGCGTAGTCGTTCTTCTTGAGGTAGATGAAAGATAGGAATTCGTTGATCTGGTACTCGTCGTACGGTGTGATGCCCGCGGTGCTCTTGGCCTCGAGCGTCTTGGCGAGCGCGGTATCCCAATCCTCTTTCTGCATCGCCTCCTGCGCCGCCTTGAGCGGCTTCACCGCCTTCGCGCTGACATGCTGCTGATCGGCGGCGTGTGCCGGCTCGAGGGCGAACGGCGCCGCGAGCACCAGTACGGCAGCGCTCGCCACCGCGGACAGAAGTCGACTGACGCAAACCTTCATGGTCTTCCTCGTGTGCAAAAAGGGCGTTGCCCAAACAAATACGCCGGGACTCATCATCCCGGCGTGTCACTAATCTGAAAGCGGTGGACTGAACGGCGACTGAATGCTGCCGCGCAGCCGCCGCTACTCCATGAATTCTTCGTTGCCGACGAACCCGATCTTGCGGATCCCGAGCCGCTGCGCATCCGCCAGCACGCGCGCCACATAGTCGTACTTGACGCGCTTGTTGGGGCGCAGGTGAATCTCCGGCTGCGGCTCCTTCGCGGCCTCGGTCTGCAGGTAGCTCAGCAGCGTCGGCTCATCGGCCACCGGGGTGCTGTTCCACAGCACCGTGCCGTCGAAGTCGACCTCGATGTTGATGACCTCGGGCGGCACTTCGGGAGGCGTCGGGTTGCCGCGCGGCATGTCGAGCTTGACGGCGTGTGTCATCACCGGGATGGTGATGATGAACATGATGAGCAGCACCAGCATCACGTCGATGAGCGGCGTGGTGTTGATGTCCACCATGCTCTGGTCTTCGGTGCCGCCAACCTGCATTGCCATGAACGTCTCTCCCCTGCTCTAGCGGGCCCGCATGCCGCGAATGCCGCGGTCGGGTTCGGTGATGAAGCCTACCTTCGCAATACCCGCGCGCTGCGTGAGCACCACCACACGGCCCACGTATTCATAGCGGACGTTCTTGTCCGCGCGCACGTGCACTTCAGGCTGCGGCTTGATCACCGCGATGGTCTTGAGTCGCTCCAGGAGCGCATCCTGGCCGCCCACCGACGGGAGCTTCAGATCGTTCCAGTAGTAGCTGCCGTTGGCATCGACTGCGATCGTGATGTTCTCCGGCTTGGTCTCCGTCGGAATGTTGACCGCGTGCGGCAACTGCAGCGCGACGGTCTTCGTGATCACGGGCACCGTGATCAGGAAGATGATGAGGAGCACCAGCATCACGTCCACCAGTGGCGTGGTGTTGATCTCCGCCATCATGGCGCCCTCTTCGCTCCCGCCGACACTCATCGCCATGGCGTTCTACCTCCGTCCGGCAGCAGTGCGCTTATGAACGCGCCGCCGCGGTGGCGCCGACCGGACGCGCGCCCGGCTTGACCGTCACATCACCGGAGCCGACGCGCGCGCCGCTCAACAGGTAGGCGTGCATATCGGTCGCGAAGTACTTGAGCTTCTCGATGATGATCTTGTTACGGCGCAGGAGAATGTTGTAACCGAGCACCGCCGGCACCGCGACCGCGAGGCCGATGGCCGTCATGATGAGCGCCTCGCCGACGGGGCCGGCCACCTTGTCGATGCTCGCCTGGCCGGCGATACCGATGTTGATGAGCGCGTGGTAGATGCCCCACACCGTGCCGAACAGTCCCACGAACGGCGCCGTGGAGCCGACGGTGGCGAGGATCGGCAGGCCGCCCTGCAGGTAGTTGGTGATGCTGTCGAGCGAGCGCTGCAGGCCCTGGCTGATCCACTCGTGCAGGTCGACCTGGTCGGTCAGCCGGCCTTCGTGATGCTGGGCGGCGCGCATGCCGTCTTCGGCGATGGCGCGGAACGCGTTGTCCTTGCCCTTCAGCGTGTCGATCGCCTGCTTGAGGCTGCCGGCGCCCCAGAAGTCGCGCTCGGCCTGCTTGGCCTGCACGCGCAGCCGGCGCTGATCCCAGGCCTTGGTGATCATGACCCACCAGGACAGGGCTGACATGATCAGCAGCAGGATCAGTGTGCCCTTGGCTACGAAGTCGCCCTGTGCCCAGAGCTGTTCGAGACCATATGGGTTGTCCGTGGTGAGTGGTGTGGTGGGTGTAGCCATAAACGGATTGTCCTCTTCAGAGAATTGTCGGCTTTGAATCGATCACTGATCGGTGAGCCGGAAGGTCACCGCGAACTGTCCCCATTCGGCCACCGGGTTGGCTCCTTCCTTGGCCGGGATGAAACGCCAGGAGCGCTTGGCCTCGCGCACCGCGGCTTCGTCGAGCTTGTCGAAGCCGCTGCTCTTGTGAACTTTCACGTCGCCGACCTTGCCGTCCGGCTGCACGTAGATGAGCAGCACCACGGTGCCTTCCTGGCCGAGGCGGCGAGCCGTCGGCGGATACTCGGGTTGCGTGAGCGGGTGCTTGGGATCGGAACGCGGCGGACTGCGTGTCGCAGGCGGCGGAGCCATGGGCGGCGGTGCCGTGGGCCGCGTGGTCTGCACGGCCACGATGGCGTTGGTGGCTTCGGTGGGAATGTCGATCGCCAATTCCGGCGGTGGCACGAACGGCGGCGGCTGCTCCATCTTCGGCGGCGGCGGCGGCGGTTCTTTCTCTTCGGGAATGGTCTCGTCGATCATCTTGACTTCGACGGGGCCGGTGATCATTTCCAGCGCCTGGCGCGCCAGGCCGTTCTTCAAACCGTAGAGAAGGATGACGTGCAGGATGACCACCATGATGATGGCCGTCATGCGTCGCGGTGAATAAAGTGATTCGGGCGCGTATGCCATGGCTTTGAAATTACCGTTGAGGTCTGCGCCGGTGCGCTGCGAGCACCGGCGTGTTCGGTTCAATCTTCAGCTGTCTCTACAATTGAAGAGTTTTTTGCCTCGAAGGGAGTTCCCAGATTGCGAGGCCAATTCGCTGTGACTTCGCATCCGCTCGTGACCTGGGGCCCGCCAGCTTTTACCAGGCCGCTCCCCCACGGCCTTCGGTCAGCGCTCGCGCCCTGATTTTGGATGGAATCCCCCGGCGCGACGCGGGGCGCAACTGTACCCGGTCGATTGGTACAAGACAACAAGTTCGCTGCCGCTCGAATCAAGGTCATGGGCGCGTTTTTGCATGTTTTTCACCCCTCCTGGACGACGCCTCGGACTGTCGGGCGCACCCCAAAAAGTGCGGCGGACGAGTCGCCGCAATCCGCTTCCAGTCTGGGAGCACTGGCCCACCGCCAGCGGTGATGGTGCAAAGCAACAACAACGCCGCTGATTTTTCCAGCGGCTCCTGCGCGCTGTTGCGCAAAGTTCGAGGGCCTTCGTAGTTAGCGGCGGCGTGTGACAACCGGTTCAGTCACTGCGCCGTGTGAAGCACTGCTGACACTTGCGGCGTACTTTGCCAGCACACCGCCGCTCGTCCCCGCCTTCGGTGGACGCCAATTCTTCCTGCGACGGGCGAGCTCACGCGACGCGATCGCCAGGGTGATCGTGCGCTTGTGCGCGTCGATCCGAATGCGGTCGCCATTGCGCACCAGGGCGATCGGACCTCCGACCGCCGCCTCCGGCGCGACATGACCCACGACGAAGCCGTGGCTGCCACCGGAGAAACGTCCATCAGTAATGAGAGCGACCTTGTCGCCGAGTCCCTTCCCGACGATGGCGCCGGTTGGACTTAACATTTCCCTCATTCCAGGTCCGCCCTTGGGGCCCTCATACCGGATCACAACCACGTCCCCCGCGATCACGGTCCCGTCGAGGATCGCCTGCAAGGCTGCTTCCTCGGAGTCGAACACGCGCGCCCGGCCGTCGAACGTCGCGCCCTCCTTGCCGCTGATCTTCGCGACCGCGCCCTCGGGTGCGAGATTGCCGCGCAGGATCACCAGGTGGCTATCCTTCTTGATGGGCGCATCGAACGACCGAACCACTTGCTGGCCGGCCGGATAGGGACTCACCTCTGCGAGATTCTCGGCCATGGTCCGCCCGCTCACCGTGAGACAGTCGCCGTGCAGCAGGCCGTGCTCCAGCAGAGTCCGCAGCAGCGGGCGAATGCCGCCGATCGCGATCAGCTCGGACATCAGGTAGCGGCCGCTGGGCTTGAGGTCGGCGAGCACCGGCACACGCTTGCCGATGCGGGTGAAGTCATCGAGCGACAGGCGCACGCGTGCCGCCCGCGCCATTGCCAGCAGGTGCAAGATGGCGTTGGTGGACCCGCCGAGTGCGATCACCACCGTGATCGCGTTCTCGAATGCACGCCGGGTGAGGATATCCGCCGGACGAATGCCGGAGCGGATGAGTGCCACCACGGCCTCGCCCGCCCTGCGCGAGTCCACCCGCTTGTTCTCCGACTCGGCCTCCTGGGCGGAGCTGTTCGGCAGGCTCATGCCGAGCGCCTCGATGGCCGACGCCATGGTGTTTGCCGTGTACATCCCGCCACAGCTGCCCGGTCCCGGAATGGCGGTGCGCTCGACTTCCAGCAACTGCGCATCCGTGACGCGGCCGCTCGCGTGGCCGCCGACGGCCTCGAACACCGCAACGATGTCACGATGCTGGGCCCCGGGACGGATCGTTCCGCCGTACACGAAGACCGCCGGCCGGTTCAGGCGCGCCAGTGCCATCAGGCACCCCGGCATGTTCTTGTCGCACCCGCCGATCGCCACGACACCATCGAAGCCCTCGGCGCCCACGGCGGTCTCGATCGAATCGGCGATGACCTCGCGCGAGACGAGCGAATAGCGCATGCCTGGCGTGCCCATCGAGATGCCATCCGACACCGTGATGGTATTGAACAGCACACTCTTGCCGCCGGCTGCGTCCGCGCCCTGCGCCGCAAGGCGCGCCAGTCCGTCGATGTGCACGTTACAGGGAGTCATCGTGCTCCAGGTCGAAGCGATGCCCACTTGTGGCTTGTTGAAATCCGCGTCGGTGAAGCCCACGGCACGCAACATCGCGCGTGCAGGCGCTTGCTTGACACCTTCGACCACCAGCCGCGAGTAGCCGCGCGGGTCGGCACTGCCACGTGCGGGTTTGGTCCGCTTGCCTTTCACGCCGTTGCGCCTCCGCTCATGAGCCTGTGTCGGCAATCTGTTTCTCGCGCAGCGCGATGATGAATACGCCGGTCAGCGTCATCGCACCGCCGGCGATGATCCGCGCGGTCAGGTGATCGCCCAGCAGCGTCACGCCGAAGAATACGCCGAACAGCGGTGATAGCACCGTCAGCGGTGAGACGCTGGTCACCGGGTAGCGGTGGATGAGATAGAAGTAGCCCGTGTGTGCCAACAGGCTCGCGCCCAGCACGTTGAAGGCAAGCGAAGCCCACGCGGTCCAGCTCGCGGCTTGGATCGCCGCCCCCTGCCCGTGTTCGAAGATCAGGCTGAAGACGAACACCAGCGGCGCGCTGATGAGCGCGAACCACGCCTGCAGCTCGAGCGGACGGATCTCGTCCAGCCGCTTGATCGCCATCAAGCCGAGCGAGCCGAAGAACGCCGACAGCACCACGCACGCCAGTCCCTGCCAGAAGAGGAACACGTTGGGATCGAGTCCCATCACCATGACCCCGGTGAACGCCAGGATGATTCCCAGCCAGCGCCGCCAGCGCACGACTTCGCCCAGCACGATGATGGACATCAAGGTGGCGAACGGGACTCCGAGCTGAGAGGCGATCGCGACTGTCGACACGGTGTCCGCCATCCCGAGTCCGACCAGCAGGAGCGAGAAATGCATGCCGCCGGCGAACACGGCCGCCACCACCAGGACTCCCATCTTGCCGCGGTGCCAACGGATGAAGGGCGCGAGCAACAGCGCGAGACTGGTGAAGCGCAGCGCCGTGAACATCAGCGGCGGCACCTGGCTCACGCCGATCTTGCTGGGGATGTAGTTCAGGCCCCAGGTCAGGTTGATGAGAATCAGGAACGCGAGGTCACGCCGGGCGAGGACCAGCATGCAGCGCTCAGTGGCGTGCCCGGCAGCGTTCTTTGATCAGTGCGAACAGCGCACGGACGGTCTGCGCTTCGGCGCCGACCGGCCTGCCCGGCCGCTCCTTCGGATTCCACGCGAAGAGGTCGATGTGCAGCCACGGCGTGCGCTCGGCCACGAAACGCCGCAGGAACAGCGCCGCGATGACCGAGCCCGCGAACGTCGATGCCGAGGCATTGCCGAGATCCGCGACCTTGCTGGCGAGATCTTCTTCGTAAGCTGCCCAGAGGGGCATCGGCCAAAGCGGGTCGTGCTGCTCGCGCCCGTGGCGCAGCACGTCGGCGCAGAGCGATTCGTCGTTACTGTAGAGCGCCGGGAGCTCGGGTCCGAGCGCGACGCGCGCGGCGCCAGTGAGCGTTGCGAGATCGATGAGCAGATCGGGCTGGCCCGCATCCGCTTCGGCCATGGCATCGGCGAGCACCAGCCGCCCTTCGGCGTCCGTGTTGCCGATCTCCACCGTGCAGCCCTTGCGAGTGGCGAGCACGTCGCCGGGCCGATAGGCATCGCCGCTCACACTGTTCTCGACGGCCGGGATCAGCACACGCAACTGCACCGGCAACTGCATTTCCATGATCAGCCGCGCCAGCGCCAGTACGCACGCCGCGCCGCCCATGTCCTTCTTCATCAGCAACATCGATTGCGCGTTCTTGAGATCGAGCCCGCCGCTGTCGAAGCAGACGCCCTTGCCCACGAGCGTCACGCGCGGGCCGCTGTTGCCCCAGGTGAGATCGATGAGGCAGGGCGGCTTGCTGCTGGCGCGCCCGACGGCGTGGATCATCGGAAAGTTCTGGCTGAGCAGCTCCTCGCCCTCGATCACGCGATGGCGCGCTGCGAATTGCTGTGCGAGACCGACAGCCTCTGCGGCAAGCTCGCGCGGCCCGAGGTCGCTCGCCGGTGTGTTGATCAGGTCGCGCGACCAGCTCAACGCACGTTGCGTCGCCTCGACATAGATGGGATCGCAGTTGGCCGGCGCGACCAGGCGTGCGCCGCGCGTCGTGGAGAGCGGCCGCCGGTAACGCTCGAACCGGTACTGACCATAGAGGAAACCGAGAGCGAACTGATTGGCGGCCTCGGCGGGCAGGTTCTCCACGCAGCGAAAATCCGCAGCGGGCAGCCGGTCGGCGAGCCCCGCTGCGTGCCACAGGCTGAGCTCCGCGAGATCAGCCAGCCGGCCCAGGCCGAGCGCTGCGCCCGCCACTCCTCCCCGCGCATCCGGTACCAACAGCACCCGGTGCCGTTCGGCCTTGAAGCCGCTCTCCGCGGCCCACCGGCCGACCGCGGGTGCCTGCGCGGCCAACCACGCTTCCAGCGTGCCTTCCGTCACCAGCCACACCGGCAGAGCGGGCGAATCAGTCGTCGAATGCTTGAGCAGCGCAGCCATTAGAAAGGAGTCTTGTGGGTCGGCGTCGCAAGCTTACAGAATTCGACTGACTGCATCGAACCACTGCAATCCAGCTGTCCGACAGCGGTTGACAAGGCCACGACGCGTGTGCTCACATCGGCCGCAACTCGATTTTCTCAGCACCAATGACTCGCAGACGCCCGCTCGCCGCCACAGTCCTCACGCACCTTGCGTCGCGTGAGATCGCGAGCCTCGCACTGCTGCTGTCGCTGATTGGCCTGCTGCTGGCACGGAGGTGCGGGGCCCTGGCCTGAGGATCGATCCAAAGGCGAATACCAAGGAACCCCGCACCGGCAGCGCCGAGGCGGGGTTTCTTTTTTTTGGCCGGGTGCATTTGTGCTGCGGCGCGCAGGATTTCTGATCGTGGGAGTGAGCTCATGCGGTTGTATTCGGGCAAAGACGTCAACAAGCGGGCCCTGAAAGGCGCGCGCATCGCGGTTCTCGGCTACGGGAGCCAGGGGCGCGCGCACGCCCTCAACCTCAAGGACAGCGGTCACGATGTCGTGGTCGGGGTGCGCAAGGCGGGAGCCAGCTGGAAGAAGGCGAAGAAGGACGGGCTCAAGGTCGCGGAGCCGCTCGACGCGGTTCGCGAAGCGGATCTGGTGGCGATGCTCGTGCCGGACCTCGCGCAGCACGATCTGTACAACGATGTGAAGCGAGCGCTCAAATCCGGCGCGACGCTCTTGTTCGCTCACGGCTTCAACATTCACTTCCGGCAGATCAAGCCGCGCAAGGACCTCGACGTGGTCCTGATTGCACCCAAGGGTCCCGGCGACCTGGTGCGACGGCAGTATCAGCAAGGTCGCGGCGTGCCTTGTCTTCTCGCCGTCGCGCAGGACGCGAGCGGCAAGGCGAAGGAGAAGGCACTCGCTTATGCGCACGGGATCGGCGGCACCCGCGGCGGCGTGCTCGAGACCACCTTCGCCGAGGAAACCGAAACCGACCTGTTCGGCGAACAGTCGGTGTTGTGCGGCGGCGCGACCGAGCTCGTCGTCAAGGGATTCGAAACGCTGGTCGAGGCCGGCTATCAGCCCGAGGTCGCCTATTACGAGTGCCTGCACGAGCTCAAGCTGATCGTCGACCTGTTGCACGAAGGCGGCCTCGAGAAGATGCACCGCTACATCAGCGAAACCGCGAAGTACGGCGACCTCACGCGCGGCCCGCGCATCGTCAATGACCGCGTCAAGAAGGAGATGCAGAAGATACTGAAGGAGATTCGCAGCGGCCGCTTCGCGCGCCAGTGGATCGCCGAGAATCGCTCGGGGCGCGGTTCGTATCAGCGCCTGCTGCAGGCCGATCTCGATCACCCGATCGAAAAAGTCGGCGCGGCCCTGCGCGCCCGCATGCCTTGGTTGAACCAGGCGCGCGCCTGAGACGCCGATGCCGGTCAGCTCCACCCGACACGTCTCGATACCGGCGACCGATCGTCACACGGGCGCCGTGCATTTCGACGACATCGTCCTGGCGCGGACCCGGCTGCGCAAGAAGCTCACGCCCACTCCGGTCGTCACTCACCCGCTGCTGGCTCAGCGGCTCGGCTGCGTGCCGTTCGTCAAGCTCGAGAACGCGCAGCTCCTCGGCTCATTCAAGATCCGCGGCGGGTTGAATCTCCTGGCTGCTCTGACGGACAAGGAGCGTGGCGCGGGCCTCATCACCGCGACTCGCGGCAATCATGGCCAGTCGCTCGCCCACGCTTCGCAGCTGCATGGCGTGAAGTGCACGATCTTCGTGCCGGAGGGCAACAACCCCGACAAGAACGCGGCGATGACCGCACTGGGCGCCGAAGTGCTGGTCGCGGGGCACGATTTCGATTCCGCGTGGCTGGCCGCGGTTCGCCACGCGCAACAGAGCGGGGGCCTCGCGATCCATCCCTCGCGCGCGCCGGCGCTGATTGCCGGCTACGCGACCGTAGCGCTCGAGATGCTGGAGCAGGTCACGCAGCCCTTCGACAGCGTGTTCGTGCCGGTCGGTGGCGGAAGCCTGGCGGCCGGCATGGGCCTCGCCTTCAAGGCCCTGAGCCCGCACACGCGGCTCATCGGCGTGCAGGCGGCCAGCGCCCCGGCGCTGGCACGTGCCTTTCACAGCGGCGAGATGAAAGAGGCGCCGATCGAACCGACCATTGCCGATGGACTCGCGAGCCGCGTCCCGTCGCGCGATACGGTCGCCATCCTGCGAGAGACGCTGGAGGACATCGTCACCGTCGATGAATCCGAGATCCATGCGGCGATCCGTTGCTACGCGGATACGCTGCACCAGCTTGCCGAGGGCGCCGGCGCCGCCGCGCTTGCGGGCGCGACGCGCCTGAAGCGCCGGATTGCCGGTCAGCGCGTCGGCATCGTGCTGAGCGGGGGCAACATCACCTCGAGCGCATTGTTGAGCGTGCTGCACGGCGACCCTGTGAGCATGAGCGAATCCCAGCCGAACCAGGCTCTCGAGAGCATGGACTACGACCCGCGGCCTCACCGCGGGCGCCACGAGTTCTGAACCCGACACCCAGCGGAGCAGTCATGGCCAATCGCGACCCGAACCGTGTGCTGATCTTCGACACCACCTTGCGCGACGGTGAGCAGTCTCCCGGCTGCAGCATGAACCTGGCCGAGAAGCTGCGCGTCGCCCGGGCACTCGCGGAGCTCGGCGTGGACGTGATCGAAGCGGGCTTCCCCGCTGCCTCACGCGGCGACTGGGAATCCGTGCAGGCGGTGGCGCGCGAGATCCATGGACCGATCATCGCCGGTCTCGCACGCTGCAATCGGGACGACATCGAACGCTCCGCGAAGGCGCTGCGCGATGCGCCGCGCCGGCGTCTGCACGTGTTCCTCGCCACCAGCGCCATTCACCGCCAGCACAAGCTCAAGATGGCGAAGGATGAGATCGTGCGCACCGCGGTCGAAGGCGTGCGCATTGCACGCGAGCTGTGCGATGACGTCGAGTTCTCGCCGGAGGATGCCGCGCGCACCGAGCCGGAATATCTCGCCGAAGTCGTGCAGGCCGTGATCGCAGCCGGTGCGACGACGGTCAACATTCCCGACACGGTCGGCTACACGGTGCCGGAGGAATTCGGCCAGCTGTTCCGCTACCTGCGTGAGCACGTACGCGGGATCGAGAACGTCGTGCTCAGCGTCCATTGCCACAACGACCTGGGCATGGCCGTCGCCAACAGCCTCACCGCGGTGCTCGCAGGTGCGCGCCAGATCGAATGCACGGTCAACGGCATCGGCGAGCGCGCCGGGAACTGCTCGCTCGAGGAAGTCGTGATGGCGATGAAGACCCGCGAAGCCTACTTCCGGGTGCGCACCGGCATCGACACCACCCGCCTCTACCCCGCGTGCCGGCTGGTCTCCAGCATCACGGGCATGCCGATCCCGCGCAACAAGGCGGTGGTCGGTGAGAATGCGTTCGCGCACGAGTCCGGGATTCATCAGCACGGCATGCTGCGTCATCACTCCACCTACGAGATCATGCGGCCCGAGGATGTGGGGCTGAGCCGTACGCACCTGGTGCTCGGCAAGCACAGCGGCCGCCACGCGTTGCGCGAACGCGTGCAGCAGCTCGGCTTCGAGCTCGACGAGCAGGAATTCAACCAGCTGTTCGAGGAGTTCAAGACGCTCGCGGACCGCAAGAAGGAGTTGTTCGATGGCGACATCGAGGCGCTGGTGTTGCGCGCCGAGGGCGCCTCCAGCGGTCCGTGGTCCTTGTCATCGCTCGCGACGCAGACGAGTGCCGGGGCGAAGGGCACCGCGACCGTGGCCCTCACGCACAGCGACGGACGTTCCATCGAGAAGCAGGCGGACGGCGACGGTCCGGTGGATGCGTGCTTCAAGGCGATGGAGCAGGCCGCGGGCTTCAGCGTCAACCTGCGCAAGTACGAGGTGCGCAGTGTGTCGGAAGGCGAGGATGCGCAGGGCGAAGCGCTGGTGTACGTGGAGTACAATGGCCGCACGTATCGTGGTTCCAGCGTGAGCACCAACATCATCGAGTCGAGCGCGCGCGCGTTCCTCGAGGTGATCAATCGCGTCGAACTCAGCCGGAGCACCGGTACGCGACCCCTGCAGGAGCGGCGCAAAGAGGCGTTCTCCGAGCAGGCCGTAATGTGATTCGCAAGGAGTCGGCGGGAGTCTTTCATGCCTATCAAGGCCACGCAGTCGATCTGGTTCAACGGCAAGCTCGTCCCCTGGGAGAAGGCCACGGTGCACGTCATGGCGCACGCGCTGCACTACGGCTCCTCCGTGTTCGAAGGAATTCGCGCCTACGCGACCACGCACCAGGGCGTCTGCGTCTTCCGCCTGACCGAGCATATCCAGCGCCTGTTCGATTCCGCCAAGATCTATGGGATCGAGATGCCCTTCGCGGAGAGTGAGCTCATCGAGGCGTGCAAGACCGTGGTCTCCTCCAACGGACTCACCAAGGGCGCATACCTGCGGCCGATCGTGTTCCGCGGCTACGGCGAGATCGGCGTGACGCCGAAGGTCGATCCTCCGACTGAAGTCGCCATCGCGGCCATCGAATGGGGCGCCTATCTCGGGGCCGAGGGTCTGCAGAACGGCGTCGACGTCTGCGTCTCGTCCTGGCAGCGCGTGGCGCCCAATACGATTCCGGCGCTTGCCAAGGCGGGCGGCAACTATCTCTCCAGCCAGCTCATCGGCCTCGAAGCGCGTCGACTCGGTTTCCAGGAAGGCATCGGCTTGAGTCCGAGCGGACTGGTGAGCGAGGGCGCCGGCGAAAATCTGTTCCTGGTCAAGAATGGCGTCCTGCATACGCCGGCGATCGCTTACTCGCTCCTCGGCGGCATCACGCGCGACACAGTGATGCGCCTGGCGCGCGAGCGCGGCCTCGAGATTCGTGAGATGGCGATCCCGCGCGAGATGCTCTACCTCGCCGACGAGCTCTTCTTCACCGGGACCGCGGTGGAGATCACGCCCATTCGTTCCGTTGATCGCATCCAGGTCGGCAGCGGCAAGCGCGGACCCGTGACCCAGGCGTTGCAGAACGCGTTCTTCGGGCTCTTCGAAGGACGCACGCCGGACAAGTGGGGCTGGCTCGAGCCTGTCGACGCAAAGGCGGCGAAGGCAGCGGCGACCGGATGAAGCCGCGCACCCTCTTCGAGAAGATCTGGGAGCAGCACCTCGTCACGCCCGAGACCGCCGACACACCGGCGGTCCTGTACATCGACCTGCACCTCATTCATGAGGTCACCACGCCCCAGGCTTTCGACGTGCTGCGCGCCAATGGTCTGCCAGTGCGCCGTCCGGAGCGCACGCTCGGGACTTTGGATCACTCGACTCCGACACGCACCGAGCAGATCTTCGGTAACGCGCCGATCTCGATCGAATCGGCCGCCAAGCAGATCCGCGTCCTGGAACACAACAGCGCGGAGTTCGGCGTCGAACTCTTCGGCCTCAAGAGTGATAAGCGTGGCATCGTCCACGTGATCGGACCGGAGCTCGGCGCGACACAGCCCGGCAGCACGATCGTCTGCGGCGACAGCCACACCAGCACGCATGGCGCGTTCGGTGCCCTCGCCTTCGGCATTGGCACGACGGAGGTCGGCCACGTCCTTGCGACGCAGTGCTTGCTGCAGCGCCGGCCCCGCACGCTCGCGGTCGAGGTGTCGGGAACCCTGCACCCAGCGGTGACCGCCAAGGACCTGATCCTCGCCATCGTCGGGCGCATTGGAGTCGCCGGCGGCATCGGCCACGTCATCGAATATCGCGGCGATACGATTCGCGCCCTGTCGATGGACGAGCGCATGACGGTGTGCAACATGTCGATCGAGGCCGGTGCGCGCGCAGGGATGATCGCGCCCGACGAAACGACCTTCTCTTATCTATATGGGCGCCCGCGGGCCCCCCAGGGAAAGGACTGGGAACAGTCCCTGGAGCGCTGGCGCAGGCTCCCTTCCGATGAGGGCGCGCAGTTCGATCGCACGGTGAGCATCGATGCGGCGGCGCTCGAGCCGATGATCAGCTATGGGACCAACCCCGGCATGGTGATCCCGATTTCGAGCGCTATTCCGACGGTGGTGGACGACGCCATGCATGCGCGGGCGCTGCATTACATGGGCTTCTCGCCGGGCGAGCCGATCCGCGACAAGCCCGTCAACGTGGTATTCGTCGGCAGCTGCACCAACTCGCGTCTTTCGGATCTGCGTCAGGCGGCAGCGGTGCTGAAGGGCAGGCATATCGCACGTGGCGTGCGCATGCTCGTGGTGCCCGGCTCGCAGCAGGTGAAGCGCGACGCGGAGTCCGAGGGTCTCGACCGAGTGTTCATCGACGCCGGCGCCGAATGGCGCGAGTCGGGCTGCTCGATGTGCATCGGCATGAACGGCGACACGGTTTCCACCGGCGAGTACAGCGTGAGCACCAGCAATCGCAACTTCGAAGGCCGCCAGGGCAAGGGCGCACGCACGCTGCTCGCGAGCCCCGCCACCGCGGCTGCCACAGCGGTGCGCGGGAAAGTGACCGATCCCAGGGAGTTGCTGTCGTGAGCCCGTCGGTCCGTGAACCGGTCCGGAGTATTCACTCGCGCACGGTGGTCATGCCGGCCAACAACATCGATACCGACCAGATCATTCCCGCGCGTTTCCTGACCACCACGACGCGCGAGGGTCTCGGCACCTGGCTCTTCAATGACTGGCGCTACCAGGCGGACGGCAGCCCGCGGCCCGACTTCGTTCTCAACCAGCCGCAGGCACGCGGCTGCCAGATCCTCGTCGCGGGGCGCAATTTCGGTTGCGGTTCTTCGCGCGAGCACGCGCCGTGGGCGCTGCTCGACTACGGCATCCGGGCCGTCATCAGCACCGAGATCGCCGATATCTTCCGCAGCAACTCACTGAAGAACGGTCTGCTGCCGATCGTGGTCGACGACGCGACCAGTCGCTGGCTGCTCGAGCATCCGGGCGCCGAGCTCGATATCGATCTTGAGCAGCTGAGGCTCCAGTTGCCCGAAGGGCGTTTCACGCGGTTCGAACTCGAGTCTTTCGCGCGTTATTGCCTGCTCCATGGCATCGACGAGCTCGGTTACCTGCTCGCGCAACGCGAGCGGATCGCGCAGTTCGAGCGCACGCGGGCGTGAAAGCGCTGATTGCCGTGCTCGCGGGCGACGGCGTCGGCCCGGAGGTGACCGCCGAAGGCGTGCGCTGTCTGCAGGCAGTCGCCGAGCGCTTCGGTCACCAGTTCGAATTGCAGGAAGCACTGCTCGGCGGCGCGGCGATCGACGCGTACGGTGATGCATTACCCGAGCCGACTCTCAGTCTCTGCAAGCGTGCGGACGCGGTGCTGCTCGGGGCGATCGGTGGACCGAAGTGGTCGGATCCGAATGCCCGTGTGCGACCCGAGCAGGGTCTCCTCGGGCTGCGGCAAGGGCTCGGCCTGTACGCCAACCTGCGACCCGTGGCGCCTCACCCTGCCCTGCTCGACGCTTCTCCGCTGAAGACCGAGCTCCTGCGCGGCGTCGACATCATGGTGGTGCGCGAGCTGACCGGTGGAATCTACTTTGGAAAGAAGACCCGCACCGATTCCTCCGCGACGGACCTGTGCGAGTACACGACCGGCGAGATCGAGCGCATCGTTCGCGTCGCGGGAAATCTCGCGATGCGTCGCAAGCGTCGCGTGGTGTCGGTCGACAAGGCCAACGTCCTGGAGACCTCGCGCCTGTGGCGCTCGGTCGCCGAGCGCGTTTTCAAGAGCGACTTTCCGCAGGTCTCTTTCGAGCACATGCTGGTCGATACCGCCGCGATGCACCTGCTGCGGCGCCCGGCGGATTTCGACGTGCTCGTCACGGAGAACATGTTCGGTGACATCCTCACCGACGAGGCTTCGATGCTGGCGGGATCGATGGGGCTGCTGCCCTCAGCGTCCCTTGGAGAGGGCAAACGTGGGCTCTATGAGCCGATTCACGGCTCCGCGCCTGACATCGCGGGACGCGGCATTGCGAATCCCTTCGCGACCATCCTGAGTGTCGCGTTGTTGCTGCGGCATTCGCTGGGATTGGAGCGGGAAGCACAGCGGCTCGAATCCGCGGTGAATCGTGCGATCGACGCCGGGGCGCGCACCCGCGATATCGCACCGCCTGGCGCCCCATCGCTCGGTACGCGCGCAGCCGCTGACGCCGTGCTCGCGGCGCTCGACTAGGTTTCCCGGGGCGCGCCTCAGCAGGCGGCGCGAGCGAGCTCAGCCGCAGGAGCCGACGCTGTCAGCGAATTGACGCGCTCGAGTCCTGCTGCGATATCCGCGCGCAGGTCTTCAGCCGCTTCGATACCGACGGAAATGCGCAGGAGCGCATCGGAGATTCCCGCCACGCGTCGCGCCTCGGCATCCATCGCGGCATGCGTCATCGAGGCCGGGTGCGCGATCAGGCTCTCGACACCGCCGAGCGACTCGGCCAATGAGAAGCAGCGCAGGCCCGCGAGGAATGCCGCCACTGCATCGGTACCGCCCTTGAGCTCGAAACTGATCATCGCGCCATAGCCGGATTGCTGCGCGGTGGCCACGCTGTGACCGGGATGGGTCGCGATCCCCGGGTAGTGCACCCGCGCGACCAGCGGGCTCGCCAGCAGCAGCTCCACGAGCGAGCGGGCATTCTGCTCGTGTACCGCGAGTCGCGCCTGCAGCGTTCGCAGGCCGCGCAGCGTCAGGTAGCTGTCGAATGGCGCGCCCGTGAGCCCCAGGCAGTTCGCCCACCACGCCAGCTGTTCATGGAGTTGCGCGGTACGAGTGATCACCGCGCCGCCGACGACATCGCTGTGCCCGTTGAGATACTTCGTGGTCGAGTGAACGACGAGATCCGCGCCCAGGCGGATGGGTTGCTGCCAGCCCGGCGACAGGAATGTGTTGTCGACGACCAGCAGCGCGTTACAGGCCTGCGCGAGGCGAGCCACCGCGCGGATATCGACGATGCGCAGGAGCGGATTGCTCGGCGTTTCGACCCAGATGAGCTTCGGCTTCTGTGCGCAGGCAGCCCGCAGCGCCTCGGCGTCTGTCTGGTCGATGAATTCGACATTGAAGTGCTGCTTGCGAGCCAGCGCACTGAACAGCCGATAGGTCCCGCCGTAGCAATCGTGCGGCGCGATCATCAGGTCGCCCGGCCCCAACAGATGACAGACCGTGGTGATCGCGGCCATGCCGGAGCTCGTCACGATCGCTCCTGCGCCGCCTTCGAGGGCGGAGAGTGCTTCGCCGAGGGCATCGCGAGTCGGATTTCCCGAACGCGTGTAGTCGTACGGACCCTTGTCGCCGAAGCTGCGAAACGCGAACGTCGACGTCAGGTGAATCGGCGGGACCACGGCCCCGGTGGCGGCATCGGATTCGATGGCTGCGCGCACTGCGCGCGTCGCCGGTTGCCACTGTTCACTCATGGACAGTCTCCAGGCAGTTGTGGAACACGGGCTCGAGTTGTCCCGCTTCTTTGAGGAACGCGTCGTGTCCGTAGATCGACGAAATCTCGATCAGGCGCGCATGAGGTTGCAAACGCGCGCAGAGCGCGCGCAGATCGGCAAGCGGCACGAGTTGATCCTCGCGCACGCCGATCACCGTGGTCGGAACCCGGATGCGGGCCGCCTCCACACTGTGCAGGTCTATGGACTCCGAAAGACACAGGAAAGACTCGGCGCGGTACTGCGTCGCGTAGTCAGCGCCGCGCGCGAAGAGATAACGCTCGACCGCGAACTCGAAACCCTCTGCAGTCGCTTCGGGCGGCGCGCGAAAGCGCGCGGCAAACTCTTCGGGACTGCGATACGTCGCCATCGCCAGCGCGCGTGCGAGTTCGAGTCCGCGCGCCCCTTCGCCGTGGCTCAGGGCATAACGCACCAGTCGACGCTGAACTGAGCGCCATGCGGTCGCCATCGGGTGCGTGGCATCGCTGGCACCGATGACCAGCAGGCGCTCCACGCGCTGCGCGTAACGTTCCGCGAACGCGAGCGCGACCATCCCTCCGTAGGAAGCGCCCGCAATGGCGTGCAGGCGTGCGATGCCGAGGTGATTGAGGAGACGCAACACGAGCCCCGCCTGGTCGTAGCTGCTCAGGCTCGGGAAACGCTCGCCCGCCCGCGGACCGGTCGTGGCGCCGCTGCCGCCGAGATAATCGATGCCGAGGATCCGAAACCGCGTGCTATCGAGCGCCCGTGCGGGCCCGACCACGCTGTCCCACCAGCCGCGATGCATCTCCCCTTCTGAATAGACCACGCGATGGGCCGAGATCCCGCCGAGTGCCAGGACGATCGGCGCCCCGGCCGAGCCCGCCAGCCGCCACGCGAGGCGCGCACCTTGCAGCGTGGCGCCGTGGTGCAGCTCGAGCAGGCCGGGGACTTCGAGCACGCCCTCGCGTGTTGAGAGCGGCCCTGCCTCGGGCAGGACGCGCGGTTCAGCGGATTCGGCTTGCGACTGCATCTTCAGACCTTCTCGCGCCGGCAAAACAGCCGGATGGGTTCCACTCATCGGAACCCCTGCGGAAGATCCGCTTGGGGGGAGTTGCGGCGACCAACATCCTTGCCTGAGCAAGGGAGCCTCGCTGCACCTCATCTGCCGGAGCCCGCCGGGGCGACTCCGCAGGAGTTGGCACCTTTTCGAAGGGGTTGGCTTCGACGGTTGCCCCGGCTTCCAAGGGCCTTGTCCCTCAGCCGGTCTCGATGAGTGGCGGCCAGTCTACGGGCGCCGGGACCGCCACGTCAAGAAAAGCCCGGAAAATCAGTTGCGGGATCGCCTTCCAATGTACTAACGTATTAACGCACTAGTACACGGACCAGCCCACACCATGAAACTGCACCGCGATGTCAGCCAGCGCCAGGAGCAGCTCGCCGAGCGAGCCCTCTACGGGGCCATCCTCACCCTGCGCAGCGTCGAGGAATGCCGTGAGTTCTTCCGCGACCTGTGCACGCCCGCGGAACTGCAGGCGATGGCCGATCGCTGGTCGGTGGTCGAATACCTGCAGAAGGACATGCCCTACCGCGAGATCCACCGCCTCACGGGCGTGAGTGTCACCACCATCGGGCGTGTCGCCCGCTACGTCGTCGCCGGCAACGGTGGCTATGCCACCGCGGTGTCGCGCCTGAAGAGCCGCTGATGGACAAGCGTCAACGATTGAAGGTGGCCGTGCAGAAATCCGGCCGCCTCACGGATAACTCCCTGGACCTGCTGGTGCGCTGCGGACTCAAGTACAGCCGCGGCAAGGACCAGCTCCTGTGTTACGGCGAAAACATGCCGCTCGATGTGCTGTTCGTTCGTGACGACGACATTCCCGACCTGGTGCAGGAAGACGTCTGCGACCTCGGCATCGTCGGCCTCAACGTCATCGAGGAAAAGCGTCTCGCGCTCCAGGCGCGCGGCGGCGCCGCCCGCTTCGAGCAGATCCAGTTGCTCGACTTCGGTCGTTGTCGGCTGGCGATTGCCGTGCCAGACGAGACCAGCTACGCGGGCGATGCGGATCTGCAAGGCAAGCGCATCGCCACGACGTACCCGCACACACTGGGCAGGTTCCTGCGTGAGCGGCAGATCCAGGCTGAAGTCGTGACTCTGTCCGGAGCGGTGGAGATCGCTCCCCGGCTCGGGCGCGCCGACTACGTCTGCGACCTGGTGTCGAGCGGCTCGACCTTGCTGGCGAATCACCTGCGGGAAGTCGAAACCGTTCTCGAGTCGCAGGCCACGATCATTCGCACGCCGGTGCCGTTGCCCGAGGAGAAGCAGGACTGGGTGCGGCGTCTCCTGCTGCGCATCGATGGTGTACAGCAGGTCAAGGAGAGCAAGTACATCATGCTGCATGCGCCGCGCTCTGCGCTCCCCGAGATCAAGCGCCTGCTGCCGGGAAGCGAGTCGCCCACGGTCATTCCGCTCGAAGGTTTCGACGACAAGGTCGCGGTCCATGCCGTGTGCCGCGAGACGGTGTTCTGGGAGACCCTGGAAAGTCTGAAGAGCGCGGGGGCGAGCGCGGTCCTCGTATTGCCCGTCGAGAAGATGCTGGCTTAGAGATCTCGCAATGCCTGCCCTCCTCCTCTGGAACCAGCTGACCGAAGCCGAGCGTGCCGCGACGCTGCAGCGACCGGGAAGTGCTCTGCACGCCGAAGTGTTCGCGAGCGCCCAGGCCCTGATTGATCGGGTGCGCCGGGGCGGCGACGCCGCCTTGCGTGAAATCACCGTCGAACTCGATGACGTGCCGCTCGACGCGCTCGCGGTGAGCGATGCGCAGTTGCAGTCGGCCACTGATGAGTTGCCAGGCGCAGCGCGAGCAGCGCTGGATCGAGCCATCGCCAATGTGCGCCGCTTTCATGCCGCGCAAGCCTCTGCGGCGCTCGCCATCGAGACCATGCCGGGTGTGCTCTGCGAACGGCACAGCGTGCCGCTAGCCGCGGTGGGTCTTTACGTGCCAGCAGGCAGCGCCCCGCTCCCCTCCACCGCCATCATGCTGGGTGTCCCGGCACAGATCGCGGGCTGCCCCGTGCGCGTGCTGTGCACGCCGCCGCGACCCGACGGGCGCGCGGATCCGGCCACCCTCTATGTCGCGCAACAGTGCGGCATCGAGCGCATCTTCAAGGTCGGCGGCGCGCAGGCGATCGCCGCCATGGCGTACGGCACGCAAGCTGTGCCGAAGACGGACAAGGTCTTCGGACCGGGCAACGCCTGGGTGACGGCGGCAAAGCTGCTGGTGGCGCGCGATCCGCAAGGCGCGGCCTGTGACCTCCCGGCAGGGCCGTCCGAAGTGCTGGTGATTGCCGACGAGACGGCGCGCGCCGACTTCGTAGCTGCTGACCTGCTCGCCCAGGCTGAGCACAGCCCGGATGCGCAGGCCATCCTGGTCACGACTTCGTCGGCGCTCGCGCGCGACGTCCTGTCGCAGATCGAAACACAGACGACGACGCTGTCGCGCCGCGAGATCGTGCGACAGTCATTAGCGAGCGCTCGCTTCATCGTGGTGAGCGATCTCGCCACGGCATTGGTCGTGAGCAATGCCTACGCGCCCGAGCATCTGATCCTGCAGGTCCGCGATCCCCGGCACTGGCTCGCACAAGTGCAAGCCGCCGGTTCCGTGTTCCTGGGTGCGTGGTCGCCGGAACCGATGGGCGACTACTGCACCGGGACCAACCATGTGCTGCCCACGGGCGGCGCCGCGCGCTGCTACAGCGGGCTCTCGGTCGCGGACTTCCTGCGTCACCTCACCGTCCAGGAGCTGACTCCGGCTGGTCTCGATGTCCTCGGACCGACGGCCCAGACGCTGGCCATGCTCGAGGGGCTCGATGCACACGCGAATGCGGTGTCGATCCGGCTCAAGGCATTGGCCGCGCGCGGTGTCGCATGAGCAGCGTGCTGCACCTGGCCCGCCCGGAGTTGCTCGATCTCGTGCCATACAGTCACGCCGAATGGGAACCGACGCTCGAGCGCTTGCACGCCAACGAACTGCCGTGGCGCGCGCCCGGCGACAATTCCCCGGCCGGGCTCAACCGCTACCCCGAGCCGCAGCCTCAACGCCTGATCGATCAACTTGCCGATCTCTACGACGTCGCGCCCGAACAGGTCCTGGTCGGTCGAGGGAGCGATGAAGCGATCGATCTGCTGGTGCGCGCCTTCTGCCGCGCACAGCAGGACCAGATCATGGTGTGTCCCCCGACGTTCGGCATGTACGAGGTAGCAGCGCGCATCCAGGGCGCCGAAGTGATCGAGGTGCCGCTCGATCGCGCGCGCGGTTTCGCTCTCGATGAAGCCGCGATCCTCGGGAGCTGGCGCCCGGGCACGAAATTGCTCTTTCTCTGCTCCCCGAACAATCCCACGGGCAACCTGCTCGACTCCGCGGTGATCGAGCGGATCGTGGCGCGGCTCGCCGACGAGGCCGTGGTGGTGGTCGACGAGGCGTATGGGGAGTTCTCCAATGCGGAGAGCTTTTCGGCGCTGCTGGAGAACCACGTGAACCTCGTGGTGCTGCGCACGCTCTCGAAGGCCTATGCGCTGGCCGGTGCGCGCTGTGGTGTGCTGCTGGCGGACCCGCCGGTGGTGAGTCTGCTGCGCCGACTGATTCCGCCTTATGCCGTGCCCTCTCCCACGCTCGATGCGGCCCTGGCGGCATTGGAACCACCTCACCTGGCAATGGCCCGAGCCAAAGTGGAGGGGGTCATCGCCGAGCGCGAACGGGTGGCGGCGGCCCTTCGTACCTCGGCGCTGGTTGCGGAAATCTGGCCGAGCTCCGCCAACTTCCTCCTCATCCGTTGCACCGACGCGGATCGCGCCTTCCGCGCCGCGGTCGAGCGCGGCCTCCTCGTGCGCGACCTGCGGCGCCGCGCGGCGCTCGAAAACTGCCTGCGTATCACCATCGGCACGGCGGAGCAGAACGACAGGCTGCTCGCCGCGCTGGGTGCAGCATGAGTGGCCTGCGCAAGATTGCTTTCGTCGACCGCGACGGAACGCTGGTCGAGGAGCCACCGGATGAGCAGGTCGATCGGCTCGACAAGATTCGCCTGATGCCCGGCGTGATTCCGGCGCTGCTCGAGTTGCAGCGCGCCGGCTTTGAGTTGGTGATGGTCACCAACCAGGACGGTCTCGGCACGAGCAGCCTGCCCGAGGCCGACTTCCGCCAGGCGCACGATTTTCTGCTCGAGCTCTTCGCCTCGCAGGGCGTGCGCTTCGCCGAGGTGTTCATCTGTCCGCATTTCGCGGCGGACGGTTGCGAGTGTCGCAAGCCCAGGCTCGGGCTGCTCAAGGACTGGTTCGCCCGCAACCCGTACGATCGCTCCGCCAGCGTGATGATCGGCGATCGTGAGACCGACCTCGAGTTTGCGCGCAACCTCGGCGTCGTCGGCATCCGCACCCGCCTCTCCGGTACGGCGGACGAATCGTGGCCGGCAATCGCGCGGCGTCTCACCCAG
>Ga0126377_10000166_pt1 | contig 36554 bp, 27 predicted proteins | sample PanSoiMetPlot_22_FD_92647 | JGI IMG/M metagenome (GOLD analysis project Ga0126377, IMG submission 92647) | Tropical forest soil microbial communities from Panama - MetaG Plot_22 | ecosystem: Environmental > Terrestrial > Soil > Tropical forest > Bulk soil | place: Panama | collected 2016-02-17 | reverse complement strand
TGAGCCCGGTCGCGGCCCGGCCCTTCAGCTCAGGCCCGGCCCTTCAGCTCAGGCCCGGCCCTTCAGCTCAGGCCCGGCCCTTCAGCTCAGGAGGGTGCTGCCCAAGGAGCTGTCGTCGGTCCAGGTGCCGGCGCCCACGCCGTCGACGGTGGGGTCGTTGTCGAACAGGGTGGCGTCGCCAGCCTCCGTCGGTGACAGGACGACCGCTGGCTCCGACGCCACGACCGCCGGGGACGGTGCGGGCGACGGCTCCGTGGCCAGGACCGCCGGAGCCGGAGCAGGCGCTGAGCCGGGGTTCAGCCCCTGGCCGGCGGTACCGGTCTGGCCGCCGACCAGGCCCGCGACGGGCGTCCCCGGCGGCAAGGGGTCGCCCTCGACCAGCTCGTGCACAGGTGCCGGCGGCGGCGTCAAGGCGTCCACCTGAGCGGCCTCGACCGGGGCACCAGGGGCCGGCTCGCCGGCGAGCCTGGTGGCCGACGGGTCGGTGCCGGTGTCCAGGTCCGGCGGCGTCAGCTCCCCGCCCTTGTCGGTCGGCGTGCCCACGTCCTTGACCGAGTCCAGGCTCCTCTTGATGAAGCCCAGCTCCCGCTTCATCGCCGCGTTCTGCTTGAGGATCTCGATACGCTGCGCGTCGGACTCCGGGGCGGCCAGCCGCTGCTCGTTGGCTTCGATCGCAGCTTGGAGGGACTTGGCCTGTCGTCCCTGCTCGACCCAGGGGACGTGGGCCAGGCGCGGCGGGTAGGCCGGGGTCTGGTCGAGCCTGTCGTACGTGGCCTGGAGCTGCCGGACCTCCTGAGTGTCGACGCCGCGTGCCGTCAGGTCGTCCAGCTTGGCCCCGATCGCCTCGCGGACGTCGCTGAGCAGCCTGGGGTACCAGTCCTCCCGGTCGAGGGTGAGCCTGGCCCAGCGCTCGACCTCCGCCGGGTCGTTGGACCTCGGGCGTCTCTCCGCTCCTCCCTCGGCGACGTTCTTCTGAACCTCGGCATCCAGGAGTCTGTCTCGCTCGAGCAGTTCGGCCGGTGTCATGGCGTCCAGCTCCGGCGGGTAGTGCGTCTCGGTCCTCAGCTCGCCGTAGCGCTCCTGCTTCGCCTCCAGGTCGCGGACGAGCCGTCTCCACTCGGCATGGTGGGCGTCCAGCTCCTGCCGCTGCTGGGCTGCAACCTTCGGCGTCGCCTGCGGGTCGACCGGCGGGGGGCGCAGCCGGTCCATCAGCGTCAGGCGAAGCTTGGCCTCGTACATGTCGGTTTCGAGCTGCGAGGCCTCGGCCTCGCGCTGCTCTGGGGTCATCTCCTTGGCCGGCCTCGCGCGACTGCTGGGTGAGGGCGTGGGCGCGGGCTGCGACGGCTGGCGGCCAGGCCCCTTCCGCGCGGCCGCCATCGTCACGTACGGCGCGGTCGCCACGAACGGGACCGCACCCGACGCCGCCGCGACCCGCACGCTCTCGGGTGGAAGGTCGCTGTCCACGCCCTCGCCCTGCCCGTCCTGGCCGTCCGGCGCCCGGGCGACCTGCACCCGCTTGGAGGGCAGCGCCCGGCCCAACGACTCGGGCTCGAGCGTGCTGCCGCTGCGCGGGTCCCCGGGAGCGCCGGGCTGCGCCGGCGGGCTGGTGGCGGCGGCGGTGCCCCCGGCCCGGGCGCTGTCGGGTGGGATCTGGCGCAGCAGCGTGTCCGCGTCCGCCCTGGCGTGCTCCAGGGCCGCCGTGCCGGCCGGGTCACCGGTGACCGGTCGTGGTCCCGGCAGGCTGCCCGGAGCCTCCTGGTCCGGCGCCCGGACCAGCCCCCTGGCGCCTGCGGTGCCTTGGCCGACCAGCGCGACGATCAGCAGGGCCGTGCCGAGCAGCACCACCGCGGTCAGCAGCCGGACGGTCCTGGCCAGTCCGGCCCCGACACGTGTCGCCCTGGCGGGGGCGTGGACGACCGGACCAGCGTGACCACCCTGCATCGTGGACTCCTTACGACGACCGGGCGCGGTGCTGCCCGAAGCAGGAATCGGGGCGAGGGTCGGTGCCGCGGGCACGCCCGTCGCCGGGGGTACGGCAGGCCCTGCCCCAGGTGGCCACTGCGAAGCACCGTAGCAGCGGGCCGGCCGCGTGGGGTCACGGCCCCGCAACGAGAGGATCACGAGGTCGGCGCGCCCACCGGCGGGTGCGCGCCGGGACCCCTTCAGCTTGTGAAGATGTCCAGTGGCAGGAACGCCGAGACGACGAAGTTGGGCACGTCGACGACCTGGCTGACCTTCAGGTCGACCGCCACCGAGCAGATCGCGTACGCCTGCTGGCGGCTCCAGCCGCCGTGCTCCATCAGGTGGTCGATCATGTTCAGCAGCGCGTTGCGCGCGGCCAGCGTGAGGTCCTCCGGCCGGTTCTCGCCCTCGCGGGTCACCGAGATCCCGGTGGTGGCGTGGAACCGGCGCGGCCCGGCGAACTCCGGCGCGACGAACCAGTCGTCGCGGGCGAACTGCAGGTCGCGGATGCCCTTGGCGCTCGCCGCGCCCGGATGCACCCGGAACCGCACGTGCAGGGTCGAGCGCATCTCGATCGCGGTCCCGCAGGTCTCGCTGTCGCCCTGGGCGAAGTGCGCGTCGCCCGCGCTGAACAGCGCCCCGGGCACCTGCACGGGGATGAACAGGCGGGCGCCCCTGCCGAGCTGCTTGATGTCGACGTTGCCGGCGTTCTCCCGCGGCGGGATCGTGCGCAGCGCCTCGTGGGCGATCGCCTCGGCGGCCGGGACGGCGCCGTCGGCCAGCGGCGGCAGCACGAAGCCGCCGCGGTCCAGCGCCGCCTGCTCGCGGGCGGCGCAGGCGGCCATCAGCTCGTGGCTCGGGGCGACCCCGATCGTGCCCATGAACGCGTGGCCGGGGACGCGCACGCCCGGCAGCTCCTCGGAGGTCGCCCAGCCGTCCGCGAGCGCCCAGCGGGCGATGTACGGCTCGGGGAAGGCCTCACGCAGGAACCCGAAGCCGGGGACCTGCACGGTGTAGGCGTACCCGTCCGGGGCGACCTCGAGGATCTCGACCTCGAGCAGGTCGCCGGGCTGGGCGCCGGCCACCGCGACCGGCCCGGTCAGGGGGTGCACCACGTTCAGGTCGGGGGCGCCGACGGTCTCCAGGGTCGCGTCCGGGCCCATCTGCCCGTCGAACGCGTCGCGGGTCTGGAGGACCACCTCGTCGCCGGGGTCGCAGCCGACCACCGGCGGGATGTCCGGGTGCCAGCGGTTGTGCCCGGTCTCCGGCTGCTCGCCCAGCGTCCGGGACTCGTCGATCAGCACCTCGCGTGTGGGCATCGCGGACCTCCGTCGGCTCGACCGGTGGCGTCGGGTCCCGATCGTCACGCATCGACGGGGTCGCGTCGAGGGGTCGGGTCGCTGACCAGATCCGCGGGATCTGGGGCGGCATGCGATAGTGGCCCTGGCGGCTGGCGCCACCTGCCGCGCGGCGCCGACCGCGCCGCGCGGCGCCGACCAGGAAGGGAGCGGGTGGAGGATGCAGCCGGCGCTGCGGCTCGCGCAGGACCCCGACGCGGACGCGCTGCTCTCGCGTGACCCGCTCGCGCTGCTGGTGGGGATGCTCCTCGACCAGCAGTTCCCGCTGGAGTGGGCGTTCAGGGCGCCCTGGCGGCTGGCGCAGCGGCTGGGCTGGGAGCGGCTGGACGCCGCCACGATCGCCGCCTACGACCCCGACGGGTTCGCCACGGCCATGGCCGGACCGCCCGCGCTGCACCGCTACCCTGTGGCGATGGCCGGGCGGGTGCAGGCGCTCTGCCAGCACGTCGTGCAGACGTACGACGGCGACGCGGCGGCACTGTGGGCCACCGCGGCGACGGGCCGGGAGCTGCTCGCGCGCGTGCGGGCGCTGCCCGGCTTCGGCGAGCAGAAGGCCCGGATCTTCGTGGCGCTGCTCGGCAAGCAGCTCGGCGTCCAGCCCGACGGCTGGCGCGAGGCCGCCGGCCCCTACGGCGAGCCCGGCTCCCGCCGCTCCGCCGCCGACGTCACCGACGCGGCCTCCCTCGCCGAGGTGCGCGCCTACAAGCAGGCCGCCAGGCAGGCCCGCCGCGGCTGACCACCATTTGGGTGGCCGCACCACGGCGTCAGCGGGGGTGGCGGTCACGCTCCGGTCCTCTTGCCGCCTTCGTCCGCTGGGAGGGATTACCCCGGGACCCGCAGGTAGGCCAGCACCGCCAGCACGCGGCGGTGGTCGGCGGTCGTGGTGGGCAGGCCGAGCTTGGCGAAGATGCTGCTGACGTGCTTCTCGACGGCGCCCTCGGTGACCACCAGCCGCTCGGCGATCGCGGCGTTGCTGCGCCCCTCGGCCATCAGCGCCAGCACCTCCCGCTCCCGGGGTGTGAGCGGGGTGAGCGGGTCGTCGCGGCGGCGCCGGCCGAGGAGCTGGGCCACGACCTCCGGGTCGAGCGCGGCGCCGCCGTCGCCCACGCGCCGCACGGCGTCGAGGAACTCGCCGACCTCGGCGACGCGCTCCTTGAGCAGGTAGCCGATGCCCTGCGCGCTGCCCTGGATCAGCTCGACCGCGTAGCGCTCCTCCACGTACTGCGACAGCACCAGGATCCGCACCGACGGGTGGCGGCGGCGGACCTCCAGCGCGGCGCGCAGGCCCTCGTCGGTGTGGGTGGGCGGCATGCGCACGTCCACGATCGCGAGGTCGGGCCGGTAGGCGCTCACGGCGTCCACGAGCGCGGGCCCGTCGCCGACGGTCGCCACGACCTCCAGGCCGCCGTCGGCGAGCAGGCGGGCGAGGCCCTCGCGCAGCAGCACGGAGTCCTCGGCGATCACGACCCGCATCGCAGCCTCCGCCTCCCTCAGTCGGCGGCGGGCAGCTCGGCCCGCACGACGGTCGGCCCGCCCGGCGGGCTGGTCACGGTGAGCCGCCCGTCGACCCCGGCGACGCGGTCGGCCAGGCCCGTGAGCCCGCTGCCGCCGTGCAGGTCGGCGCCGCCGACGCCGTCGTCGGAGACCTCGACCACGACCCGGCCGCCGCCGCGACCGACCCGCACGGTCGCCTCGGTCGCGGCGGCGTGCTTGGCGACGTTGGTGAGCGCCTCGGCGACGACGAAGTAGGCGATCGACTCGACCGACTCCGGCGGCCGCCGGTCGAGGTCGACCCGCACGTCGACGGGGACGGGGGAGCGGGCGGCGAGCGCCGACAGCGCCGCGTCCAGCCCGCGGTCGGTCAGGACCGCCGGGTGGATGCCGCGGGCCAGGTCGCGCAGCTCCGCGAGCGCGCGCTTGGCCTCCTGGTGGGCCTCGTCGACCAGGGACCTGGCCGCGTCGGGGTCGGTGGCGAACTTCTCCCTGGCCATGCCGAGGTCCATCGCGAGCGCGACCAGCCGCTGCTGGGCGCCGTCGTGCAGGTCGCGCTCGATCCGGCGGCGCTCCACCGCCGACGCCTCCATCGCACGGGCGCGGGTGGCCTCCAGGGTCTGGACGCGCTCGGCGAGCGCGCCGCCGCCGGGCCCGAGCAGGCCGCGGGCGATCGCGGCGTGCCCCGTGGCGAGCGCGCGGACCACCGGCGGCACCACCGCCAGCAGGAGCAGGCCGGCGGCGAGCGCGAGCAGCGCCTCGCCGAGCGTGTCGATCACCACCAGCGGGGTGTCGCCCACGGTGAACAGCGACGCCTGCGCGCCGGGCGGGACCCGGTACCAGGCGGGCGCGCTGATCAGCCCGATCGGGATCGACCAGGCGACCGTGACCAGGACCGTCCAGACCACCCCGAGCGGCATCAGCAGCAGCAGGTAGACCAGGTCCTTCCAGGTGGCCGGGTCGGTCAGCAGCGCGAGCGCGTGCTGCCACGCCGAGCCGCGCCGCGGCGGCCGGTAGGGGCTGGCGATGTCCACGCCCAGGGTCGCCCGGATCAGGGCGCGCTCGGCGCGCGCGCCGACGCGGGCGACCAGCAGGGTCGCGGCCAGGACCGGCAACCCCACCCAGATGATCACCAGGCCCAGCCCGACCGAGACCCCGGTCACCAGCACGGCGAACCAGAACGTGCCCACGAACAGCGTGAGCACCAGGTAGCCGGTGGCGGCCCAGGTCTCCAGCGCGAACGGGGCGGCGAGCCACGGGCGCAGCCGGGCCGGCACGCGCCGCGCCGGGATGCCGACGTCCACCGCTGGCCACCTCCCCCTGCGCGTCGCTCCACCGGCCGGCGTCCGCCACCGGCCGGCAGCGGACCGGGCCTGCCCGGTGGTCCGCCGCGCCGCAACCATAGGCTGGGCGTCGGGCCGCAGGCCATGGCGCCTGCTCCCGTCCGCGGGGTGGGGGTGGCCCCACCCCTGTGATCGCGCTGGCCCGACGCCCGGACTCGGGCTGGCGGGCTGTCGGGTCCGCCCGATCGCGGTCAGCGTTGCCGGCGAGCAACCCCGGACCGACGGGAGGACCCGATGACCAACCTCGCCGCACGCTGTGGACGCTGGAGCGCGGCGCACTGGAAGACCGCCGTGCTCGGCTGGCTCGCGCTGGTCGCCGTGCTGTTCATGGTCGGCAAGACGGCCGGCATCCGCGAGCTGGACGACGCCGACACCGCCACCGGCCAGAGCGCCGTCGCCGAGCGGATCCTCCAGGACGCCGGCTTCGACGAGCACGCCGCCGAGAGCGCCCTGGTGCAGCCGCCGCCGCGCGCCACCCGGGCCGAGCTGCACGCGGTGCTCGCGCAGGTCGCCGGGCGCCTGCGGGCGCTGCCGGACGTGCAGGCCGTCCGGTCGCCGCTGGACCCCGGCGGCGCAGGCCTGGTCTCGCGCGACGGGCGCTCCGCGCTGGTCCGCTTCGAGATCGCCGGTGACCCCGAGGACGCCTCAGGCAGGGTCGCCCCGATCCTCGCCGAGGTCGCCGCGCTGCAGCGGTCGCATCCCGGCTGGACGATCGCGCAGTTCGGCCCGGCGAGCGCCGAGCACGAGCTGGACGCCACCGTCGGCGCCGACTTCCAGCGCGCCGAGCGCCTGACGCTGCCCGTGACCCTCCTGGTGCTGCTGGTCGCGTTCGGCGCGCTGGTCGCCGCGGCCGTGCCGGTGGTGCTGGCGTTCTCGGCGGTGCTCGGCACCCTCGGGCTGAGCGCCCTGGTCAGCCACGTCTTCCCGACCACCGACACCACCGCCTCGGTGGTGCTGCTGATCGGCATGGCGGTCGGGGTCGACTACTCGCTGTTCTACCTGCGCCGCGAGCGCGAGGAGGCCGCAGCCGGCCGGGACGGCCGGACGGCGCTGCTGCGCGCCGCCGCGACCAGCGGCCAGGCCGTGCTGATCTCCGGCGCCACCGTGGTGATCGCGATGGCGGGCATGCTGCTCGCCGGCAACCCGGTCTTCACCTCGGCCGGGGTGGGCACGATCCTCGTGGTCGTCATGGCGGTCGCCGGCTCCCTCACCGTGCTGCCGGCGCTGCTGGCCAGGCTCGGCCACCGCGTCGAGTTCGGGCGCCTGCGGCTCCCCTGGTCCCGGCGCTCCCGCCGCGGGCGGCGGGCGGCCACCGGCCGGCTGTGGTCGGCGTTCCTCACGCCCGTGCTGCGCCGCCCCGCGGCGGCCGCGCTGGCGGCCACCGCCTTCCTGGTCGTGCTCGCGCTGCCGGCGCTGGGCCTGCGCACCGGGCTGCCCGGGTTCGCCGACCTGCCCTCCGACCTGCCGGTCGTGCGCACCTACGAGCGCTTCCAGGCCGCCTTCCCCGGCACCTCCTCGCCCGCGGCGGTCGTGGTCGAGGCCGCCGACGTCACCGCTCCAGGCGTGCGCGCCGCGATCGGCGAGCTGCGCTCCCGCGCGGTCGCCACCGGCATGATGTACGAACCGGTCGTGGTGCGGGTCAACCCCGCCCGCACGGTCGCCGTCGTGGAGGTCCCCATCGCCGGTGGCGGCGACGACGCCAGCTCGCACCGGGCGCTGGAGGCCCTGCGCGAGGACGTCCTCCCCGCGACCGTCGGCCGGGTGCCCGGCGTGACCGCCGCCGTGACCGGCGAGACCGCCGGCGCCGCCGACTTCGACGACCTGATGCGCCGCCGCGCGCCCCTGGTGTTCGCGTTCGTGCTCGGGCTGGCGTTCGTGCTGCTGCTGGTCACGTTCCGCTCGCTGGTCGTGCCGCTCAAGGCGATCGTCCTCAACCTGCTGTCGGTGGCCGCCAGCTACGGCGTCCTCGTGGCCGTCTTCCAGAAGGGCTGGGGCGCCGGCCTCGTCGGCGCCGAGGCAGGCGGCACGATCGCCTCCTGGGTGCCGCTGTTCCTGTTCGTGATCCTGTTCGGGCTGTCCATGGACTACCACGTGTTCATCCTCAGCCGCGTCCGGGAGCTGGTGGACGCGGGCGTGCCCACCCGCGAGGCCGTGGCCCGCAGCATCAAGCTCACCGCCGGGACCGTGACCAGCGCCGCCGCGGTCATGGTCGCCGTGTTCGCGATCTTCGCCACCCTGCGGACCGCCGACATCAAGCAGGTCGGCGTCGGGCTCGCCGTGGCGGTGCTGCTGGACGCGACCGTCATCCGCGCGATCCTGCTGCCCGCCACGATGGTGCTGCTGGGGGAGCGGAACTGGTACCTGCCGCGCTGGCTGTCCTGGCTGCCGGGCGCCCGCCCGCGCCGAGACGCCGGCGCCGCCGCGGCGGCCGCGCAGCCGGACCCGGTGCCGGCGGGCGCGGCCGCGCGGCCAGGCGGGCCGACCGGGTGACAGCGGCGCCTGCGGCGCCCCCGGCGTGCAGTCGGGTCGGCGGGCGCCGCAGGCGGTCCCGGTGGTTCAGTGACAGCGGGCCGGCGCACGCGTGGGCCGGCCCACCGAGCGGGGAGGATCCGCAGATGAGCACCAGCGGCAACGAGCAGACGGGCACCGGCGGCACCGACCAGGGCGCCGGCCAGACGGGTACCGGCGCCGGCCAGACGGGTACCGGTGGGAGTGGGCTGGCAGGCACCGGCGGCGCCGGGCGGGCCGCCGCCGGGCCGGGGCGTCCGCGCAACCGCGGCGTCGCGATCGCGGTCGGCATCCTCGGCCTGGTGTTCGTCCTCGCCGGCTCCACCGCCCTCGTGGGGCAGGCCATCGGGCGGACCGAGCGGTCCACGCGCACGTTCTCCGGCGTTCGCGACATCCGCGTCGACACCGAGTCCGGCGACGTCAGGCTCGTCGCCGGCGCGCGCGAGGACGTCCGCGTCGAGGTCGCCGCCGAGCAGTCCTGGCGCCGCCCGAAGGTCGAGCAGACCTTGGACGGCGGCACCCTCCGCCTGCGGGGTGACTGCCGGCTGTGGCTCGGGCGCTGCTCGGTGAGCTTCCGGCTCGAGGTCCCGGCGCGGACGCCGGTCGACCTCCATACCGGCTCCGGGGAGGTCCGGATCGCCGGCCTCGCGGCAGCGGCCGACCTGCGCAGCGGCAGCGGCGACGTGACCGCCCGCGACGTGACCGGCCCGGTCGCCGCGCAGACCGGCTCCGGCGAGATCCTCGTCCGGCGGGTCCGCGGCGACGTCACCGCCTCCAGCGGCTCCGGCGACGTCACCGGCGCCGACGTCGACGCCCGCCGCGTCCAGGCACGCTCGGGCAGCGGCGACGTCGAGCTGGTCATGGTCGCCACCGTGCCCGACCAGGTCTCCGCCACCAGCGGCTCGGGCGACGTGCAGGTCACGGTCCCCGACGCGGTCTACCGGGTCGACGCGCACAGCGGCAGCGGCGAGACGAGCCTGTCGCTGCGCCAGGACCCCGCCGCGCCACGGACCATCATCGCCCGCACCGGCAGCGGCGACATCTCCGTCCTCGCGAGCTGACCAGCCAGTCCCCAGGCCGGCCGGGTCAGGACGGGAGGCTGGCCCCGCCGAAGGGCAACCCGGGGCCCGCGTCGCCCTCGACGTCGGCCATCTGCACCGGCCCGACGGCGCCACCGGCCCCGTCCTCTGGCGCCGAGCCGTCCGCTTCCACCAGCTCCCCCGGCGCTGCCAGCTCCGGTGCCGCCGGCGCCGTCTGCGGAGCCTCCGCGACGTGTGTGGGCTGGTCCGACGGCGGCGTCGGGGGCCACCCGGCCACCGGCCCGGACGGTTGGCCGGACACCACCGGCGGCGCTGGCGAGGCCGCGGCCGCCTCCGCCGTCTCCGCCGGCCGCACGGCGCCCGCCATGGGCGTCGCGGGCGTGGCGGGCGGGGTCTGGTCCGGCGGACCGAGGTCGGCCTGCAGGGCCTGCCGGGGCGCCTCGCCGCCCGGCTCCTGCGCTCTCGCAGAGGTGGTCGCGCCCGCGGGGGTCCCGAGGTCCGCAGGGTCCGTGGGTGACTCCAGCTCGGAGCGCTGCTCCCTGAGCTCCCGCGGCGGCGGACCCTGCGGGTTGAACGCCCGCTGTGCCGGCACCAGCCCGTCGAACCGCCCGAAGCTGCGAATGGTCCCGTCGGCCTCCGTGTGCACCTGCATCGGGATGACGAGCGTGGAGCCGTCCTCCTTCTCGATCGAGAACCAGCTGTAGGTGCGCGAGTGGTCGACGGCGTCCTCGGTGTAGGCCCCGACCGGCCCGCTGCCCCGGAACGCCCGGCCGTCCCTGGTCACCTGGATCAAGAACTTGGCCGTCATCCCGCCGTAGTCGGCCACGCCCTCGACCAGGTGTCCACCCCACAGCGGGCTGGGCTGCGGCTTCACCCGCAGCTCCGGTTCGGTCGGCACCGCGATCCTGATCTCGTAGCCCGACTCGCGCTCGACCCACGTGTCGTCGGAGTAGGCGCTGCGGAACGAGACCTCCCGGTCGTTGTACGGCGTGACCTTCGTGTCCAGCCGCATGTCCATGTGTTCACCGTCGGGGCCGTACAAGCGGTACCACCTGTACAGCTGGGTGCCGTCCGGCAGCACCTCGGGCGTGCCGACCGGGCCGGGGCCCTCGCCGAACGTCACGCCGTCCGCTCGGCTCACCCGCGTGGTGATCGGCAGCACCGTGGCGGCGTCGAGGTTGACCTTCACCGACTCCACCTTCCAGTCCGGCGGCGGCGGCTGCGGGTGCGGGTCGGTCGTTATGGTCACCTGAAGCAGGTTGCCGAAGTCCGCCAGTCCGTTCTCGTACAGCACCGTGGGTGGGGGGAGCGTGACCTCGGCGACCTCGACCTCGTTGTCGAGCACGCGCGTCCGGAGTGGGACGAAGCCGTCCCGGGTCTGGAACCACTGGTACTCCTCCGTGCCGTCCGGCCACCTGAAGGGTTCTCCCCGAGGCCCGGTGCCCGGCGCGAACTCCACCCCGCCCTTCGAGCTGCTGCGGGCCGTGAACGAGACGCTCTCGCCGGTGCGGAGCAGGACGGTGTGCTGCTCCCAGGGTCCTGGAAGCCCGGAGGCCGGCCGCTTCGCCTTCCCTTCCGGCGGGAACGGGCTGGAGGAGAAGGTGATCCAGCGCGAGGTCTCGGGCGCGACGGTCCCCTCCTCCCCGACGTCGCCGGCGGTGGGGTCGGGGATGCGAGGCGGGTTGCTGAGCCGCTGGCGCGCCTCGTGAGCCCTGGCCCCGGGCCAGGCGAGCTGCAACGGTGGCGGCACCCCCGACGCGTCCCGCCCGCGACCATCAGGCTGCGTGCCGGCTTGGAGCGCGGCCACCTCGACCGGTCCGGGCGGAGCGTCCGCGGCGCCGGGCAGCTGGCGCGCGGCCGCCTCCCACGCCCGCGCATACCGCTCCACCACGGCTTGCGGCGCCCCTGAGCTGCCGGCCGCCCCGGGGGTCCGCGGTCCGCCGGCCGGCGTCCGGGTCGCCTCGACCTGGGCGCCGGCCGAAGACCCGCGGGCGGCGACCGCCGCGCCCGCCACACTCTGGTCGACCAGCGCGAGGATCAGCAGGACCGTGCCGAGCAGCAGCGCGGCCACCAGCAGCCGGACCGCTCCGGCCAGGACCGCGGCGGCACGCCCGAAGCCGGCGGCCCCACGGTCCAGGGAGACCCGATCAGACTCCACGCCACTCCTCCCACCCGGCAGCACCATCGAGCCGGCCGGGGAGGCGGCAGGATGACGCCGGGTCAGCGCACGCTGCCCGCCGTCAGGGTTCAGGGCGCCGCACAGGGGGACGTCCGGCTCGCGGGCGGGTCGCCGCAACGCGCCGCGGGCGACCCTCCGGAACCATCGTGACCTGCTCCCGTCGCATGCCCGCCACGGGCCAGTAACGATTCGGAGCTAGCCTGTGCCGCCGAACCCGTAGCCGCCGGGAACGTCACCGAACTCGTTGCCGAGGGGATCGCCGTCGGAGCCGCCGGCGGCGGCGGTGCGGTCGCCGCCATCGAGCGCGCCGGTGACCGTCTCCGGCACCGGCGCGGTGGTGTCCGACGGCGTCGACGGCGGCAGCGCGGGCTGCCCGGCCGGACCGGGGGTCGCAGTGGCCCCGGCCTGGTCCGTGTCGCGCACGACGGCCGGCTGGCCGGCGGCGAGCTGGCCGAGCGGGCCCAGCACGGTGCCGCCAGGGGCGATCACGTTGCGGTCGCGGTCGATGACCGTGCCCGCCTCGACGTGGACCCCCTCGATGTCGGTGGGTTCGAGGAGGGTGAGCGCACCGTCGGCGTAGACGAAGCTCGCTCCCTGCGCCGACTCGATGCCGAGCGTGAAGCCGCGTGCGCCGCCGGCGGGCCGGGTACCGGCGGTGCCGGCGGGCGGGCGGCCGGCGAGGGCCCGGGGGGACGCCGCGGCGGTGGTGGTGCGGGCCGTGGTCGTGGCGGGCTGGTCGGGACGCTGTCCGCCCTCCGGTCCCGTCTCCGCATCCGGCTGGAGCGCGCCGTCGCGTTGCGGGTCCCACCGGGGTCCGGGCACCGGCATCGGCGGCGGCCAGGACGGCGCGGGCGGGTCGAAGACGGGCCGCAGCGGTTCCTTCAGCTTGTTGACGGTTTCCAGGTACCGCTGCACCAGCTTGCCGTGGTAATCGACCCTCACCACCTCACCACCGCCGGAGAAGGTCCTCCTGTGTTGAAAGTCCTGGTTGAGGCCCGTCACGAGCCGCTCCAGCAGCTTCAGAGCGCGCTCGCGGGCGATCGTCTGGTCCAGCGGCTCCCGGGCCGGTCGGGCCTGTCCGCCGGCGGCGGTCCGCGGCGGTCCGGGACCGTAGCGGATCAGGTAGTCCCAGTTCCTCGACCCCGACATCCCGAGCATGAACGAGTCGGGCATCATCTCCGTGGCCAGGAGCATCACGTCCTGCGCCGCCGAGTACCAGAACTTGGTGAGGTCGGAGTGGTAGGTCTGCACGACCGCCGACGGGATGCCCTTCTTCGCCAGCAGGGTGTTCGCCGTCTCAACCGACCAGTACCCGAGGTGGCCGAAGCCGACCAGGATGGCGATCTTCCTGCGCGGATCCGCAGCAAGTCTGGCGACGGTCTCGGCAAAGTGCTGGTCTCTCCTGGGCGCCGAGTGCGCAAAGATCTTGTCGCGGTCCTTGCGCTTGCCGGGAAGCGCGGCGGAGATCCTGTGCAGGAGGCCAGCGAGCCTGCGTCTCGGCAGCTCCAGCCCGGAGACGTTGAACCCCAGCTTCCTCGCGGATTCATAGACCCTGTGGTTCGCGGCGATGAGGCCGGGCTGCAGCTCTTCCACAGTCCGCTTCATGAACCGGAGGACCGCGGCGCTGTCCGCCGGGTCCACGTCACGGCGGTCGTGCGAAAGCCCCTCGAGCAGCAGGTCCGTGAATCCCGCCTGCCGGAGCTGCGCCAGCAGCAACGGCAGCTGCTCGCGCATCTGGAGGGAGCCGTGGTCGTCACCGATCCAGACCACGCGTCTGCCCGCGAGGATCCTCGACATGTCGATCGGCTCCGGCAGGCCGATCTGGTGGGGGCCCTCCTCCGGCCGCGCCGGCGCGGGCGCCAGCACGCCCTGGCCGGCGCCGCGCGACCGGGCTGGCGCCTTCGTCCCACCGCCCGGCGGGCGCGGGGCGCCCCGGCTGCCGGGCGCGGCCGCCCGCCGGTGGGCCGGCTCGGCCCGGAGCCTCGCCGGGCGCCACCCGGCGTGTGCCAGCCTGGGCGCGGTGTCGCCCGTCGTGCCTGGAGGCCGCCTGCCGCTCGCGGGGGCCGGTCTCCGCGTCGACGCAGCCCCGGCCGTCCCCGTGCCGTGCGGGACCGGGAGCACCCGCGGCTGCTGCGCCAGCCGGTCGGACAGCCCTGCGGCCTGCGCCACGGCGGCCTCGTAGCGCCCCAGCGGGGTGCGCACGGGCCTGCTCCGGCCCGCCGTCACCCGGCCGCGCCCCCCGGCCGCGGGCGTGCCTGCAGCGGGTCCGCCGGCGGCGGGGCGCCCGCCGGTCAGCTCGTGCGCGCCGGCGTCGGCCTGGCGCACGACCGCGACCAGCAGCAGGACGCCGGCCAGCAGCAGCAGCGTCAGGAGCAGCCGGCCCGCAGCCGTGACGCCGATGACCGCGGTCCGCAGCCTGCTCGGGAACCGGTCGCCCAGGCTCGGGGGTGCGACCTCCACCGCTCCTCCGATCACCGAACCGGCGACCACGAACGCCTGCCCGCCGAGCCGGGTCGCGCCCGCCGCGTGCGCGGCGACGCGCGGTCGTGGGGATCCGCGACCGCCGAAAGCGCCACCACGCTAACCCCGCCGCGACAAGGATCTGCGACGGGCAGGCAACGAAACGCTCCTCATCGGGACAGGGCCGGCCGACCGCTTCTGGACGCGGACGGTGACCCGCCCCGGCAACCAGCGGCCGCCAGGCGCGCCGGGAGCTGGGCCGGCCGCCCGGATCGTCCCGCCCGGGCGGCCGGCGGATGCGGATCAGGCCGCGATCATGCCCCCGCCTGGGTGCCGGCTACGGGGCCGGAGGCAGCGCCTGGACGCCGGTGGCGTCCTCGGCGGGTTCGGCGCCGTTGGCGGCGGGTCCCGTGGTGGCGGCGGGTCCCGCGTTGGCGGCCTGCCGGGCGCCGTTGCCGGCCGAGAGGAGGCCGCGGGCGAGCTGGAGCCCGGCGACGCCCTGGCTGAGCGCCTGCGCGAGCGCGTCGGAGAGGCCCTTGGCGCCGTTCAGCATGATCATCTGGTCGACCGAGCCGAACGGCTTGGCCGCGGCCTCGACGATCTCGGGCCAGTGTGCCGCCAGCTCCTGGCCGATGATGGCGTCCTCGTTGTCGGCGAGGGCCTCGCCGCGGGCCTTGATCGCGGCCGCCTCGGCCATGCCGCCGGCGCGGGCGGCGGCGGCATGGGCCTCGCCGCGCGCGCGGGTGGCGTCCGCGTCGGCTTCGCCGAGCATCCTGGTCGAGTCGGCGTGCGCGCTGGATTCGGCGCGGACCCGGTCGGCCTCGGCGCCGGCGACGACGCGCAGCCGCTCGCCTTCGGCGTCGGCTTCGGCCTTGACGCGGTGGGCGTGCGCCTGGGCCTGCAGCTCGACCTCGCGGGCCTGCGCCTCGGCGGTGGAGATGCGGGCGTCGCGCTCGGCGCGGGCGAAGGTGGTCTGCTCGTAGGCGCGCGCGTCGGCGGGCTTGCGGATCGACGCCTGGAGGCGCTGCTCCTCCCGCTCCGCCTCGAGCTGGGCGACCTTGGTCTCCTCGACCACGACCTGCTGGCGGGCGGTCGCCTCCGACAGCGGCCCGGCCTGGCTGGCCTGGGCCGCGGCGTGGTCGATCTCCGCCTGGAAGCCGGACTGCTTGATCATGCTGTGCCGGCGCGACTCGGCCTTGAGGGCGTCGGCCTCCTGCTCGGCCTGGGTGGCGGCGCGGTCGGCACCGGCCTGGGCGATGCGCGCGTCGCGCTTGACGGCGGCGGCGTGCGGCAGCCCGAGGTTGGTGATGTAGCCGCTGGGGTCGACGATCTCCTGGATCTGCAGGGAGTCGACGATCAGCCCGAGCTTCTCCATCTCGACCCCGCTGGACTCGCGGGTGAGCTGGGTGAGCTTCTCGCGGTCGCGGATCATCTCCTCGACGGTCATCCCGCCGACGATGGCGCGCAGGTGGCCGGCGAACACGTTGTGGACCCGCGCGTTCATCTGGTCCTGCTGGTCGAGGAAGCGACGGGCGGCGTTGGCGATGGAGACGTAGTCGTCGCCGACCTTGAAGATCACCACGCCGCGGACGCCGAGAGGGATCCCCTGGTGGGTGACGCAGTCGATGGCCAGCTCGGCCTCGCGCAGGTCCAGCGACAGCCGCCTGACCATCTGGATGCCGGGCAGGACCAGCGTGCCCTTGCCGGTGACGATCTTGAACCCGAGGCTCTCGCCGACGCCCTGGGGGTTGTGCTCGCGCAGCCCGGAGATGATCAGCGCCTCGTTCGGCTCGGCGACGCGCCACATGAGCTTGAAGACCACGAACAGGACGAGCAGGCCGACGGCGGCGAGGCCGGCGATGAGGATGGTGGTCGCGGAGAGGTCCACGAGAGGTCCCTGCCTTCGGGGTCGGAGGATGACCGTCGACCGGATCGTCGTCCGTCGGGGATCAAGGCCGTGTCAGACCGGGCTCACCACGACCGTCCGCGGCGGGAAGTACTCGACCACGACGACGCGGGTGCCGAGGCGGATGGTCTCCTCGGGGTCGGTGCTGTAGGCGTGGAACGCCTCGCTCCCGCCGCGGATCGGCACCATCACCTCCCCGAGCCGTCGGGGGCCGATCGTCCCGGTGACCCGCCCGACCCTCCCGATGACGCTGGCCTCCGCCAACCGCCGCCTCCTGGTCCTGCCGCGACGCCTGGGCGCGACGGCGACGACGCGAGCATCCTACGCCCGGCATGCCCCGCCGCCGTAGGCGGCGGGCGCGCGCGGCGGGTCTCAGCTCCCGTAGTCCAGGGCGGCGCCGGTGCGCGGGTCGAACAGGTGCACCCGGTCCAGGTCGACGGCGAGCCGCAGGGGCCGGCCCGGTCGCAGGTGGCTGCCGGGCGCCAGGCGTGCGAGCAGCTCGGCGGTCGCGGTCGGCGCGGGGGGCGGCTCGCCGGGAACGTGGACCGGGGGCGCGTCGAGCGTGCAGGCGACGCGGTCGTGGTCGCCGAGCGCGGCGACCTGCGCGACCACGGCGGCGAGCGCCGCCTCGCCGGGAGCGCCGGTGGCGGGGTGGACGTGCTCGGGCCGGACGGCGAGGACGACCTCGCGGCCGGGCCGGGAGAGCAGCCGGCGGCCGCGGCCGGCCGGCAGGGGCAGCCGCTGCGGGCCGACGGCCAGGACGGCGTCGCCGCCGGCGCGGTCCACCAGGGCGGGGAGCAGGCTCGCGGGCGGGTCGCCGACGAACCCGGCGACGAAGAGGCTGCCCGGCCGCGCGTACAGCTCGCGCGGGGCCGCGGCCTGCTCGAGCCGGCCGCCGCGGAGCACCCCGACGCGCTCGCCGACGGCCATCGCCTCGGCCTGGTCGTGGGTCACGTACAGGGTGGTCACGCCGAGGCCCTTGACGAGCCTGGCGACCTCGCTGCGCAGGCGCGCCCGCTCGGGGGGGTCCACGTGGGTGAGGGGCTCGTCGAGCAGGTACACCCTGGGCACGCGCACCAGCGCGCGGCCGAGGCCGACGCGGCGGCGCTGCCCGGAGGACAGGGCGGCGGGCAGGCGCCCGAGCAGCCGGGTGAGCCGCAGCACGCGGGCCTCGGCGCCGACGCGCTTGCGGATCTCGCCGGCGGGGACCTTGCGCAGGCGCAGCCCCAGCGCGATGTTGTCGGCGACGACCAGGTTGGGGGAGAGGGCGCCGTGCTCGGACACCATCGCGACGTCGCGCTCGCCGGGAGCGAGGTCGTTGACCAGCCGGCCGCCGATGCGGATCTCGCCTTCGGTCACGCGCTCCAGGCCCGCGGCGACCCGCAGGGCGGTGGTCTTGCCCGACCCGGAGGGCCCCACGAGCGCGACCAGCTCGCCGTCGCCGAGGTGCAGGGTGAGGCGCGTGAGCGCGCGGGCGCCGTTCGGGTAGACGCAGCTCACGTCGTCGAAGCGCAGATCGGCCACGGCGTTCCCCGTCCCTGGAGCGGCCCGCCCGGCGGTGGCCGGGGCCTGCCGGTGCCCATCGTGCCCGATCCGGGGCGCCGCCGCCGGGCGGCGGTGGTGGCGCGTGGCGCCGGCTGAGGGCGCGGCGCTGTGCGCGCTGCTGGAGCCGAGCGGCCGGGAGCTGCTCGAGCGGCTGCCGGACGGGCCGCTGGAGGCGGCGCGGGCGCTGGCGCTGGGGGCCGAGCTGCGGGCGGCGTACCCGGCCGAGCTGGTCGCGGCGGCGTTCACCCTGCACGAGCTGCGCCGGCACGCGGCGGGGAAGTTCGCGCTCGCCGGGCGGATGTGGTTCACGCGCGAGGGGCTGGAGCAGGCGTCCTCGCAGCGGGCGGCGGCGCACCGGGCTGCGCGCTTCGGCCCCTTCGAGGTGGTGGCGGACCTGTGCACCGGGATCGGCGGGGACCTGCTGGCGCTGGCCGCCGGGCGCGCGGTGGTGGCCGTGGACCGCGACCCGGTGCACCTGCGGCTGGCACTGGCCAACGCCGAGGTCCACGGGGTCGCCGGGCGCGTCCGCCCGGTGGGCGGCGACGTGCGCGAGGCGCCGTTGGAGGGGGTGGGGGCGGTGTTCGTCGACCCGGCGCGGCGCGCGCGAGGGCGGCGGCTGCCGGCCGGGGTGAGCGAGCCGCCGTTGGACTGGTGCCTGGAGCTCGCGCGTCGCGTCGCGGCGGTGGCGGTCAAGGCCGCGCCCGGCCTGCCGCTCGGACGGGTCCCCGCGGGCTGGGAGGTGGAGCTGGTCAGCGAGGGCCGGGAGCTGAAGGAGGCGGTGCTGTGGTCGCCGCCGCTGGCGACCGCCGGCCGCCGCGCGACCGTGCTCCCGGCGGGGCGCACGCTGGTGGCCGCGCCCGGCCCGCCGGTCCGCTGCGGCCCGCCGGACGCGTGGCTGGTGGACCCCGACCCGGCGGTCACGCGCGCCGGGCTGGTGGAGGAGCTGGCGCGGGCGCTGGGGGCGTGGAAGCTGGACCAGCGCGGCGCGCTGCTGTCGTGCGCGGACCGGCCGGAGACCCCGTTCGGGCGCACGCTGCGGGTGGAGGCGTCGCTTCCCTGGCAGCTCAAGCGGCTGCGGGCGCTGCTGCGCGCCCGCGGGGTGGGCGCGGTGGACGTGCGCAAGCGAGGCTCCGCGGTGGACGTGGAGGAGCTGCGCCGGCGCCTGCGGCTGCGGGGTGACGCGCGGGCGACGGTGGTGCTGACCCGTCTGGCGGGCCGCCCGTGGGCGCTGGTCTGCTCCGACCCTGTGCGGGTTTGACCCTGTACGTGGATCCGTCGGATCCGTAGAATCCGTCACCGGACGGTAACGATCGTGACTCCATGCGGTCTCGAACGGCATCTTTCGGCGTGACTGGAGCGACTATTCGTGTAGCGGCGCGTTAGCGGACGGCGGGAGCACCAAGGGGGCCCTGATGAACGACTGGATGCAGGAAGAAGTCCGGCGGCAGGCGTACGAGGCGGGCGACCCGACGGCGCAGACCGGGAGCTGGGCGCTTCCGGCCCCCCGAGGCGGCGGTGAGCGCAGCCTGCTGGGCTGGACGGTGCTCGTGCTCGGCGTCGCGGTGGCGCTGGCGGCCGCGCTCGCGTCGCTGATGTCCTAGGGCGCTTCGGGGCGCTTCGCCGCAGGGCCCGGCGGCGCCGTCAGGACTCGGCGGCGAGCGCCTCGGCCTCCTCGCCCGGTGACCGGTCCAGGCGGATCACGCGGAACGCCTCGCCGTAGCGGAACGCCTCGCCGCGGGCCACGTGCTCGGCCCAGCGCCTGACGGAGCCGGAGGTCTCGCCGTTCATGGGCTCGCCGACCTGCGTGACGTGGCAGGCGAGGCTCTCGAGCTTGACGTCGATCTGGTCGCTGATGTCGACCACGAGGTTGGGGCTCGGGCCGAACATGACCCACACGGCGGTGAGCTTGACCGGCTCCAGGCCCTCGTCGAGCAGCTCGGGGTAGGCCAGGCGCGTGTCGGCGCCGGGGATCACCGCGGCCAGCGTCGCCTCGCCCGCCGCGAGGTGGTCGGGGTGGTTGATGTAGGCGTCGTCGACGTAGCGCATGGTCGGGTCGGTCGTCACCACGACCTCGGGGCGGACGCGCCGGATCAGGCGGACGATGTCCTTCCGGACCTCGAGGGTGGGCTCCAGCAGGCCGTCCTCGTAGCCGAGCAGCTCGACGCGCTCGACGCCAACGACCTTGGCGGCGGCGCGCTGCTCGGCGGCGCGCAGCTCGGCCAGCCGCTCGCGGGTCATGTCCGGGGCGGTGGACCCCGCCGCGCCGTTGGTGACCAGGCCGTAGGTCACCCGCGACCCGCCGGCGACCCACCGCGCCACCGTCCCCGAGCAGCCGAACTCGATGTCGTCGGGGTGGGCGGCGACGACGAGCGCCGAGGCCGGGGTCCAGAAGTCCACGGGCTGCCTCCTGGGATGGTCGATACCCTTGCGTCAGCCTACCGGCTCGCGCGCCGCCCCCGCAGCCCGTCCGGAGCCGGTCGGGTCGGCACGGTACAGTCCGCGGATGGACTATCCACCCGCCCCCCGCGCGGACGTCGTCGAGGTGCTGCACGGCGTCGAGGTCGCCGACCCCTACCGCTGGCTGGAGGACCCCGACGCGCCGCGGACGCGCGCCTGGGGCCAGGCGCAGGACGCGCTCGCCCGCGGGCACCTTGACGCCCTGCCGGGGCGCGGGCCGCTGCGCGAGCGGCTGCGGCAGCTGTTCGCGGCCGGGTCGGTGTCGGCGCCGTCGCCGCGCGGCGGCCGGGCCTTCCTCTCGCGGCGCAGCGCCGAGCAGGAGCACGCGGTGCTGCTGGTACGCGAGGCCGACGGCGGCGAGCGGACGCTGATCGACCCGAGCACCCTCAGCGACGACGACACCGTGACCCTGGACGGCTGGGTGCCCTCGATCGAGGGCCGGCTGGTGGCCTACTGGACCAGCGAGCGCGGCGACGAGGAGGCGTCGCTGTGGGTGCTGGACGTGGACAGCGGCAAGGTCGTCGACGGGCCCATCGACCGCACCCGCTACTGCCCGCTGGCGTGGCTGCCGGGCGGCGAGGAGCTGCTCTACGGGCGCCGGCTGGCCCCCGGCGAGGTGCCGGCCGGCGAGGACCGCTTCCACCGGCGCGTGTGGCGGCACCGGCTGGGCGGCGACCCGGCCGGGGACGAGCTGGTCTTCGGGGAGGGCCGCGACAAGACCGAGTACCACGCCCTGGACGTGTCCCGCGACGGGCGCTGGCTGGTGATCGGCGGGTGGCTCGGGACCGCGCCGCGCAACGACCTGTTCATCGCCGACCTCACCGGCGACGGGGCGCCGCGGCCGGTCCAGGAGGGCGCCGACGTGGAGACCTGGGGCGGGGTCGAGGACGACGGGCTGCTGTGGCTGCGCACCAACCGCGACGCGCCGCGCTACCGCCTGGTCGTCGCCGACCCGCGCCGGCCCGGGCCCGAGCACTGGCGCGAGCTGGTCGGCGAGTCCGACGCGGTGCTGGAGGGCTTCGCGCTCACCGACGACGCGGTGGTGGTCGCGGGCATCCGCCACGCCGTCGGGCAGGTGCGCGTCCACGACCGCGCCACCGGCAGGCTGCGCGGCGAGGTCGCGCTGCCCGGGCCCGGCTCGGTCACCGGCCTGACCTCCCGGCCCGAGGGCGGCGACGAGGCCTGGATCGGCTGGACCGGGTTCACCACCCCGCCGCGGGTGTACCGGTACACGGCGTCGGCGGGGACGCTGGAGCTGTGGGCGCGCGCCCTGGGGGAGGCGGAGGTCAAGGGCGTGCTGACCACGCAGGAGACCTACCGCTCTGCCGACGGCACCGTGGTGCGCATGTTCGTGCTGCGCGGCGAGGGCGTGCCGGCGGACGGCGGCCGTCCCGCGGTGCTGTACGGCTACGGCGGCTTCGACGTCCCGCTGACGCCGGTGTACTCGCCCCAGGTCATCGCCTGGGTGGAGCGCGGGGGGACATGGGCGGTCGCCAACCTGCGCGGCGGCTCGGAGGAGGGCGAGACCTGGCATCGCGCGGGCATGCGCGAGCACAAGCAGAACGTCTTCGACGACTTCCACGCGGCGGCGGAGCACCTGGTCGCCGCCGGCCACTGCCGGCGCGGCGCGCTCGGCATCGCCGGTGGCTCCAACGGCGGGCTGCTGGTGGGCGCGGCGCTGACCCAGCGGCCGGAGCTGTACCGGGCGGTGGTGTGCAGCGCGCCGCTGCTGGACATGCTGCGCTACGAGCGCTTCGGGCTCGGCGAGACCTGGAACGACGAGTACGGCCGCGCCGAGGACCCCGTCGAGTTCCGCTGGCTGCTGTCGTACTCGCCCTACCACCGCGTGCGGCGGGGCGCCGCGTACCCGGCGGTGCTGTTCACCGTGTTCGAGTCCGACACGCGCGTGGACCCGATGCACGCGCGCAAGCTCTGCGCGGCGCTGCAGTGGGCGAGCGCGTCGGGCGCGCCGGTGCTGCTGCGCCGCGAGCTGAAGGTCGGCCACGGCGCCCGCTCGGTGAGCCGGTCGGTCGAGCTGCACGTCGACACGCTCGCGTTCCTGGCCTCGGAGCTGGGCCTGGACGGCTGACCGGGCCGCGCCGCTGGCGGGCGGCCTGGCGTAGTGGTTCCCTCTGCGGCGTGATCCGCGACAGGGAGGATGTTGTGACGGACACGATCGAGGCCTTTCGGCGCGCCACCGGCACGTTCGGCCGCCACGTCCACGCGGTCCGCGACGACCAGTGGGACCTGCCCACCCCGTGCAGCGACTGGGACGTGCGCGCGCTCGTGAACCACCTGGTCGGGGAGCAGGTGTGGATCCCCCCGCTGGTCGGCGGGGCGACCGTCGCGGAGGTCGGGGACCGCTTCGACGGCGACCTGCTCGGCGGCGACCCCCGGGCCGCCTGGGACGCGGCCGCCCTGGAGGCGGTGGCCGCGTTCGAGCGGCCGGGCGCGATGGAGGCGACCGTGCACCTGTCGTACGCGGACGTCCTCGGCGAGCACTACGCCTTCGAGGTCATGAGCGACCTGCTCGTCCACGGCTGGGACCTCGCCACCGCCATCGGCGCCGACCGCCGCCTGGACCCGGACCTGGTGGAGGCCGTCTACGGGCACTGGCTGCCGCGCGCCGGGGACATGGCGGCGTCGGGCGCGTTCGGCACCAGGCTCGACCCGCCCCCGGGCGCCGACCGCCAGACCGAGCTGCTCGCCCTCTTCGGCCGCCGCGCCTGAAGGGCAGGCTCCCGGGGACCGGCGGGCCTACCCGTGAAGGGGTCCGCGATGCCCTGCTCCGGGGCGTCCACCCGTGGTCGGAAGGCATCGCGGACACCTTTCCTCAGGGGTCCGGCCCTCAGGGGTCCGGCGCGGACTCCTCCAGCTCCAGGCCACGGGTCTCGCGCAGGGCCGCGAAGCCGGCGCTGGCGAGCGCCACCGGGACCGACACCACCACCGCGGCGCCGGCGAAGCCGCCCAGGTCGTCGGCGAGCGCGCCGAACACGACCAGCCCGGCGACGGCGCCGACCACCCCGAGGGCGTTCAGCCAGCCGCTGACCGAGCCGCGCACGCTGGTGGGGAACAGCTCGGTGGGCAGCGAGCCGGCGGCCGGCGCGTACGCCCCGCCGGCGGTCATCGCCAGCAGCCACCCGCCGACCGCCCGCGGCTGCGAGCCGCTGTAGGTGAGCGCGCAGGCCAGGGCGATGAGCACCTGGGTGCCGGCGGCGGTCACCCGGCGCCCGGCCCGGTCGGCGAGCGCGCGCCCGGTGACCAGGCCGAGCAGCCCGCAGGGCGCCGCGGCGGCGACCATCGCCGCGGTCGCGGCCCTGCCCATGCCGAGGATGCTCTCGGTGTACAGGAACACGAACGTGTTGGCGGGCCCGGTCACGAACGCGATCGCGAAGGTGAGCGACCCGAGCACCGCCAGCCGGCCGCGCAGCCCGCGGCGCAGCGGGCCGAGGACGGGCGCGCCGAGCCTGGCGGCGCCGCTGGCGCTGGCGCGCCGCAGCCGCTCGAAGCGGTCGGACTCGCGCAACGCGCGGCCGATCAGCGGCACCAGCAGCAGCGGCACCGCCGCGAGCAGGAAGACGCCGCGGAAGCCGAGCGTGTCGCCCAGCAGCGAGCGCACGATCGCCACGCACCCGGAGCCGACCCCGTAGCCGGCGGCGACCAGCGCGACCGCCCTGGCCCGGTCCGCGCTGCGCGTCTCCTCGCCGGCGACCAGCAGCGCGAGCGCGTTGCTGGCGGTCAGCAGCGGCCGCGCGCACGCGAACAGGGCGACGAACATCCAGAAGCCGAGGCTGCCGCCGGCCGCGACCGTGACCGCCAGGCCGGCCGCCGAGCAGCCCAGCAGCATCCGGCGCCGGCCCACCCGGTCCGCCCATCCGGCCAGCGGCAGGGCGCCGAGCGAGGCGAGCCGGATGACGCCGAGGCCGAGGCCGATGACCGTGCCCGACAGGCCCACCTGCGCGGCGATCGAGCCGCCGCCGGTGTGCTCGCCGAACGCCTCGGCGACGTCGGCGAGGGTCGCGGCGACCCCGAACTGCGCGAAGCCGGCGGCGACCGCGAGCGCCGCGACGGCCAGGAGCGCCGGGTCGCGCCAGCGGTACAGGCGCACCGGCCCGCCGCCGGCGTCCTGCTGGACGGCCGGCCGCCGGCCGGGCTCCGGCTCGGGATGCGGCTGGATGCGGGCCTCCGATCCGATCGCGGCGCGCCGCGCGGCGCGCCGTAGATGCTGCCACGCCGGCGGCGGCGGAGTCGCCCGCCGACGGTGAGATAAATGGGGGGTTTTGGCGGTCCGCGACCACGGTTACGCTCAGGCCCATGGCCGTGGCTCCGCATCATCGCGCGACCTTCGACGGGCTGGCGCGTTCGCTCGCCGAGCGCCATCCAGGGCATCCCTTCCCCACCCCGACCGCACGCACGATCGTGGTGGTCCCCTCGCTCAGCTTCCCCGCGGTCGAGCTGCGCAAGATCCTCGGGATCCAGTACTACGAGGAGCGCATGCTGTTCGTCCTGCTGCTCCTGGACGACCCGGACCGGCACCTGGTGTACCTCACCAGCGCCCCGGTCGAGGAGGCGATCGTCGAGTACTACCTCGGCTTCCTCCCCGACCCGCAGGACGCCCGCCGGCGCCTGCACCTGATCTCGCTCGGCGACGTCGCCGCCCGGGCGCTGTCGTCCAAGCTGCTCGCCCGCCCCGACGTGCTGGAGGAGGTCCGTGACGTCGTCGACGAGCTGGACGACGCGGTCATGATCGTGTTCAACGTCAGCCGCTTCGAGCAGGTGCTCGCCGAGGAGCTGGGCATCCCCGTGTTCGGCCCGCACCCTGGCCTGGTCGCGCTCGGCTCCAAGACCGGCTCGCGGCAGGTGGCCATGCAGGCCGGCGTGGACGTGCTGGAGGGCGCCGAGGACCTCTGGTCGCTCGCCGAGGTCGAGCGGGCGGTCGAGCGCCTGCGCCGGACCGCCGGGGGCGCGGTCGTGGTGAAGCTCAACAACGGCTTCTCCGGCCAGGGCAATGCGATCGTGGAGCTGGACCCGGGGTCGCCGCCGGGCCGGGCCGGGTGGCGGACCACCTTCTGCGCGGCGGAGGAGTCCTGGCCGTCGTTCGCGGGCAAGATCGCGCGCGAGGGCGCCGTGGCCGAGGAGCTGGTCCGCGGCGAGGGCATGACCTCGCCGAGCGTGCAGATGAGCATCTCGCCGGCCGGCGACGCGCAGCTGCTGTCTACCCACGACCAGGTGCTCGGCGGCCCGAGCGACCAGGTCTACCTCGGCTGCCGGTTCCCCGCCCGCGCGGACTACCGGCTGGAGATCCAGCAGCGCGCGCAGGCGATCGGGGAGGTCCTCGTCGAGCGCGGCGTGGTCGGCGCCTTCGGGGTGGACTTCTTCGTGGTCCCGACCGGGAGCGGCCGCCGCGTCTCCATGTGCGAGATCAACCTGCGGGTGGGCGGGACCACGCACCCGTACTGGATGGCGCGGCTGGCGGCCGGCGCGGACTACGACGCCGGCACCGGGGAGCTGGTCGCCGGCGGGCGGCCGATCGCCTACACCGCGACCGACAACCTGAAGTCCCCCCGGCTGGTCGGCGTCGAGCCCGTCGAGGCGATCCGGGCGATCGCCGACCGGGGCCTGGCCTGGCGGCGGGGCAGGAGCGCCGGGGTGATGCTCCACCTGCTCGGCGCGCTGCGCGGCCACGGCAAGATGGGGATGACCTGCGTGGCCTCCACGCCCGAGGAGGCCGAGCGGCTCGACGCCGAGGTGCGCGCCCTGCTGCTGCGCTGAGGCGGCGCACGCGGGTCGCGGCGCGGGCGTCAGCGCGCGAGCGCGACGTCGAAGCCCGCGGCGCGCAGGCCCTCGAGGATCTCGTCGGAGTGCAGCGCGTTGCGCGTCTCGACGGTGAGCAGCACCTCGACCGCGGCCATCGGCAGGTCCAGCCCGCTGCGGTGGTGCTCGACGGCCAGGACGTTGAGGCCCAGCCTGGCGACCTGCCCGGTCAGCCGTGCGAGGCTGCCCGGCTGGTCGTCCAGCAGCACCCGCACGGCGAGGTAGCGGCCGGCCGCCGACAGGCCGTGGTCGATCACCTTGGTGAGCAGCAGCGGGTCGATGTTGCCTCCGCCGAGGACCGCGACCACCGGGCCGGAGCCGGGCAGCCTGCCGGCCAGGACCGCCGCGAGCGCGGCGGCGCCGCTCGGCTCGACGACCGCCTTGGCGCGCTCCAGCAGCAGCACCAGCGCCTGGCTGATCTCCTCCTCGCCGACCGTCACCACGTCGTCCACGAACGCCTGGACGTGCGCCAGGGTCAGCTCCGAGGGCGCTTTGACCGCGATCCCGTCGGCCATGGTCCGCATCCGCCGCAGCGTCACCGGCCGGCCGGCCCGCAGCGAGGCGACCATCGAGTCCGCGCCGGCGGCCTCCACCCCGATCACCCTGGTCTCCGGGCGCAGGTGGGCGAATGCCCCGCCGATCCCGGAGATCCAGCCGCCGCCGCCCACCGCGACCGCCACGACCTGCGCGTCGGGGACCTCGTCGACCAGCTCCAGCCCGGCGGTGCCCTGCCCGGCGATGACGTCCAGGTCGTCGAAGGGGGGGACGAACGCGGCGCCGCGGTCCTCGGCGTCCTCGCGCGCCGTCTGGATGCAGTCGTCCACGCTGTCGCCCAGGGACTGCACGGCCGCGCCGTAGCCGCGGGTCGCCTCGACCTTGGGCAGGGGCGCCTGTGCGGGCATGTAGATGGTCGCCTTGCGGTCGGTGAGGGCGGCGGCGAGCGCGACCCCCTGGGCGTGGTTGCCCGCGGACGCGGCCACGACCTCCTGGCCGGGTGGCAGCCGGCAGACGTGGTTGTAGGCACCGCGGATCTTGAACGAGCCGGTCCGCTGCTGCTGCTCGGGCTTGAGCCAGACGGTCCGGCCGGCCAGGCGGGAGAAGCTGTCGGAGCGGTCCACCGGGGTCGGGCGCAGCACCCGCGCCGCGCGCAGGCGCTGGCGGGCCTCGAAGAGGTCGTCGAGGGTGACCAGCTCAGCCCGCTCGCCGCCCCCCTCGTGGTTGCGCTCGGGTCTCATCGGGACAGTCTGCGCGCCGCTCGCCGGCCGCGCCAGCCAGGGCGATCGGCGCGGATCAGGGGCTGAAGCCCGCGGCCGGCGCCGCTAAGCTCATGGCCGGTCCCTGCGGGGCGGACCGCCGGCCGATCGAACCTCGGCGCCGGACCGCCGAGCGGTGAGCAGGGCGAGGAGCGGCAAGGAGCGGGAACCAAGGAGCGGGAACATGATCAAGCGGTCACGGGTAAAGAGCGGTGTGCGCGTCCAGTTCGTCCTGCCCGAGGCACAGGTGCCCGGACCGGTGTCGGTCGTCGGCGAGTTCAACGGCTGGGATCCCGGCGCGTTGCCGCTGCGCCGCCGGGCGGGCGGCGTCCGCAGCGCCAGCGTGGTCCTGGAGCCGGGTCGCCAGTACGCCTTCCGCTACCTGACGAAGGACGGCCGCTGGTACGACGACGAGGCGGCGGACGGCATGGTGCCCAACGGCCTGGGAGGGTCGAACTCCCTGCTCAGCCTGTAGGCGCCCGCCCCGCGGCGGCGCACGGATACCCAACCAGTACGTATTGACCTCCTCTGCTACGTCTGATACGTAGAGAGCCGATCCTGGTTCCCGCTGCCCGGTTGAACCATCGGCAGGCGCGACCGCTCCACGAGGCGCGCGGTGAGGCTGATCGCCTCGGATCCGGGCAGCAGGGTCGCTGTCCACCCGGCGGCACGTTGGGGGGACAGACGCCGGACCTGGGTGCCCGCAACGGCGCGGGCGCCCTCGTCCGCGCTACCCGCCGCGGCCGAGCGCCCCCCATCACCCCGTCACCGGTCGCGGCCGGCGCGCGCTGGTCGGGGGCTTCCGCGGACGATGACGGTGGCTATCATCGTGAGCAGAGTGCCCGCGATCCCGTTCGGCGGACGACAGCAAAGGCGCAGCCGTGACAGACACCGAACACGCCGTCAGCGAGCAGCAGTCCCGCAAGGTCGCCGAGGCCGCACGCGAGCAGGAGTGGCGCCGGCCGAGCTTCGGCAAGGAGCTGTTCCTCGGCCGCTTCCGGATCGACCTCATCCACCCGCACCCCCGCCCGACCGAGGAGGACCGGCGCAAGGGCGAGGCCTTCCTGGCCAGGCTGGAGGCGTTCCTGCGCGACGCCGTCGACCCGCTGCTGATCGAGCGCGAGGCCAAGATCCCCGACGCCGTGGTCCAGGGGCTGGCCCGGCTGGGCGCGCTCGGGATCAAGGTCGAGGAGCGCTACGGGGGCCTCGGGCTGTCGCAGCTGTACTACAACCGCGCGCTCGCGCTCGCCTCCAGCGCGCACTCCTCCCTCGGCGTGCTGCTCAGCGCCCACCAGTCGATCGGCGTGCCCGAGCCGCTGCGGCTGTTCGGCAGCGAGGAGCAGAAGCGGCACTTCCTGCCGCGGGTGGCCTCCGACGAGATCAGCGCCTTCCTGCTCACCGAGCCGGACGTCGGCAGCGACCCGGCGCGGATGCGCACCTCCGCGGTCCCCACGCCCGACGGCTCGGCGTACGTCCTCAACGGCTCCAAGCTGTGGACGACCAACGGGGTCGTCGCCGACCTGCTGGTGGTCATGGCCGTCGTGCCCAGGAGCGAGGGGCACCGCGGCGGCATCAGCGCGTTCATCGTCGAGGCCGACTCGCCCGGGATCACCGTGACCCACCGCAACGCGTTCATGGGGCTGCGTGGGATCGAGAACGGCGTGACGGTCTTCCGGGACGTACGCGTCCCGGCCGAGAACCTCCTCGCCGGCGAGGGCCGCGGCCTGAAGATCGCGCTGCAGACGCTCAACACCGGGCGGATCTCGATCCCGGCGATCTGCGCGGCGGCGGGCAAGTGGGCGCTCAAGATCTCGCGCGAGTGGTGCAACGAGCGCGTCCAGTGGGGCCGGCCGATCGGCAAGCACGAGGCGATCGCGCACAAGGTCGCCTTCATCGCCGGGATGGCCTTCGGGATGGAGGCGATGGTCGAGCTGGCCGCCGGGCTCGCCGACGACGAGCGCAACGACATCCGCATCGAGGCCGCGCTCGCCAAGCTGTTCGCGTCGGAGATGGCCTGCCTGGTCGCGGACGAGCTGGTGCAGCTGCGCGGTGGGCGCGGATTCGAGACCGCCGAGTCGCTCAAGGCGCGCGGCGAGCGGCCGGTCGGCGCCGAGCAGCTCCTGCGGGACCTGCGCATCAACCGCATCTTCGAGGGGTCCAGCGAGATCATGCGGCTGTTCATCGCCCGCGAGGCGGTCGACCAGCACCTCGCCGTCGCGGGCGGGATCATCGACCCCCGGGTCAGGCTCGCGGGCAAGGCGCGCAGCGCCGCGACCGCGGCCGGCTTCTACGCGCGCTGGCTGCCCCGGCTCGCGGTGGGCAAGGGTCAGGTGCCGGCGAGCTACGACGAGTTCGGCATGCTCGCCAGGCACCTGCGCTTCGTCGAGCGCTCCAGCCGCCGGCTCGCCCGCTCCACCTTCTACGGCATGGCGCGCTGGCAGGGCCGGCTGGAGCGCAAGCAGGGATTCCTCGGCCGGATCGTCGACATCGGCGCGGAGCTGTTCGCGATCAGCGCCGCCTGCGTGCGGGCCCGGATGCTCGCCGCCGACGGCGCGCCCGAGGCCGCGGCCGCCGCCGAGCTGGCCGACCTGTTCTGCCGCGGGTCGCGGCGCAGGGTCGAGCGGCTGTTCACCGACCTGTGGTCCAACGACGACGCCGGCAACTACGCCGCGGCGCAGCGGGTGCTGTCGGGCGCGTACCGGTGGGCCGAGGGCGGGGTCCTCGACCCGTCGGGCGGCGGCCCGATGGTGCCCGCCGGCGCGCCGCCCGCGGGGGTCGCGGGCGGCGGGGAGGGCGAGACCGTCCGTGTCGCGGCGACCGGCTGACCCGCTCGAACCGGTCGGTTTGCGGCACGGTCCGTACTAGATGTCCCACGTCCCGTAACCGAGCCGGTCCGCCCGGCGCCTAGCTTGACGACAGCCTGATCGACGGTGGCCGACGGTTCGATCGAGGATGGTGCCACGTGCCCGTGCCAGCCCACGTGATCTGCCGGTACGCACGCCGCTCCAACGCGGCGGCAGGGGAGTTCCACGCCATCGCCGCCAGCGAGCAGACCTCGGCCCGCGAGGTCTTCCAGCTCGCGGCGCGCGCCGAGCTGCTCCGGCGCTGCCTGGAGCAGGACCATCAGCCGGTCCCGGTCGCGCTGCAGCGCGCGATCGGGGCGCTCCTCACCGCGGCCAAGGAGATCGACAGGGAGACCGATCAGGGCTGAGCCCGCCGCCGGATCGTGCGGGGTGACATGTGCCTGGACAGCGAGTAGCCTGTGCAGGTGAGCGAGCAAATCTCTACCTCCCCGCCGTTCCCGACGCCTGAGCAGGCAGCCGAGGCGCGTGAGTACGCGGAGCGTGTGCGCCGTGGTGACGAGTCTGCATTCGTTCCCTGGGAGGACGCCGGCAACGGTCATCCCCTATAGGGTGCTCGTCAGCCGTCTACTCAGGGAACGTCTCCGCGGTGCCCCCCCGCCGCTGCGCGGGTATCTCGCCGGTGTCGTCTCCGTCCTGCGCGTCGACCCGTACGCCAGCACCGTCGCCTTCGAGACCTACGCGATCGGCGAGGCCTACCGGCTGGCCATGTTCCCCGGAGGGCACGGCTACCTCGGCTACACCGTCGTGGTCGAGCGCGGCACCGTGCTGCTCACGCACCTGGCCTGGGCCTGACCGCCCGACGCCCTCGACGCCGGGTGCCGCGGCAGGGGTCTCACCGGCGCGGCGGCTGGTCCCCCGGCCACCACGGCGGCTGCTGCGCGCCCGGCCAGACCGGCGGGCGGGGGGAGACGGCCACGGCGAGCTGGTCCCGCAGCCTCTGGATGACCCCGCGCTGGCGGGCCAGGTCGGGGTGGTCCTGCGTGCCCACCCGCGTGCGGATCATCGCGAGCTTGATCTGCTCGCGCTGGACGCGCTTGAGCAGCGTGGCGGCGACCGGCCCGTGGCTGCCGCGCATCTGCCGGCGGGAGGCCCGCCGGCGCCCGGGGTCGACCAGCACCTCCAGCTCGCCGGGGTACAGCCCGGGACCCCCCAGCTCGGTCTCGATGCTCTTCTTGAGCCAGTACAGCTCCCGCCGGTGGGCCAGGCGCAGCATCAGCGCCAGGAACACCAGGAACGGCAGGCCCTTGACCGCCATCGCGACCGGGAACTGCACCAGCGCCGCCAGCGGCGGCGTCTGTGGCCCCGGGAAGAGCTGGCTGAGCACCGGGGAGTTCCACAGGAAGTGCGCGAGCACCGCCGTGAGGCACAGGCCGGCGGCCACCAGCAGGCGGCGCCCGAGGCCGGCCTCCTTCGCGCGCGTGAGGAAGTAGGCGATCCCGATCCCCGCCAGCCCCGTGTACAGCACGTGCCCGTACAGGCCGGCCGCGATCACCCGGACGAAGAACCCCACCAGCACCCCGCCCACGCCGCCGGCGAACTCGGCGACGAAGTAGTAGACGTCCTCGACGACCGCGAACCCCAGCCCGATCATCGCCCCGTACACGAAGCCGTCCATGATGTCGTTCAGCTCGCGGCGGGCGATCAGGTAGATCAGCACCACGCCGGTCGCCTTCATGGTCTCCTCGATGAGCGGGGCGGTGAGTGCCGCCGACCAGTTCGCGGCGAAGTCGGGCCCGCCGAGCCTGGCGATCACCGCGCCCCAGGTCGTGTTCGCCACCGCCGACAGCAGCGTGGCCGCCACCGCGCCCCACAGCAGCGCCCCGATCACCAGCGACAGCGGCTCCCGCTCGTAGAAGTCGAGGAAGTAGATGACCAGGAACATCGGCAGCAGGTAGAACAGCAGCAGCAGCCAGGACAGCAGCCAGCTCGCCGGGGAGCTGACCAGCAGCGCCCCCTGCTGCATCGCGGTGAGGATCCCGGTCACCACCAGGAGCAGCAGGTAGCCGTAGAACGCTGGCTCGGTGGGCTGGAACAGCGACATCTTCGGGCCCCGGGCGGGCAGGCGCAGCCCCCTGGTGACCGGCCCCGGCCTGCTCGCGCCGCCCGCCATCAGCGCAGCTCCGCGGTCTGGATCATGCGGTGGACGTCGCCCTCCTGGTAGCTGAAGACCTCCGGCGGGGACGACCAGGCGTCGAAGACCGCGCCGGTCCCGTCGGGCACGGCGACGGCGGTCACCTCGCCGCGCACCCGCGCGGTGCGGCCGCCCTCGCCGAAGTCACCCTCGTACTTGAACCGCTCGCCGGGCAGGCCGGAGCGGACGTGGACCGCCTCGATCCCGCTGACCACGAGCGGCCCGACCGCCCCGGCCCTGATCTGGCGTGCCAGGTACTGCTCGGCCAGCTCGGCGGGGTCGGAGACGCCTTCGCTCGCGGTCACCGCGAGGTTCGCGCTCCCCCTGGTCAGCAGGATGCCGCCGGGCTCCGAGCGCGCCTGCCGCCAGCCCGACAGGGGCTGGATCCGGACGTCGGTCGCGACCCGGATCGGCGGGCCGGCCGACGCCCGGGTGACGATCGCGCTGGAGACCACGCCACCGAGCACCACGGTCAGGATGACCGCGAACACGCCGCCGACCTGCAGCAGGCGCGTGCGCAGCGGGAGCGTGGGGGTGCCGCCGGCGGGGGAGGACCGCAGGCCGACCCGCCCGGGGACCGTCCAGCGGCCGGTCGTCAGCCCGAGGCCCCGCGCGGGCCTGGGATCGGGCGCCGGCCGGCCGGCCGCGGCGGGCCCGGCGGCCGGCGGCGGGCCGCCGCGGCCGGCCGGCGCGTCCGGTGGCGGGTCGCGCTCCCGCCGGCCCTGCCTGACCACCTCGCCGGTCCAGCGTGACCCGCTCCACCATCGCAGCTCCGAGTGTCCGGCCGGGTCCGGATACCAGCCCGGAGCCGGCCGCCGTCGCTCACCGGACCCCGAGGTGGTCATCGGGCCGTCCTCGCCTCGTATCCGCCGGTCGTCACGGCGTCGGACTGTCACGCGCCAGGGTGCGCTCGCCTGCCATCCTCGCAGCAGCGTGCCGATCACACCAAGGAGGCGAGGCGGCGACCGCGGGCCGGACGGCGCGGTCGCAGCCGGGGAGGGCGCCGCGGTCCGTCCCGTCGGCGGGTTGGTCACCCGCTTGGCCACAGCAGGACCAGCACACGCCGCGGACCGGCGACGAAACGGCGGCGGGGTCGGCCGGGCCGATGCGTCAGGAGTGGATCGTCACCGGCGACCCCAGCGACAGCGACGCCGCCAGGGTCGAGATCGCCCGGTTGTCCAGCCGCACGCAGCCGTTGGAGACCGCGTGGCCGAGCGCCGCCGCCTGCTCGGTGCCGTGCAGCGCGATCTGCCCGTCGCCGGTGCCGAACTGGTCCAGCTCGCGCGAGTAGGCGGACAGCCCGAGCGCCCAGGCGCCGAACACCCGCGCGATCCGCGGTGGCCGCAGGCGGGTCGTGACGAAGAAGTGGCCGGTCGGGGTCGGTGTGCCCGGTTTCCCGATCCCGACCGGCCAGGTGGCGAGCGGCCGGTCGTCTCGCAGCAGGGTGAGGCGCCGCTCGCCAAGATCAATCTCCACCCGGTGCGCGCGCGGCTCCACGCGCACCTGGTCCCCGCGGACCCAGCCCGACAGCCCGTTGGGCCGGTGCGGCAGCAGGACCCGGTACCAGGTGGCGCCGGCCGGGTCGCGCCGCCGCCCGCGGACGAGGAACACCGTCGGCTCGCCCCACGGCTGCCGTGCGGGGAAGAACAGCTCCCTGCCCTTGCCCCCGGGCTGCGCGAACGCGCTCACGTCCGTCCTGGCCAGCGCCGCCGCCGGTCCCGGCGGCGGGGTGGGGACGCTGGCGTCCCCGGCGGCCACCGGGACCGTGTGCCGGGGGACCGGCGCGGGGACCTCGGCCGTCCTCGGCGGGTCCCTGCGGTCGGCGCAGCCGCTGCCTGCGAGCGCGAGCGCCAGCGCGAGGCCGAGCGACCGTGCCGCCGGCGGGCACCCGGACGTCCCCGTCTCCCGTCGGGGCCTGGGCGTCCGCGTCGCAGCCGGCAGCCTCGCCGTCACGGTTGCCGGGCCCCCCTTCGCGTCGACCGTCCGCCGTCCTGCGGTCGGATGTCCGTGGTCCTGCCGTCGGTCGTCCGTTGTCCGTCGTCCTGCGTCCGTCGTCCTGCGTCCGTCGTCCTGCGCGGGTGAGCGTCGCCGCCGGCGGTAACGCGTGGCTAACACCCCCGCGCGGCCCGGCGTCCGGATGCGCGGGGGAGCGGACGGCGGATGCGGGGGACGTCCTCGTGAGAGTTGTCCCGGAATTGACTTGCCGACGGGGCGGAGTACAGTTGGTCCCGTGGGGACCCCCATCCCCGCCATCCAGGTTCATCGCAGGTTCGACTGTTCTGCCCCATGCGGCTCCCCCAGCGCGTGGTTGACGATGCTCGCGACAGGCGAGTGTGTTCGCTGCGGCTGCCCAGGCGCTCGCCATCGCTGGAGGCCTGCGGTGTGCCCCCATGGTGCGACCCGGCCCGGCCGCACCCTCGGGAGAAGGGGTGAGCGACAGGCGTGACCGACACGAGGAGTAGCCCCAGCAGCTCCGGCTATGACCCGTTTGATCCCTGGCAGAGCCTCTCGGGAGAGGGCGCCGCACCGCTGCCGGAGATCCCCCTGGTGCGGGAGTGGGCCGAGGAGCCCAGAACGCTCCCGCCCCCACAGCGCCCCTCCTTGTGGGAGCTCGGCCCGGACGCGGCGGCCCGGCCGGACCCCCTGCACCCGCCGCAGCCCGCGTGGCCGGACCCGTCGTCGCCGCTGTCGGACCCGGGGCATCCGTCCTGGCCCGGCGGATCGCCGCCACCACCGCTGACCGACGCGGCCTACCGGCCCTGGGGGGACGCGCCGCCACCGCCCGACCAGAGCTACCAGCCCTGGCCCGAGCAGCCCTGGCCCGAGCAGCCCTGGCCCGGGGGGGCTCCCGCCGCCGGTCTGCCGCCCGACCCGCAGCAGCAGTCGGCGGAGCCGTGGTTCGACACCTCCTCGGACCTGGAGCCCGTGCCCGCCGCGCCCCAGACCGGCGGGGGCCACGCGGAGCAGGTGCCGTTCCCCGGCGCCGCGGCCCTCGAGTGGCCCGCGGCGCATCCCGATCCGGCCGCGACCGGAGCGGGCATGCAGCTGCCGTTCCATCCTGGCTCCCCGGCCTATCCGCCCGGCGCCGGCTGGCCCGCCGCCGCGCCGCCCGCGTACGCACCGGCCGCAACCCCGGTGCCGGCGATGCCACCCGCGGAGCCGTACGCGCCCGCCGGCTGGCCGCCGGTGGCCGTGGCCGACCCCGCCACGACCGGCGGGCAGGTCCCCGTGGAGCCGGTTCGCCCCGACTGGGTCCCGCGCATCACCGCCGCGGACGTCCAGCACATGCAGTTCGGCCGCGCGATGCTCGGGTACGCGGTGCACGAGGTGGACGCCTTCCTCGACACGGTGGCCGAGCGCCTCGACCAGCTCCACCGCTCGGTCATGGCCGGACCCGCCGCGGTGTGGGAATCGCAGCCGCACGCGCTGCAGCTCCTGCAGGAGATCCGCCACACCCGATTCGGCAGGAGCCTCAGCAGCTACGCGCAGCTCCAGGTCGACACGTTCCTCGACGAGCTCGCCGAGGACCTGGAGCAGCTCATCGAGCAGTTCGGGTTCGAGCGCGTCGCGGCCAGGGTGGCCGCCGGCGCCGGGCGGCAGGACCCCGCCGCCGCGGTCCGGCTCACGCCGCTGGACATCGAGCAGCAGGAGTTCAGCAAGGTGCCCGGCGGCTATGCGGTGGCGCAGATCGACGCGTTCCTCGACGAGGTGACCGCGAGCTACGCCGCCGCCATCGACCGGCGCGACCACCTGCGCAGGCTGGTCGGTCACCCGCTCGGCGACGACCAGCGGCGGCCGCGCAGCGCGACGCTGCAGAAGACGCCGCTGCTCACGCCCGCCGACATCGAGCAGCAGCAGTTCGACACCGCCATGCGCGGGTACGACCGGCGCGAGGTGGACTCCTTCCTCGACCAGCTCGCGGCCGCCCTCTCCGCGGTGCTCCAGGAGTCCGCCGACCTGCACCGGCAGCTCGACCTGCAGGCGGCGCAGCACCGCGGCGTCGCACCGCACCCCTACGAGCACAGCCAGCCCGGGCTCGCGCAGCCCGGCCACCCCGCCTACGCGACCGGGGAGCAGCCTCGCCTCGGGTACCCGGACCCGTCGTTCGTTTCGGGGGAGTTCCCGCGGGTGCCGGTGCCGCCGTCGTTCGTTTCGGGGGAGTTCCCGCGGGTGCCGGTGCCGCCGTCGTTCGTTTCGGGGGAGTTCCCGCGGGTGCCGGTGCCGCCGTCGTTCGTTTCGGGGG
>Ga0126377_10000165_pt1 | contig 36570 bp, 39 predicted proteins | sample PanSoiMetPlot_22_FD_92647 | JGI IMG/M metagenome (GOLD analysis project Ga0126377, IMG submission 92647) | Tropical forest soil microbial communities from Panama - MetaG Plot_22 | ecosystem: Environmental > Terrestrial > Soil > Tropical forest > Bulk soil | place: Panama | collected 2016-02-17 | reverse complement strand
TGCTGTCCGCGGCCGGCGTGCTCGCCGGCCGCAAGACCGCGGCCTACCCGGCGCTGGCCCCCGACGTCGCCGCCACCGGCGCGGAGTTCGTCGACGGGGACGCCGTCGTCGACGGCAACATGGTCTCCGCCCGCGCCTGGCCCGACCATCCCGGCTGGATGCGCGAGTTCATCCGCATGCTGCGCGAGGCGGCCCCGCCGGGAAGCTGAGCCGCGGCCGCCCGTGGCCGCGGGGCCGGCCCAGGCGGCGAGGTCGGCGGGCCGGCCGCCGCACGTTCAAGGGTCGTAGCCACCGGCGCCGAGGTCGAACGCGGCGTACACGGACGCCTCGGCGTCGGCGCTCGGGGCGCCAGCGTCGGCGGTCCCGGCCGGCGTCGCGGCGACCTCCACCGAGGCGGCGGTGCCGGGCCCGGGCGCGGAGGCGTTCACGGGCGGCGCGGCGGCCTCGACCAGGAGGCCCTCGTCGACCGAAGGCGGCGGGTTCGACCACAGCCCGTCGCCCAGCGGCGACGCCTCGGCCGCCACCGGCGCCTCGGCCCGGACCACGACCTGCACCGGCCCCTGGTCGACGAGCGGCGGCTCGCCGTTCCAGGATCCCCGCTCCCCAGGGGTGGCCGGGGGCACGGCCGGTCGCGGCGGGCGCGGCTCGAACAGGCTGCCGAGGCCCCGCCGGATCCGGTCGAGGTCCCCGTAGAACCGGTCGAGCTCCTGCGCGATCTCCGCCTCGCGCTCCGGGTCCCACGGGATCGGTGACCGGCTCCACTTGCGGGCCCACGCCCGCAGCGTGATCAACGCGTCGGCGGCGTTGACCCCGATGTGGCCGGCCTTCTCCCAGGTGCCGGTCGGGGTGGCGCGCGTGCGGAACTCGTTCACGGTCTGGAGGTCGCGCACGTACTCCAGCCCGCGCTGCGCCGCCTTGGGGAAGGGGTCCACGACGGGCAGCGGGTTGGCGAGCAGGGCGGGGACGCCCACCGGGTGGTCGGCCGGCCACTGCTCCGCGCGGGCGTCCGGCGGGATCCGCGCGCGGTCGAGCGTCGTGAGCTCGTGCGGCCCGCCGGTGGCCGGCGGGGCCGGGCCGCCAGGTCGGCGGCCGAGCTCGCCGCCGGGCCGGCCGGCGACCTGGAGCCAGTCGCCGGTCCCCACGTCCTCCGCGCGCACGTGGCGCCAGTCGGGCGCGTGCGGCCCGGGCGCGCCGCCGTGCCGAGGGGTTGCCGGCGGCGCGCCGGCCTCCTCCTCGGGCAGCCGTGCGCCGATCACGGCCAGCAGCTCAGGGGGCAGCGCCTCCGGCGTGGCAGCGGCGTCCCGGCGGTCGCCGCCGACGGCGCCGCCCGGCGCACCGGCGACCGGGGCACCGCTGCTCCCGGCCTCGGCGAGCGCCTGTGCGGCGGCGACGCTCCAGCTGGCGAGCGTGACGAGCAGCATCCCACCGCCGATCAGCAGCAGCGCGCTCAGGAGCCGGACGGCCCCCCCTCCCACCGTCGCGCCGGCCCTGGCGCTGCGACCGGACTGGCGTTCGATCGCTGACCAGCCAACCTCCACCGTCGCTCCCTCGCTGCAACGACGCTCGCGCCAGGCGGTCCCTGACGCGGCCCGGTCCCGCAGGTGGCGCCGCCCGGACCGGGAGCCGTGGTGCGCGTGGAGGAGGCCGGCGGTGCCATGACGCCGAAGTCGGGAATGTAGGCACGGGCGAGACTACGGCGCCGGGCGGGCACAGGGGTCACGGATGCGCAACGAGACGGCCACATGTCGAGGCCACGCACCTGCCGCGCGGCGGACGATCCGCACCGCCGCGCCAGGCTCGGTTGCCCGCTCGACCAGGCCGGGTGTCGACCTGGCTGGCGCACCCGCCGCCCACGCGCCGGTACGCGCGCCGCGCTGAGGGGTAGGAGCACCGCCGACCACCGCGCGGCCCTGGCCGCCGCACCCCGGCAGGAGGAGACCCATGGCAGACCAGCGGCGCACGTTCCGGGCGCTCGGCGTCGTCGACGGCGGGACCACCGCGCCGCCGGGGGCGGCGGCCGAGGCGTTGCGGGCCGAGTTCGACCGCGCGCTCACGCTCAAAGCCGGCCTGCAGGGCGAAGCCCGCTCGCCGGTCTCGCCCACCGGCCGGCGCACCACCGCCGACGCCGAGGCCAAGCTGCGCACCCTGGTCGCCAGCGTCGAAGGCGCCAGCCGCTTCGCCATCCGCCTCGGCCTGCTCGACCCCGGCCAGGTGCGCGCCCTGTGGTCGGAGGCGATCGCCCTCGGCCTGTTCGACGGCTGGGACGCCGGCCAGTCCGCCTACGCACCGGCGCAGTCCCCGCCGTCACCGGAGGAACCGCACGGGGACCTGCCGTGACCGGCCGGCAGGATCTCGCCGCCCTCGTCAGGGCCATCATCGACACCAACCGGTACATGGTCCTGGCGACCGCCGACCAGGACGGCCGGCCCTGGGCCTCGCCGGTGTTCTTCGCGGCCGACGGCTACCGGGACTTTCTACTGGATCTCCTCGCCGGAGGTGACCCACTCGCGCAACCTCGCGCTGCGTCCCGACGCCAGCATCGCGGTCTTCCAGTCCCGCAGGTCGCCGAGGCCTGGGCTTGTTCTCGGGTTGTGACCCGGCGGCGACGGCGCTGATATTCCAGGCGGGTACGGTCTGTCCGCCCAGCCTGGTCTTGTCCCCGATGCGTGCCAACTCTACGGCGAGGGATCTGCTCGGCACGCCAGAAGGGTCGCGAGCGCTACGGGCGTCGCGCGCCCCTGTGCGTTGCATCCAGGGAAGGAGCCAGCGATGTCGGCTGCCCAGGCCGAGGCCGGGCCCACGCGGTCGGGTCCTGCCAGGGCTGCCGGGAGCGCGTTTCGTGTCGTGACCGCGGTGGTGCTCCTTGGCATCGTGCTGCTACTGGTCGGCCTGGTGGGGCAAGGGGCAGCGGGGGCGCGGGGACTCGCCCCCTCCTGGCCGGGCCACCTCGGCCCGACCCGGCCGGCCGGCCCGCCCCGCGGTCAGACCGCGATGGCCCGGTTCGACGCGGCGCAGGAGCAGGCGTCCAGGGTGCTGGCCGGCCTGCAGCCCCGGTCGGGCGTGCACGCCGAGCCCGGCTCCGGCTCGGGGATGCGACCGGGCTCCAGCCGGGCGTCCGGGCCACCGCCAGAGGCGTCGAGCCTGCCCCAGGCGCCCGCTCCGGGGGACTCGGGCACTCCCGGTGACACCGCGCCCAGGCTGGCGCAGATGACGCTTCCAGATCGCCAGCTCAGGCCCCGACAGCGCCCCGGTGAGCCCAGCGACGGCAGCGGCGGGCGCACGGGGGAGGAGGGCATGGTCCTGTCCGACGCGCTCCCGCCGGTCGGCGCCCTCGCCGCGGCCGCCCGCACGGCGGATCGACCCGCCGGCGGGACCGCATGGCTCCGGGTCGCCCAGGCCGGCGAGCGTCCCCCTGTCCCCTCACGAGCGCAGCTGCGCGCCAGCATGGGTGCACGGATCGAAAGCCTGCGGGCCCAGACCCTTGCGCTGCAGGCCGAGATCGATGCGGCGAGACAGAACCCCCCGGCCAGGCTCGAGGAAGCTCAGCGGCAGGCCGCGGAGTTCCAACGGCAGTACGACAAGCTCACGCAGGAAGCCGAGCGCCTGCCCAAGCTTCCGCCCTTCCCCGGCCTCTCCTTCCCCGGCCTCTACCGTGTCCCGCGGCCGCCCGCGGATCTTGTCCAGGAGCTCCAGCAGGAGGCCGAGGAACTTGCTCGCAAGGCCGAGGCCATCGAGCGCAGCTACCAGGACCGCATACCCGAAGTCCGGAGTGCCTACCGGGCCGAGGATCAGGCACGCCTCGACCGGCTCGACGAGGAACTCGCTGACCTCGACGAGCAAGCACGGGAGATCCGCGAGCAGATCATCGATCTCCAGATCCGAAGCTACTTCCTCACCGACCCACCCGCCGGCACGACGCCGCAGCCGCCCGAGCCCGAGAGCCCTGCTCCGTCGCCCCACCCCGACACTCCGGCGCCGCCCACGAGGCCGCGCGACCCGGGCTCCCCGCCCGACCAACCGCACCGGTTCGGCGAGCTGGACGACGCGGACGCGCAGGACGGCACCCACAGCACGGCCCGAGCACCGGTCGACCAGCCGCATGACATCGCGGCCACCGGCCGGGCGGCCGAGCCGCCAGTGCCGGCCCAGCCGCCGCAGCCGACCGGGCCGACCACGCCGGAGGCCGAGCTGGTGGCGGCATCGCCGTTGGCCCACCCGGCCGACGACCCCCTTGGCAGCGGCACCCCCGGCCACCCGGATGGCCTGGTGAACGGGTTCGAGAACCACCTCGACGCCAGCGTCGACCCCCAGCCAACCCCCAGCCTCACCGCTTGGGAACCCGCCGACCGCGGCGACCGCCCAGACGATCACGGCCTCGCGAGCAGCGACTTCGGCAGTGACGCAGGCGTCGTCACGGTCTGACCGCCCTCAAATCCCACACCCAAACGATCCCGACATTCCCGCACGTCGCCAAGGCCCCGGGTGAGGCACTCGTCGCTGGCAGCAAGCTCGATGGGAAGAGCCTCCCTCTTCCGTCAGCCCGCGGTGCCGGGCACCTGCTCCTGGCGCAATTGCCGGTAGAGGTAAATGGCAACTGCAAACGGAACGACCAGAGCGGCCATGAAGAAGATCCAGCCGACGACGCCCAAGCCGCGGAACTCCGGCTGGAGCACCCTGGAGGCTCGCCCCCGAACGCTTCAGGGTGGCGGCTCAGGGCTGCCGCGGCTGCGCAGGACGGCGGTGAAGACCTGTGCCAGCTCGGCGGCGTCCTGACCCGCGTGGTGGGTGTGCTCGACGCAGACCACGACCGGTAGGTACATCCGTCAGTCCGGGCTGGACGCGGCGGGTGCCGCCGGTGACGAAGTCCTGGACGCCTGGGCGACGGGACAGCTATCGCTTGGCGATCTGGATCAGGTTGCCGCACGTGTCGTCGAACACCGCCGTCGTCACACCGCCCATCTCGACCGGCTCCTGCGTGAACCGGACGCCGCGGCGGCGGAGCCGCTGGAACTCCGCGTGCACGTCGTCGACGGCGAACGAGGTGACCGGGATCCCGTCGGCCGCCAGCGCCGCCTTGAACGGCCCGGCGGCCGGATGGGCGTCGGGTTCCAGGACCAGCTCCGGGCCCTGGGGATCGTCGGGAGCCACCACGGTGAGCCAGCGCGCCTCGCCGAGGGGGATGTCGTCCTTCTTCACGAACCCGAGGACGTCGGTGTAGAAGCGCAGCGCGTTCTCCTGGTCGTCCACCAGCACCGAGGTGAGGTAGATCCTCATCTGCGTCTCCTTCCGCGGTTGGGTCGCCACCGCTCGAGGATCGTCTCCAGCGGCTTCGTGTCGAGGTGGTGGAACTTGTACCTGCCCTGCCTCCTGGTCTTCACCAGGCCCGCCGACTCCAGGACGTCGAGATGCTGGGAGATCGCCTGCCGCGACGAGCCCAGTCCGTGCCTGGTCGCGAGCCGGGCGCAGAGCTCGAACAGCGTCTGCCCGTCCCGCTCGCTGAGCTCGTCGAGGATCGCCCTCCTCGTGGGGTCGGCGAGTGCCCGGTACACGTCGCTCACGGCCAGCAGTATAGGCAAGTCGGTACTTGCCTATCAACCGACCCTCGCGGGGCGATCTCGCAGCAGAGACCGGATCGCGGCAACTGCGGTCCGCAGACCCTGCGTGGCGGCTGACGCCACGGGGGAGCGTGGTAGGCTGAACTTCGCTGGGCAGCATGGCCGGCTACACGGCCGGGACGTGGCGCAGCTTGGTTAGCGCGCATGGCTGGGGGCCATGAGGTCGGGAGTTCGAATCTCCCCGTCCCGACTCCACGGGCAACATCGACTACGGCGACATCGACCAGGAGGCCGGTCTCGGGCCGGTCTCCTGCGCATCGGACAGGTTCCACAGCATCGCATCGGCTGCCGTGCGTCGCCGGGTACGGGCCTGGGGGGATGTGGTGACAGGTCCGCGGCCCGAGCGGAGGCCCGAGGCGGGGGCGCCCGACGCGGCAAGGCCCGAGGCCGCCGGTCCCACCGAGCCGCCCGCCGGCCCGCCGCTGCCGTCCTCGGCGGTCGCGACGCTGCCGAACGCGATCAGCTTCGCGCGGATCCTGCTGATGCCGGTGTGCGCGTGGCTGATCGCCAGCGGCCGGTTGGGTGCGGGGGTGCTGCTGACGTCGGTGGTGGGGGCCAGCGACTGGGTGGACGGGTGGCTGGCGCGGCGGACGGGGACGGTGTCGCGGCTGGGCCAGGTGCTGGACCCGCTGGCGGACCGGCTGCTGATCGCGTCGGTGGCGGTGGCGCTGCTGGTGCGCGGGGCCCTGCCCTGGCTGGCGGTGGTCCTGCTGCTCGGGCGGGACCTGCTGCTGCTGGCGGGGTTCCAGGTGCTGACCCGCTACGGCGTGCGCCCGCCCGAGGTGGTGTGGCTGGGGAAGGCGACGACGATGGTGCTGCTGGTGGCGCTGCCGGCGCTGGTGCTGGGGGAGACCGGCCTGTTCGTCGCGCCCGCCTTCCGCGCGGGGGGTCTGGTGCTGCTGTGGCTCGGCGTCGTCCTGTACTACGTCGTGGGCTGGGTGTACGTGCGCGCAGCCGTGGCTGCGCTGCGTGAGCGGCAGGTCACGGTGCGCTGACCGGCAGGCCTCCGCCAGAGGGCCGTAGTACGGTGGCCGCTCCATGCGCCGGGTGCGGTGTGGCCGTGGAGGGAGGCGCCGGGTGAAGGCCGTCATCATGGCGGGGGGTGAGGGCACCCGGTTGCGCCCGCTCACCGCCAACCAGCCCAAGCCCATGCTGCCGGTGGCCAACCGGCCGATCATGGAGCACATCATCCGGCACGTCCGCGGCCACGGGTTCACCGACATCGTGGTCACGGTGCAGTTCCTGGCGAGCCAGGTGCGGACCTACTTCGGCGACGGCAAGGACATGGGCGTCGACCTCACCTACGCGACCGAGACGACGCCGCTGGGGACCGCGGGGAGCGTGCGCAACGCGGCCGAGCAGCTGCGCGAGACGTTCCTGGTGATCTCGGGGGACGCGCTCACCGACGTGGACCTGGACGAGGTCGTGACGCTGCACCGCAAGCAGGGCGCGATGGCGACGGTGGTGCTGAAGCGGATGGAGAACCCGCTGGAGTTCGGCATCGTCATCACCAAGGAGGACGGCCGGATCGAGCGGTTCCTGGAGAAGCCGCACTGGGGGCAGGTGTTCTCCGACGCGGTCAACACCGGGATCTACGTGCTCGAGCCGGAGGTGTTCGAGCTGATCCCCGAGGGCCGTCCGGCGGACTTCTCCTCGGACGTGTTCCCGGCGCTGCTGGCGCGCGGGCTGCCGATGTTCGGCCACGTGGCGGACGGCTACTGGGAGGACGTCGGCAACCTGGAGGCCTACCGTCGCGCGCACGAGGACATCCTCGACGGCCGGGTGCGGGTGGAGATCCGCGGGTTCGAGGTGCGCCCGGGGGTGTGGGTCGGGGAGGGCGCGGACCTGGACGTGAACGCCCGGCTGGACGGCCCGGTGCTGATCGGGGACTTCGCCAAGATCGAGGCGGAGGCGCAGCTGCGTGAGTACACGGTGGTGGGCGCCAACGCGGTGGTGAAGTCGGGGGCGTTCCTGCACCGGGCGATCGTGCACGAGGGCGCGTACATCGGCGCCGGGGCGCATCTGCGGGGGTGCGTGATCGGCCGCAGCGCGGACGTGAAGCAGGGCGGGCGGGTCGAGGACGGCGCGGTGGTCGGCAACAACGCCGACATCGGCCGCGGCGCGGTGATCAAGCCGAGCGTGAAGATCTACCCCTTCAAGATGGTCGAGCCCGGCGCGCTGGTGAACACGTCGATCATCTGGGAGGGCCGGGGCGCGCGCACGCTCTTCGGCGAGCACGGCGTGGCCGGGCTGGCGAACGTGGACGTGACGCCGGAGCTGGCGCTGCGGCTGGCGATGGCGATCGGCACGACCCTGCGCAAGGGCGACCAGGTGACGCTCGGCCGCGACGCCAGCCGGGTGTCGCGCGCGTTCAAGCGGGCGCTGATCGTCGGGCTGAACTCGACCGGCGTGGACTGCGACGACCTGGAGACCGCGCCGGCGCCGGTGGTGCGGTTCGCGGCCAGGCGCGCACCCGCGGCGAGCGGGATGTACGTGCGCACCGGCCGCGGGGACTCCCAGGCGATCGAGATCGCGGTCTTCGGCGACGACGGCGGCGACGTCGACGAGAGCGCGCGGCGCAGGATCGAGCGGCTGTACCACCGCGAGGAGTTCCGCCGGGCGTTCGGCCGGGAGATGGGCCAGCTGCGCTACCCGGCGCGGGCGGGGGAGTACTACACCGAGGCGGTGCTGGACGGCCTGGACGTCGAGCGGGTCCGTGCGCGCGCCTTCAAGGTCGTCATCGACGCGGGCGCGGGCACCTGCACGCTGGTGCTGCCGCTGCTGCTGGCCCGCCTGGAGCTGGACACGCTGATCGTGAACGGGCAGCTGGACGAGGCGCAGGTCGCGCCGGGCCCCGAGCAGCGGCTGGCGGACGTGGAGCGGCTCTGCCGGCTGGTGACGGCGTCCGGCGCGGACCTCGGCGTGCGCCTGGACTCGGTGGGGGAGCGCATCACCCTGGTGGACGGCGACGGCGCGGTGGTGCCGCTGGACCGGGCGCTGCTGCTGCTGGTCGACCTGGTAGCGCGGTCGCACGCGGGCGGGCGGATCGCGCTGCCGGTGTCCACGACCGCCCGCGCCGCGGAGCTGGCGGCCGCGGGCGGCTGCGAGGTCGTGGGGACCAAGCTCGCGGCGAGCGCGATCATGGCGGCCGCCCAGGGCGACGGCGTGGTGTTCGCCGGCGCCGAGGGCGGCGGCTACGTGTTCCCCGCCCTGCACCCCGCCTACGACGCGCTGACGTCGTTCGGCCGGCTGCTGGAGCTGCTGGCGCTGCAGGACGTCACGCTCGCGGAGGCGGTCGCGCGGCTGCCGGCGACGTCGGTGGTGCGGCGCAGGATCGCCACGCCCTGGGAGCGCAAGGGCACGATCATGCGCCAGGTCGTCGAGGGGGCCAAGGGCAAGCCGACCGACGCCACCGACGGGGTCAAGGTGTTCGAGGACGGGGGCTGGGTGCTGGTGATCCCCGACCCCGTGGAGCCGGTGACCAACCTGTGGGCGGAGTCGGACACGCCCGAGCGGACGGTGACCCTCGCCGACCGGTACGAGCAGCTCGTCCGCCGCAGCGTGACCGGCCGCGCCGAGCGGTAGCCGAGCTCCTGCGCGCCGCCGCCGGTGGCCCGCTGTTGCCATGCCGTGTCCGCACTGTGACCTGATGGCCGTTGTCGCGGCATCGACGTGGCCCGTAGGCTTGGCGCCACTCCTGCGTGGGTGGGCGCGACGTCGCGCCCACCTCGCGGTCCCGCAGGTTCCCCCTGCTCCGTCTGGCGGACGAAAGGAGCGTCCGATCGCCACCGCCGACCCGCTGGTGCCGCGTCTGGCGCGCGTGCGCCGGCACCTTGACTCCCTTCCCCGGGCGCTGCTGCTGGGGCTGGCAGCGCTGGTGTTCGTGGTGGGCGTGTTCGTCGCCGACGGCCTGGCCAACGCCGGCGAGATCCGCCAGGGGGTCCGGGTCGCGGGGATCGACCTGTCGGGCATGACCCCCGAGCAGGCCCGCGAGCGGCTGACGACGGCGGCGCGGGCGCTGGACACCGGCCCGGTGGTGCTGCAGGTGGGCCGCGGCCAGACCGAGGTGAAGCGGGCGCGGCTGGGGATCCGCGTGGACGTCAGGGCGACGGTCGAGTCGGCGGTGGCGTTCGGGCGCCGCGGCCCGCTGGACCTGTCCCGCTTCCGGTCGCTGGCGGGGGGGATCGACCTGGACTGGCGCACCACGGTCGACCGGCGGGTGTTCCAGAGGCTGCTGGCGTCGCTGCGCCGCCACGTGGCGCGCCCGCCGCGGGAGCCCCGGCTGCGCCTGCAGGGGCTGGAGCCGGTGCTGGTCCCCGGCGCTCCCGGCCAGGTGATCGACGTGCGCGCGGCGGAGCAGGCGCTGACGGTGGTGGTGACCCGCGGCGGCAGCTCGGCCGTGCTGGTCGTGGTCGACGGCCGCCCGAGCGTGGGCGACGCCGCCGCCCAGGCCGCGGTCGGGCGGGTGCGCCGCCTGCTCGGCGCGCCGATCCAGGTGAGCATCGGCACCGAGCGCGCCGCGCTCCTGCCCGGGGACCTGGCGCCCGCGGTCCGGGCGGTCCCGGCCGGCGGGCAGCTCGTGGTCCGGCTGGACGGCGGGACGCTGGGTGCGCTGCTGCGGCGCCGCGCGCCGTTCGCGTTCAAGGACGCCGAGGACGCGACCTTCAAGGTGGTCGGCAGGCAGGTCAAGGTCGTCGCGGCGGTCTCCGGCCGCAAGGTCGACGTGGCGCGGGCGGCGGCCGCGCTGCTGGCCGCGGGCGAGGCGGCCCAGGGGGCGCGGCACGTGGACCTCCCGGTGACCCCGAGCCGGCCGGCCCTGAGCACCGCGCAGGCGCAGCGGCTGGGCGTGCGCGAGCAGGTGGCGACGTTCACCACGCAGTTCGACGCCTCGGACGCGCCCCGCGTGCACAACATCTCGCTGATCGGCGCGGCGATCGACGGCCGGCTGGTGCGCCCGGGCCAGACGTTCTCGATGAACGCCGCGACGGGCGAGCGGACCGCGGCCAAGGGCTACCGGACCGCGCACGTGCTCCTGAACGGCGAGGTGGTCGACGGCCTGGGCGGCGGGGTGTGCCAGGCCGGCACGACCTTCTTCAACGCGGTCTTCTTCGGCGGCTACGACATCGTGCAGCGCACCAACCACAGCCTGCACCTCAGCCGCTACCCGCTGGGGCGGGACGCGACGCTCAACTGGCCGGACAAGGACGTCAAGTTCCGCAACGACACCCCCTACGCCGTCCTGATCCGCGCGAAGGTCACGCCGGCGTCGATGACGGTGTCGCTGTACTCGACCGACGTCGGCAACGACGTCAGCTTCACGACCTCGGGGATGAGCAACTTCCGCAGTCCCCCGACCAAGTACGTCGACGACCCCGGCCTCACCGAGGGCACCGAGGAGGTCGAGGAGTCCGGGTCGTCGGGGTTCGACGTGAGCGTGCGGCGGGTCGTGCGCCGCAACGGGCAGGTCATCCACACCGACTCGTTCGTCTCCAACTACGTCCCCTGGACGCGCATCGTGCGCCGCGGCGTCAAGCCGCCGGGGCCGGGTGCCCCGCCGGCCGGGGACGCCGGCGCGCCGGCGACGACCGCCGCGGCGACCCTGCCGCCCCCCTTCGGCGGCGGTAGCGAGGAGGGGTAGCGCCCGGGCGCGCGCACCTCCGGCGCGTGCCCCGGCGACGGCGGGCACGCGGGGGGTTCCGGTAGGGTTAGGCGCCCGCTGCCGGGCGGCGCGGCGCGGTGGCGGGAGGAAGGAGCGGGGCGGGATGTACCCATCGGATCTGCAGTACACCGAGGAGCACGAGTGGGTCCGGACCGAGGACCGGCGGGTCACGGTCGGCATCACCTCCTACGCGCAGGAGGCGCTCGGCGACATCGTCTACATCGACCTGCCGGCCGTGGGCACCGTCGTCACCGCCGGGCGACCGCTCGGCGAGGTCGAGTCCACCAAGTCGGTGTCGGACGTCTACAGCCCGGTCAGCGGCACGGTCATGGAGCGCAACGACGAGCTGGACAAGCGCCCGGAGCTGGTCAACTCCGATCCGTACGGCCAGGGGTGGATGGTCGTGATCGAGCAGCCCGAGGCTGCCGAGACGGTGAAGCTGCTGGACGCCCGAGGGTACAGTGAGCTCGTCGGCGGGACCCAGGATTAGCGGCGTGCCCAGGGCATTCACCGTCGTTGCCCGCCGGCATGCGCTCCTCTACAGTCCCGTCAGCCTCGTCGAGTCGTCGTTCGGAGGGCAGATGTTCTGCACACAGTGCGGTACCAAGAACCCTGAGGGGGCGCGCTTCTGCGCCAACTGCGGGGCCGCGCTGTTCGCCGCCGACGACACCCCGACGAGCACGATCAGCCTGACGCCGCAGGAGGTCGAGAACGAGGTCGAGAGCGAGTTCGCCGCGCCGGTGGAGGAGCTGCGCGAGGGCACGGCGATGCTGGTCGTCCGGCGGGGTCCCAACGCCGGCAGCCGCTTCCTGCTCGACAAGGACGTGACCACCGCCGGGCGGCACCCCGAGAGCGACATCTTCCTGGACGACATCACCGTGTCCCGGCGTCACGCCGAGATCCGCCGGACGCCGGTGGGGTTCACCGTGCACGACGTCGGCTCGCTCAACGGCACCTACCTCAACCGCGAGCGGGTCGACGACGACGAGCTGTCCAACGGCGACGAGCTCCAGGTCGGCAAGTTCAAGCTGGTGTTCTTCTCCGGCAGCCGTCCGAGCGACGGCTGAGCCGGGCCGCCCGCCGCCGCGCAGGGTGGGGGATCGGCATCACGTGACGCTCCAGGGCTGATAACGTCCCCGGGACGACGCTGCACTGAAGGGTGATGCGGGGTGGCGCAGCCGACACGTCGAAGGACGCTGAAAGCCGTACACGGTTCGACGCCGACGATGACCATCGGCGAGGTCCTCGCCGTCCTCAAGCACGAGTTTCCCGAGATCACCGTCTCCAAGCTCCGCTTCCTCGAAGGCGCCGGCCTGGTGAGCCCCGACCGGACGGCCGCCGGGTACCGCAAGTTCTCCGACGACGACGTGGCCCGGCTGCGGTTCGTCCTGCGTGCCCAGCGCGACCAGTACCTGCCGCTGCGGGTGATCCGCCAGCGGCTGGCGGACCTGGAGGTGGAGGACCTGCGGCAGCAGCCCACCGCCGCGCGCCCGGTCGGGGCGCCCGCGGACGGGCGCCCCGACCGCCCCAACGGGGCCGAGGTGCTGCCCGCGGCCCCGGCGCCGCCGGTTGCGCCGGTGATGCCGCCGCCAGGCGCCCCCGCGGCGCAGCTGACCCGCGAGGAGCTCTGCAAGGCCGCCGGCAGGGATCCCGCCGAGCTGGCCGCGCTGGAGGCGTTCGGGCTGATCAGCCCGCAGGGCCGCGGCGAGCGGGGCGCCTGGTACTCCCAGGAGGACCTGCTGGTCCTGAAGGTCGCCGCCGAGCTGGCGCCGTTCGGCCTGGAGCCGCGGCACCTGCGCATGTACAAGATCTTCGCCGAGCGGGAGGCGGCCCTGTTCGGGCAGGTGACCGCGCCGATGTTCCGCCAGCGCAGCCCCGACTCCCGCGTGCAGGCGCTGCGGACGATCCACACGCTGACCAGCTTGTGCTCCCAGCTGCACACCGCGCTGCTGCGCACGGTCCTGAGCGGCCTGCAGGAACCCCGGGCTTGAGCCGGTCCCGCGCCGGCGCCCGCCACGGACGCGCCCGCGCGCTGCTGGCCCTGCTGCTGGCCGCCGCCAGCTTCCTGCCCGCCGGTGGGGCCGCGGCCAGGACCGCGCCGCCGCCGGCCGGCGAGCCGGCGCCCACGCCCGCGCAGTCGCTGCCGATCCCGGCCGCCCTGCCGCGGGTGCGCGCCGCGTCGTTCCTGCTCGCCGACGCGGCGACCGGCCAGACGCTGCTCGCCCGCGCGCCCTCCACGGCGCGGCCGATGGCGTCCACGACCAAGGTGATGACCGCGCTGCTGGCGATCGAGCAGCTCGACCTCGACCGGCAGGTGCGCATCGGGCCGGGGCCGGCCGCCGTCGGGGAGGAGTCGCTGAAGCTGCGGGCGGGGGAGCGGCTCACCGTCCGGGAGCTGCTGGAGGGCCTGCTGATCAAGAGCGCCAACGACGCCGCCGTCGCGCTCGCCGAAGCCGTCGACGGCTCGCAGGCGGCCTTCGTGCGCCGCATGAACGCGCGCGCCCGCACGCTCGGGCTGCGCGCGACCCACTACGTCACCCCGCACGGGCTGGACCGCCCCGGGCATGCCACCAGCGCACGGGACCTGGGCCGCCTGTGGTCGGGGGCCATGCGCCTGCCGGCGTTCCGCGCGCTGGTCGCCACCCCCGCCGCGCAGCTGCCCGGTCCGCCGGCGACCCGCCGCTTCCGCACCACCGACCAGCTGCTCGGCAGCTACCCCTGGACGCTCGGCGGCAAGACCGGGTTCACCAACCTCGCCGGCCGCTGCCTGGTCGCCTCCGCCGAGCGGGGCGGGCGGCGGCTGGTCGCGGTCGCGCTCGGGTCGACCGACGCGTTCAGCGACGTCCGGGCGCTGTTCGAGTACGGCTTCACCGCGTTCGTGCGCGCCCGCCTGGCGCAGGCGGGCCAGACGGTGGCCGCGCCCGGCGGCGCCGCCCTCACCGTCACCACGACCGTCGACGCGCTCGTCCGCCCCGAGCAGCTCGGCCAGCTCGGCGTCGAACCGGGCGCCGCCGCGCCGGACGGGACCGCGCGGCGGTTGCGGCTGCTCGCCGGTGGGCGGCCGGTCGCCACCCTGGCGGTCGGCCCGGCGGCGCCGGGTGCGACCGCGCAGCCGCTGCGCGCCCGGCCGCTGCCGCCACGGTCCGTCCCGCCGGTCATCGACCCGTTCATGGCCCCCGCCGCCGGTCGCTGACCCTCGCGACACGACCCACCCGACGGTCGGCAACGCGGCGATGGCGACGCTTCGCAGAGGCGTAGGTCCTCTGGTAGCCTGCTTGGGCGGGCTGTCCGCGTCATGTCGCATACAGCTACCAGGACCAGGGGGTTCGCGTGGTCGAGCTGACCCTCGTCGGGGTCCGGATCGAGCTGCCCACCCAGCAGCCGATCGTGCTGCTGAAGGAGCGCGAAGGCGAGCGCTTCCTGCCGATCTGGATCGGGAACGTCGAGGCGACGGCGATCGCGTTCGCCCTCCAGGGGGTGCAGACGGCCCGCCCGATGACCCATGACCTGCTCCGCAACCTGCTCGAGGAGCTGACGGTGTCGGTCGAGCGCGTGGTCATCACCGAGCTGAAGGAAGGCACCTTCTTCGCCAACATCGAGCTGACCCAGGACGGCTCCAGCTTCTCGATCTCCAGCCGCCCCTCCGACGCGATCGCCCTCGCCGTGCGCACCAACACCACGATCTTCGCCGAGGAGCAGGTGCTCAGCGAGGCGTCCATCGTGATCAAGAACGACGACGAGGAGCGCGAGGTCGAGAAGTTCCGCGAGTTCCTCGACAAGGTGACGCCCGAGGACTTCGAGTAGCGCCGTCCCTTCGGTGACCAGCCGGGGGTGCTTGTCTCCCGGTAGGTGCGCGCCCTACACTGATGTAATTCCCGGGGCCGTCCACCTTCGCCCCGGAGACGGAGGTTGTGCGTGCCCGCTACTCCGGCACCCCCAGAGCACGGCTTTCGGGGTCCGACCGTCTGCAAGCTGGTGGGGATCTCCTACCGCCAGCTCGACTACTGGGCCAGGACGAACCTGGTGACCCCGTCCGTGCGCGCTGCCGACGGCTCTGGCAGCCAGCGGCTCTACGGCTTCGGCGACGTCGTCGAGCTGCGTATCATCAAGCGGCTGCTGGACGCCGGCGTGTCGCTGCAGCGCATCCGCGAGGCCATCTCGCAGCTTCGCGCCCAGACCCCCGGCGGGTCGCTGTCCGACGTCACCCTCATCTCCGACGGCCGGCGCATCTACGCCTGCCAGTCCAACGAGGAGATCATCGACGTCCTGTCCAACGGCCAGGCGGTGTTCGGCATCGCGATCGGCCGGGTCATCGCCGACACCCACGGCGACGTCGCCCATCTCCCCTCCGACGAGCAGGTCGCCGCCTCCGAAGGCCGCTCGTTCGGCGCCCGCCCCCGGCCGCTGCGCGCCGCAGGCGAGGGCGGCCGCCCCGCCCGGGCGTAGCCGGCGCCCACCCGCCTTGCGGGCTCGAACGAGCCGGTGGTTACATCGGCCGCTCCGGGTGTCGACCGCTGCAACCTTGCAAGGGGGAACGGTGACCTACCAACCCCACACCGACGCCGACGTGCGCAGGATGCTCGACCGGCTCGGCTTGGCCTCGGTCGAGGAGCTGTTCACCCCCATCCCGGCCGCCCTGCGCGCCCCGGTCGACCTCGACCTGCCGCGGCCCCACGCCGAGCAGGAGGTCGTGGCCGAGCTCACCCGGCTCGCCGGCCGCAACCGCCACCTGGACGAGCTGGTCTGCTTCCTCGGCGCCGGCGTGTACGACCACTACGTCCCGGCGGTCGTGTGGTACCTCGCCGGCCGCGGCGAGCTGGCCACCTCCTACACCCCCTACCAGCCCGAGATGAGCCAGGGCGTGCTCCAGGCGCTGTTCGAGTACCAGACCCTCATCAGCGAGCTGACCGGCCTGGAGGTCTCCAACGCCTCGCTGTACGACGGCGCGTCCGCCGTCGCCGAGGCCGCCACCATGGTCGTCGGCGCCACCGGCCGGCACGAGCTGCTGGTCTCCGGCGCGGTCGCGCCGCGGGTCCGGGAGCTGCTGGAGACCTACTCAGCCGGGCTGGACCTCAAGCTGGTCGAGGTCGGCGCGCTGGACGGCCAGACCGACCTGGAGGAGGCGCGCAGCCGCGCCAGCGACCAGACCGCCGCGCTGCTGCTGGCCCAGCCGAACTTCTTCGGCGTGGTCGAGGACGTCCGTGCCGCCGCGGACCTGGCCCACCAGGTCGGCGCCCGCCTGGTGGTCACCTTCGACCCGCTCGCGGCCGGGCTGCTGGAGCCGCCGGGGCGGCTGGGCGCCGACGTGGTGGTGGGGGAGGGCCAGGCGCTCGGCAACCACCCCAACTTCGGCGGACCGGCGTTCGGGTTCCTGGCCTGCGCCCCCGCCGACGTGCGCCGACTGCCGGGGCGACTGGCCGGGCAGACGCTGGACGCGGACGGCACGCGCGCGTTCGTCCTCACCCTGCAGGCCCGCGAGCAGCACATCCGCCGCGAGAAGGCGACCAGCAACATCTGCACCAACCAGACGCTCAACGCGATCGCCGCCGCGGTCTACCTCTCCTGGCTCGGCCCGCAGGGGCTGGCCGAGCTGGGCGAGCGCTGCCTGCGCGCGGCGCACTACGCCGCCGACCGGCTGACCGGGGTCCCCGGCGTGCGCCCGGCCTTCCCCGGGCGGCCGTTCCTCAAGGAGTTCGCGCTGCGCCTGCCGGCCGATCCCGTCGAGGTCTGCCGCCGGCTGGCCGACCGGGGCTGGCTCGCCGGGCTGCCGCTCACCGGGACCGCGCCAGGGCTGGAGGACGGGCTGCTCGTCGCGGTCACCGAGCGGCGCACCCGGGCCGAGATCGACGGGCTGGCCGGCGCGCTGCGCGCGGTCCTGGACGAGCTGGCCGGCGCCCGGCCGCCGGATCGCGGAACCGCACCGGTCGGGGAGGTGGGAGCATGACGGTCACCCGCGAGCCGGCGCCGTGGGCGGCGGGCGCCTCCCGGCGGGCCGAGCCGCTGATCTTCGAGCGCTCGGCGCCCGGGCGCCGCGCGTCGTCCCTGCCGCCCGCGGACGAGTTCCCGCCGGTCGCGCCGTCGGCGCTGCCGCGTTCGGCCCGGCGGACCGCCCCGGTGGGCCTGCCGGAGGTCTCCGAGCGCGACCTGGTGCGCCACTACACCCGGCTCGCCCACCGCAACTTCGCGGTCGACCTCGGCTTCTACCCGCTGGGCTCGTGCACGATGAAGTACAACCCCAAGGTCGCCGAGGTCGCCGCCGCCCTGCCGGGGTTCGCGCGGCTGCACCCCGCGCAGCCGCCCGACCAGACCCAGGGGGCGCTGGAGCTGCTGTGGCGCCTGGAGCGCGCGCTGACGGAGCTGACCGGGCTCGCCGGGGTGACCTTCCAGCCCGCCGCGGGCGCGCACGGCGAGCTGACCGGCCTGCTCATCATGCGCGCCTACCACGAGGCGGCCGGGAACCCGCGCCGCCGCGTGGTCATCCCCGACTCCGCGCACGGCACCAACCCGGCCTCGGTGCGCCTGGCGGGCTTCGACGTGACGACCGTGCGGTCGGGCGCCGACGGGTTGGTCGACCTCGGCGCGCTGGCGGGGGTGCTGGACACCGACGTGGCCGCGTTCATGATCACCAACCCCAACACGCTCGGCCTGTTCGAGCGCAACATCACCCGCATCGCCGAGCTGGTCCACCGGGCCGGCGGGCTGCTGTACCTGGACGGCGCCAACCTCAACGCGATCCTCGGCAAGGCCAGGCCGGGGGACATGGGCTTCGACGTCGTGCACATGAACCTGCACAAGACGTTCGCGACCCCGCACGGCGGCGGCGGCCCGGGTGCCGGCCCGCTCGCGGTCGCCGGCCACCTGACCCCCTTCCTGCCTGCGCCGGTCGTGCGCCGCGCCGGGGACCGCTTCGACTGGGACCACGACCGCCCCCGGTCCATCGGCCGCGTCCACGGCTGGCACGGCAACTTCGCGATCATCGTGCGCGCCTACGCCTACCTGCTCGCCAACGGCGGCGAGGGCCTGCGGCAGGTCGCCGAGCGCGCGGTGCTGAACGCCAACTACCTGCTGGAGCTGCTCACCCCGGCGTACGAGCTGGGCTACGCGACCCGCCCGGTGATGCACGAGTTCGTGCTGTCCGCGCGCCGCCAGAAGGCCGCGGGCGCGCGGGCGCTGGACATCGCCAAGGGCCTGGTCGACCGCGGCATGCACCCGCCGACGGTGTACTTCCCGCTGATCGTGGACGAGGCGCTGATGGTGGAGCCGACCGAGACCGAGAGCGTGGAGACGCTGGACGCGTTCGCCGAGGCGCTGTTGGACATCGCCGCGCAGGCCGAGCGGGACCCGGGGCCGCTGCGCCAGGCGCCCGTGACCGCCCCGGTGCGGCGGTTGGACGAGGCGCGCGCCGCGCGCCGGCTGGTGGCGCGCTGGCACGCGGGCGGCGAGGAGGACCAGGTGCGCGGCGTGGACGCCGCCGACGAGGGGCCGACGGGCAGGCCGACGTCCTAGAAGGCCGGCCTCCGCGCCGCGCCGCCCGGGGGGAAAGATCCGAGCGCGCGAACGGCTGGCAGAGGAAGGGACCGGGCTCGCACCGCGCCGGCAGCAGGGGGGATGGGGCGCCGCGAGAGTGGGGGTCGATCCCGGCGTGCAGCGCGCCGGCGAACCCTCAGTGCTCCGCTCTGACCGTCCGCGCGCTCGGGGAACTCACGCGCTGCTCGCCCGCTCGGGGTCCAGGGCTCCGGCAAGCGCGCGGATACCGTCGGCAGGAAAGCGGCGGTGCCCACCGAGGGTGCGGCGGTAGGGAAGCTTCCCCTCCTTGGCCCAACGGCTCACCGTCTTCGGCGAAACGTGCAGCAGCGATGCGACCTCCGAGGATCGCAGGTAGATGTCGTCACCCGCGTCTGCCACGAAAACCCTCCTTCCGGCACCGAATCAGGCTGGTCCGGATTTTTTGCCTGCTGTGTCCTGCTGCGTGAAGCCTATCCCTTTCCTTAATCGGGCCCTCTCGGCAATAGTGCTGAAGTCGGATCATCCGGTTATGGAGCTGTGCGTTCCGTATCTCGTTCGCGCCGGTCGGGCCGCTCGGACGGGCGCCGGTCACCCCGGCAGGTCGATGCCGAGGACGCGGACCCCCTGCAGGTCCAACAACAGCCGGTCGCCCGCCCGGGCGGCCCGGACCAGCACCTGCTGGCAGCCCGGGCAGCGCAGCACCACCCCCGGCGCGTGCATGTACGCGTCCAGCGCGCCGAGCGCGCGGACCGCGCCGCAGCCCCCGCAGGTCGTCCGCGCGAGCGTCATCTCGACCGTGAAGACCTCACCGAGCAGCCCCGCCGCGGCGTTGCCGTCCAGCAGCAGCTCGCGCTCGTCCATCGTCGCCTCCTCGTCCTGCTCAGGTCCCGGTCGGGCCGAACCGCTCGGTCCTGATCCGGCCCGGCTCCAGGCCGAGCCCGGCGAGCGCGCCGGCGACCAGCTCGACGAACCCGGTCGGGCCGCACACGAACGCCAGCGGGCGCCGGGCCGCGGGCCAGGCGACCTCGGCGAGCAGCCCCGCGTCCACCCGGCCCGTCCGCCCCGGCCAGCCCGGCGGGCGCTCGCGGGTGAGCGTCCCCACCACCTCCAGGCCGCCCGGGCTGCCGGCGAGGCGCTCCAGGTCGCCGGCGAACAGCACGTCGGCGCGCGTGCGCGCGGAGTACAGCAGCCGGGCGGGCACCTCGGCATCGCCCGCGACGGCCGCGCGGTGGCGCGCGATCGCGACCAGCGGCACGATCCCGCTCCCCCCGCCGACCAGCAGCAGCGGCCCGCCGAGCGCCGGCTCCCAGACGAACCAGCCACCGACCGGGCCGCGCAGCTCCAGCCGGTCGGCGACGCGCAGCTCCCGCGTGAGGTAGGGCGACACCTCGCCATCGGGCAGCAGCTCCACCGCCAGCTCCAGCAGCCGCTCGCCGGGGGCCGAGGCGATCGAGTAGCTGCGCTGCGCCTGGTAGCCGTCCTCGGCGGTGAGGCGCACGTCGACGTGCTGACCCGGCCGGTGCCCCGGCCAGCCGGGGACCTCCAGCAGGATGCTGCGGACCCGCTCGGTCTGGTCGGCCAGCTCCACGACCGTCCCGAGGGTCCAGGTCAGTCGCCCGCGTACCGCTGTTCCCGCCATGGGTCCCCGTACATGTGGTAGCCGAGCGACTCCCAGAAGCCCGGCTCGTCGGCGGCGAGCAGCCGCAGCCCGCGCACCCACTTGGCACTCTTCCAGAGATACAGGTGGGGGACCAGCAGCCGGGCCGGCCCGCCGTGCTCGGGCGCCAGCGGCTCGCCGCCGAACGACCACACCACGTGCGCCTTCCCGCCGGTCAGGTCCTCCAGCGGGAGGTTGGCCGTGTAGCCGCCGTCGGAGAACGCCAGCGCGTACCCGGCGGCGGTCTCCACCCCCTCCAGCAGCGTGTCGACCGACACGCCCTCCCACACCGTGTCGAGCTTGGACCACTTGGTCACGCAGTGGATGTCGGCGGCCAGCGTCTCGCGCGGCAGTGCCTGGAGCTGCTCCCACGTCCACCGCCGCGGCTGGTCGATCTCGCCGACGATCCGGAAGTCCCAGCGGTCCAGCGGCGTGAACGGGGTCGGACCGGCGGACAGGACCGGGAAGTCGTCCACCAGGTACTGGCCGGGCGGCAGACGCCCGCTCTCCGCGGGGCTGCGGCGCCTGCCCCGGAACCCTCGTGACACGAAGGCCATCAGACCTCCCTCCGTCGCGCTCGGTCGCGACGCGCCACCCGGTGCGCGCCGTCGCTCCGTGCGTAGGGTACCGGCACGCGGACGGGAACGGAGCTGCCACGCATGGTGGCGGGCGGGGCCGCCGCGCCGGCCGGCGGCCGGCGCGGGGGGAGAGGAGAGGGGTGCCGTCCCGTCGCCGCAGGGGGCGATGGTCACAGGATCTCCGAGCCTTCCCCGCAGGACCGCCGCATCTGCTGCGTAGCCTGTGCCTGCCGACGCAGCCGAGGGAGGCCGGATGACGCACCTGACCCACCGCGTGACGACCGCTGCCACGTCGCCACGGACGGGCAACCGTTCGCGTCGCCGCCGGATCGCCTTCACGGGGTACTCGGTCCTGCTGCTGGTGATCTTCGCCCTGGCCTACCTGCAGCTGATCCCCACGACGCTACGGGCGGTCCCCCTGTACGACTCGCTGGGCCACCTGATCCTGCTCGGGATCGCCGCCTGGCTCGGCCGCCGCGCATGGGACGCCCGCTGGCCGGTCGGTCCGCTCCGCCTCCCGGTCGTGCCGCTGCTGGTGGCGCTGGGCGCGGCCGCCGAGGAGCTCGCGCAGGCGCTGTCGCCGGTCCGCACCGCCTCGTGGCGCGACCTGGCGATGAGCCTCACCGGCATCTGCCTCGGCACGTGGCTGGCCGGCCGGCCGGGCTCGCGCTGATCGGCGGTATCCACACAGCGCCGCGGCGGGCGTCCACCCCGGGCGGCCGCGCGTCAGCCTGGCAGGCCCTTGCCGCCGGCCGGCCGGACCTCGAGCTGCTCGGGCATGCCCTCAAGGAGCGGCAGCGCCTGCTTCACGAACGGCTGCAGCTCCGGCGCCTTCAGCGCCTCGGCGTGCGCCTCCTGGCTGGTCCACAGGTCGAGCACCCACACGAGGTCCGGATCGTCGGTGGACTCGCCGACGAGATACAGCCGACAGGCCGGGTTGTCGTCGAAGAGCCTGCCCGACTCGAGCAGGATGTCCACCACCTGCCGGCGCTTGCCCGGCTTGGTGGTGAGTCGGTTGATGAGCACGTGTGCCATGCGCGCTCCCTACCCGTGCTCCGCCTGACACAACCGTTACTCGGAACCGCAGCGACATCAGTCCGCTCACTCGTGGTGGTGAAGGCGGAGAGGGGGCCACTCGTCACGGGTGCGCAACGATCCCTGCACGAGTGCGCAACCCCGCCCGTCTGGGAAGTCGGCGGGGTTAGGGTGTCAGCCGCATCGCCTGCTCGGTCCGGCGGGTGCCCCGATCTCCCACTCGGAGCTGCGCCATGGCCTCACCCCGACCATCCCGCGACAGCATCCGCAGGGCCACTTCGACACCGCGTCCCGGCTGTCGGCAGCCCAGGCGTCCGCGGCGGCGGGGCCGCCTGCTCGTGCTCGGTCTGAGCCTGGCCTTGATCGCCACGGTCGTGCCGCGGGCGCTCGCGGCGGACACCGGCGACGACCCGTTCTCGGACTTCGAGTCGCCCGGCCAGCAGGAGGACCTCATCCAGACCGTGCAGCGGTCGCCGGGCGACGAGGCGTTCGACAACGGCAGCCCGGACATCGAGGGCGACGTCACCGGCGGCGCCTGGCAGCCGCCGGGCCAGGGCAGCGAAGGGTGGACCGCATCGCTCCCCGCCGCGGCTCAGGATGAGCTCACGGTCACCGGCGGTGCCGCCGACCGACCGCTGGCGGGCCAGATGAACCCTTCCCAGGTGGAGCAGGCCGGCGGGCAGCTCGCCGGCCTGGTGCCCATGGACAGCGCCGAAGCCCGGACTCCGGCAGGCGTCCCCGGGGACCGACTGGTCGCCGAGGTGGCCGCGCCCGAGGCGGCCAAGCCGAACACCGGCACCCCCGCGCAGCGGGCGACCGGGGGGCAAAGGACCCAGGACGGCGCCGCCCGCTCAGAGCGGGACGCGGCCAGGTATGAACGCGACCGCCTCGCCCTCGCCATCATCCTCATGTGTGGGCGGTGCGCCGCGGGCTTGCTCGACCCTCCCAGGCTCAAGGGGCGCTGACCTCGCGACCGCCTGCCGGGCGGTGCGTACGGCCGGCCCACAGCCTCAAACGCGATACACCGGATATTAGTTAACATAATATCCATTATGGGGAGCGAGGCGGTGTATGGGCGCGGTGCGTGCCCGAGCCGAGCGCATCCAACTCCTCTCCGGCCCGGGCAGCCTTGCGGGAACCTCGGATCCCGGTGACGATCCAGGCGACCCCGTCACGGGTCGGCGGCGCCGACCTCGGCAGTTCCACCGAGATGTGCTCGGGCGCCGTCACATGCCCGAGGCTGCCGCTGACAGCACGTCCGGCAGGACGAGGAGGCCAGCGCGTGACCGACGTCGCCGCCACACGGCGCTGCGGGATCCACCCCGCCGAGGAGGGGGCATGAGCAACCTGGACTCGCGGCCCGCCGCCGGGGAGGATCCCGGCCGTGACGCCCGCCGGGAGGAGGGCCCCACGACCTGGCGGCGGCCCATGCGGGCGCGTGACCGCGAGGAGGAGCATCGCGCCTCCAGCCCGCTGGAGCTGCTGTTCGACCTGTGCTTCGTGGTGGCGGTGGCCCAGGCCGCCGCGCACCTGCATCACGCGCTGGCCGAGGGCCACGTCGGCGGGACCGTCCTCGGGTACCTGATGGTCTTCTTCGCCATCTGGTGGGCGTGGATGAATTTCACCTGGTTCGCCTCGGCCTACGACACCGACGACGTGATCTACCGCCTGCTCACGCTGCTGCAGATCGCGGGGGTGCTGCTGCTGGCGGCCGGCGTGCCGGCCGCGTTCGAGGAACGCAACTTCGCGACGGTGACCGCCGGCTACGTCCTCATGCGCGTGGCCATGGTCGCGCAGTGGCTGCGGGTCGCGCGCGAGCATCCCGAGGGTCGTCGGGTGGCGCTGCGCTACGCCACGGCCATCAGCGTCCTCCAGCTCGGCTGGGTGGGGCTGGGCTTCGTGCCGGAGTTCGCGCTCCAGGGGTTCCTGCTGCTGGCGACGCTGGAGCTGCTGGTCCCCTGGTGGGCCGAGCACGTCGGCCCGCCGACGGCCTGGCACCCCGGGCACGTCGCCGAGCGCTACGGCCTGTTCACCCTGATCGTGCTCGGCGAGTCGGTGCTGGCGGCGACCATCGCCGTCCAGGCGGCCGTCGCCAGCGGCGGGCTGTCCGCCCCGCTGGTGGTGACCGCCGGCGGCGGGCTGGTGCTGATCTTCGCGCTGTGGTGGTCCTACTTCGACCGGCCCGCCGGCGAGGGCCTGCGGCTGGCGCCCCGCTGGGTGTTCGGCTGGGGGTACGGGCACCTGCTGGTGTTCGCCTGCCTGGCGGCGGTGGGCGCCGGCCTGCAGGTGGTCGCCGAGACCATCGGCCACCACACCGAGCTGTCCGAGCGCGCGGCCGCCCTGACCCTGGCGGTCCCGGTCGCGCTGTACCTGGCCACCATGGGCCTGCTGCACTCCGCCATCAATCGCTACCGCGGCGACCAGGCGGTGATCAGGTTCACGACGGTCGCGGTGCTGATCGTCCTGGTCGCGCTGGCCGTCCCGCCGCTGGCGCTCCCGACCGCCGTCGACCTGTTCGGGCTGCTGGCCGCGGGCCTGATCGCGGTGGACCTGATCTCGCCGCCCTGGCGGTCAGGCTGAGCAGCGGCCCGGCGGGTCGCCCTCCGCCACGGACCGCCGGCCTCCCCGGGGCTCCGGTCCCCCGCTGGCACGAACATACGTTCGTACGGTCAGCGGCCGGTGACCCGCACGGCGTCGAAGCGCAGGCCCTCGGACCGCTCCAGGCCGAGCCCCCCCACCAGCAGCAGGATCGTGCTGTGCTCCTCGCTCACCTCGTGGACCACGGCGAACTCGTGCCAGGTGGCGTCGCGCAGGTCCAGCAGCGCGCTGGTGGCGGCGACGGTCTGGCCCTGCACGGACTCCTCCAGCCGCAGCACGGCCCGCGCGCCGGGCTTGGGCGCCGCCACCCAGGCGGTCGCCTGGACCCTCGTGCCCTGCCTCGCGGACCCGATCACCGGAGGGGCGAGCGCCAGCCGGGCGCCCGCGGGCGCCGAGCCCAGGTCCGGCGGCGCCTCGGGGGTGGGCTGCAGCTCCAGGGCGGTCGGGCTGGCGTAGCCGGGGCGGATCTCCCCCAGCACCACCCCGCGGCCCTGCCAGCCGTTCAGGCCGTGCTCGAAGTCGAAGCTGACGGTCGCCCCCCCGCCGGCGTCGGCGGTGGTGGGCGTGCGGACGGCCCCGGGCTGCGGGAGGCCGCCGGGCGGCGCGGGGGACGGCGCCGCGGGCGGGGTGGTGGACGCGGCGTTGCTCGTGCGGTCCCCGCCGATCCCGTGGATCAGCCGGATCCCGACCACCACCACCAGGACGACCAGGACCAGGCCGGCGGCCAGCAGCGATGCGCCCAGGCCCGACAGCTCCTGGTCACGCTGGAACAGCCGGCGCCGCCGGGGGGAAGGACCGGCATCGTCTTGCAAGGGGGCCTCCAAGCGACCGTCCACGCGGATGAGGTGGCGGCCAGGCGCCCCCCGCCGCGTGCCCGCTTCCCATCCTCGACCAGTGTCGGGAGGCATTCTCGCCAGGCTCGCCGGGTCGGGCAATCAGGCCCGCTCGGCGGCCGCAGCCGGCCGCCGCCGGCCCGCGACCCGCGGACGGGTCATGACCAGCGGCGACGCCGCCGGCCGCCGAGCGGGCTCGCCGACCGCAGCCAGTCGCTCAGCGAGCGCAGGCCACGGGTGGCGCGGCTCGCGCCACGGCGACGCTCCAGGCGGCTGCCGGTCCGCTCGAGGGCCCAGGCGAGCACGGGGATCCCGACCCCCAGCAGCAGCCAGCGCCGCAGGCGGGTGGACAGCAGGGCGGCCATGGTCATCCTCCCAGGCGGGACGGTTTGGATGGACGGTCACCCCGGGAGGATTGCTCGGCCGCCCGCGGTCCAAACCTGGACGGGCGCCCGCCCCGGGGAGGTTCCTATGCGCTGCGGCGGGCGGCGAACGCCTGCAGGTGCAGCAGCCGGGCGGACGCGGGGCGGGACGCGGCGGGCGGCGTCCGGGCGGGCAGCTCGACGCGGCGGGGCGCGAACCCGGCGGGCACCCCCCCGGCGGGCACCCCAAGAGCGCCGGCCTCCACCCCCGCGAGGGCCTCGGCGACCTCGAACAGCACGTCCGACAGGTCGATGCCGAGCGCCGCGCAGACCGCCTCGAGCATCTCCGACGACGGCTCCTTGCGGCCGCGTTCCACCTCGGACAGGTAGGCGACCGACATGCCGGCGGCCGCGGCGACCTGGCGCAGGGTGCGGGACTGCGCCTGCCGGCGCCGCCGCAGCGCGGCGCCCATCAGCTCGCGCAGGCGCATCCCGTGACCACCCCTCTCTGCCGGCCTGCGGCACCCCGGCCGGCGCCCGGCCCGGGCCCGCGACGCCGGCGCGGGTCCTACCGCGACGGTACCCCACCCCGGCGACCGCGACGAGCCCGTTCAGCCGAGAGCGTAGCCCCGCCGGCCGGGGGCGGCCGGCCGCTGGAGCGGGCGCGTGGCCGGAAGCGGCGGCGGCCTGCGACACTGCGGCCGACCGGACCGGACGGGGTTGGGAGCGAGCAGGGATGCTGGGGTTCCACGAGGCGATGGGGTTTGCGATCGTGAGCGGCTGGGCGCTGCTGCTGCTGTGGGGGGCGGTGCTGTTCGTCACCCGACGGGACGCCGGCCGGCTGTACTGGGGGCTGCTGACGGTCCTGCAGGTGGTGCTCGCGGTGCAGCTGGTGGCCGGCGTGGTCCTGCTGTTCGCCGGTGGCCGGCGGCCCCTGCTGCACTACCTGTACGGCGCGGTCTTCCCCGCGATCGTGCTGGGCGTGGCGCACTGGCTCACCCGCGGACTCACCAAGCCGCCCTACCACGCGCTGTTCACCATCGCGAGCTTCTTCATCTTCGGGCTGACCCTGCGGGCGCTGCAGACGGGCCTGGGCATGCCGTGAGCGGCGCCGCGGCCACGCCCGGCGGGCACGCGGGGCGCGGGGCCCGTGCCGTCCGGCGGGGTCCGGACATAGACTGCACGCCGCACGAGCAACCGAGGAAGGGCACCCTCCTGCGCGTTCAACGTCCGCGTCGATGGCGCGCCGTGCTGCGGTCGTCGGTGCTGGCGGCACCCGTGGTCCTCGGCGGGTGCGCGTCGCACGGCGTCACCACCCAGGGGCGCGACATCGAGCGCCTGTACAACCTCTTCCTCGCCATCGCGGTGGTCGTGTGGGCGGTCGTGACCGGCCTCATGCTGTGGTCGATCGTCCGCTACCGCCGCCGCGGGGACGAGCTGCCGCCGCAGATCCACGGCCACAACAAGCTCGAGCTCACCTGGACGATCATCCCGACGATCCTGGTGCTGGTGCTGTTCTGGGCGACGGTCCAGACCCAGGACCGCGTGACCGGCCCGGCCGGGGACGCCGACCCCGTGCGCGTCCAGGTGCTCGCCTTCCAGTGGCAGTGGCAGTTCACCTACCTGCGGCCGGACGGCCAGCCCGACGTCCAGGTGATCGGGACCACCGAGAAGGTCCCCGAGCTGGTCCTCCCGGCGGGCAGGACCGTGCGCATCCGGCTGGCGTCCGCGGACGTCACCCACTCGTTCTTCGTCCCCCGCGCCCTGTTCAAGCGCATGGCGATCCCCGGGAGGACCAGCGAGTTCGACATGACCTTCGACCGGCCCGGCCTGTACCCGGGCAACTGCACCCAGTTCTGCGGGCTGGACCACGCGCGGATGATCTTCAACGTGCGGGTGATCTCCGCCGAGCAGTACCGGCAGTGGCTCACCCGGCAGCGGGCGGCGGGCGGGACCGGCACCTGATAACCGACAGCGGGACACGGCACATGAGGACCAGCGAGCTCGAGCGGCCGTCCGCGCCGCCTCCGGCGGACCGGCACCGGCCCCGCCGGCCCGGCGTGGTCGACTGGGTGACCACCGTCGACCACAAGCAGATCGGGATCCTGTACGTCGTCACCGCGTTCGGCTTCTTCATGTTCGGCGGGGTTCTGGCGATGCTGATCCGCACCGAGCTGGCCGAGCCGGGCCTGCAGGTGATGAACGCCGACACCTACAACCAGACCTTCACGATGCACGGGACCGTCATGGTCCTGCTGTTCGCCGCGCAGGTGACCACCGGGCTGGCGAACTACTTCGTGCCGCTGCAGATCGGCGCGGCGGACGTGGCGTTCCCGCGCATGAACGCGCTCAGCTACTGGCTGTACCTGTTCGGCGGCCTGATGGTCCTCAGCGGGTACCTGACCGCCAACGGCGCGGCCAGGTCCGGCTGGACGGCCTACGTCCCGCTGTCGACCGAGAAGTACCTCCAGGGGGCCGGCCAGGACCTGTGGATCATGGGGCTGGCGGTGGTGGGGATGGGCGGCATCCTCGGCGCGCTCAACCTGGTGGTGACCATCTTCTCCGGCCGGATGCCGGGCATGACGATGTTCCGCATGCCGCTGTTCACCTGGACGGTCCTGGTCAACCAGCTGCTCATCCTGTTCGCGTTCCCGGCGATCACCGCGGCGCTGGCGCTGCTGTTCCTCGAGCGCAACTTCGGGGCCGCCTACTTCGACCCGGCGCGGGGCGGCGATCCGGTGCTGTGGCAGCACCTGTTCTGGTTCTTCGGGCACCCGGAGGTCTACATCGTCATCCTGCCGGCGTTCGGGATCATGAGCGAGGTGATCCCGGTGTTCAGCAGCAAGCCGCTGTTCGGGTACCGGGCGATGGTGTTCGCGGTGTTCGCGATCACCGCGCTGTCGTTCAGCGTCTGGGCGCACCACATGTTCGTCACCGACGCGGTGAACCTGCCGTGGTTCTCGATCATGTCGCTGCTGATCGCGGTCCCGACCGGCATCAAGATCTTCAACTGGATCGGGACGATGTGGCGCGGCGCGATCCGCTTCACGACCGCGATGCTGATGGCGCTCGCGTTCATCGCCGTCTTCCTGATCGGCGGCATCACCGGCGTGTTCCTCGCGTCGCCGCCGATCGACTTCGACGTCAACGACACCTACTACGTCGTGGCGCACTTCCACTACGTGATGGTCGGCGGGCTGCTGTTCGCGCTGTTCGCCGGGCTGTACTACTGGTTCCCGAAGATGACCGGCCGGATGCTGTCCGAGCGCCTGGGCAGACTGCAGTTCTGGCTGATGTTCGTAGGGTTCAACCTGACCTTCTTCCCGCAGTTCATCCTCGGGCTCAACGGGATGCCGCGGCGGGTGGCCGACTACCTGCCCGGGCTCGGCTGGGACGCGCTCAACCTCGCCTCGACGGTCGGGGGGTTCCTGCTGGGCGTGTCGATCCTGCCGTTCCTGTGGAACGTGTACGCCTCGCTGCGGCGCGGGCGGCCCGCCGGGGACGACCCGTGGGAGGGGTTCAGCCTGGAGTGGGCGACCTCCTCCCCCCCACCGCAGCACAACTTCCACGAGCTGCCCGAGATCCGCTCCGAGCGGCCCGTGTTCGACCGGCGCCACGCGGCGGCCGGCGCGGGCGCGGGCGGCGGCGACCTCGGCCGGGACGGGGGTGCGGGCGGATGACCGACGAGGCGGCGGCCCTGCTCAGGGTGTCGATCTTCGGGGTCGCGGCGGCGCTGGCGTACTGGCTGGTCAGCTCCGAGCCGCTCGGCTCGGTCGCGATGCTCGCCCTCGGGCTCGGGGCGGGCTTCGCCGGGCTGCTGCTGCTGCGCGCGGAGCGGCGGCGCGCGGTCCGGGAGCCCTTCCGCGACCTGGTGCTGCGGTTCGTCGGCCTGCCGCGGGTGTCGCCGGGCGCGGCGGCGGACCTGGCCGGCGAGGACCTCGCGGTCATCCCCCGCCCCTCGGTCTGGCCGTTCACGGTCGGGCTCGGCGTCGCCGTCACCGCCACGGGCCTGATCTTCGGGACCTGGCTGCTGCTGCTCGGGCTGGCGCTGCTGCTGTGGGGGCTGTGGGGCTGGGCGGCGACGGCCAGCCGCGACGCCGGGCTGGACTACCGGGAGGAGCGCTCCACGGGCTCCAGCGGCTCGGTCTCGTAGCCGCCGCGGGGCGTGCGGCGCAGCCGCTCGCCGGCGAGCGGCAGGCCGGGGTGCTCCTCGCCCACCTGGAGGTTGCGGGCGACCCGGTAGGTGATCACCCAGGCGATCGCGGGCGCGACCACGAAGCCGACCTGGAGCAGCCGGGTGATCGTCTCCACCGGCACGTCGAGCAGCACCGCGATCACGTCGTTGCCGCCCTCCAGGAACATGACGAAGAACAGCACCAGCCCGGCGACCCCGGTGGCGGTCCGGAAGGGCATGTCCCGCGGACGCTGGAGCAGGTGGTGCTCGGCGCGGTCCCTGGTGAACAGCGGCTCGATCCACGGCCAGAAGGTGATCAGCCCGAGCACGACCGAGGGCATGAGGACCGCCGGCCAGAAGAGCTCGGGGATCGAGTACCCGAACAGGGTGAGGTCCCAGGGCGGCGCCAGCCGCAGCGCCCCGTCCAGCCAGCCGATGTACCAGTCCGGCTGGGCCGGCGCGGTGACCGAGAACGGGTTGTAGGGCCCGTACTCCCAGATGGGGTTGATCTGCGCCAGTCCGCCCAGGCCCGCGAGCACGCCGGCGATGATCAGGAAGAGCGCGACCGACTTGAAGGTCTGCTCGGGCCACAGGCGCTTGCCGACCACGTTGCGCTCGGTGCGGCCCGGCCCGGCGAACTGGGTGTGCTTCTGGAGCACGAGGATGACGATGTGGACCGCCACGCCGACCAGCAGGATCGCCGGGAGCAGCATGACGTGGAACACGAACAGGCGCGAGATGATGTCGTGGGTCGGGAACTCCCCCCCGAACACCAGGTAGGTGAGCCAGGTCCCGATCACGGGGATGGACAGCGACACCGAGTAGGCGATCCGCAGCCCGATCCCGCTCAGCAGGTCGTCGGGCAGGGAGTAGCCGGTGAACCCCTCGGCCAGGCCGAGCAGCAGCAGGCCCATCCCGAGCGCGTAGTTCAGCTCCCGCGGGCGGCGGTAGGCGCCGGTGAAGAACACCCGGCACAGGTGCACCACGATCGAGGCGATGAACACCAGGGCCGCCCAGTGGTGCAGCTGGCGCATGAGCAGCCCGGCGCGGACGCTGAAGCTGAGCCGCATCACCGAGTCGAAGGCCGCCGAGACCTCCTGCCCGCGCAGCGGGTCGAAGGGCCCGTCGTAGACCGTCGGCCGCGAGTCGGGGGTGTAGAAGAACGTCAGGAAGACCCCGCTGACCACCAGGACGACCAGCGAGAACAGCGAGATCTCGCCGAGCAGGAACGACCAGTGGTCGGGGAAGACCTTGCGGAAGGTGGCGCGGGCGACGCTGGCGGTCCCCAGCCGCTCGTCGAGCCACTTGAGGGGCGTGCGCACGGTGCTCATCGGGTGTTCCGATCCCAGAAGGCGGGGCCGACCGGTTCGAGGAAGTCGCCCGTCGCGACCAGGTTACCCTGCGCGTCGACCGCGATCGGCAGCTGCGGCAGCGGCCGCGCCGCGGGCCCGAAGATCGGCCGGCAGCCGTCGAGGACGTCGAACTGCGACTGATGGCAGGGGCAGAAGAGGGTCCTGGTGGCGGCGCGGTACAGCCCGACCGGGCAGCCCGCATGGGTGCAGATCTTGGAGTAGGCGACGATCTCGTCGTCGACGGTGGCGTCCGCGCGGTCGCCGGGCAGGCGCAGCTCGCCGGGGGGGACGCGGATGAGCACGGTGACGGCGTCGGCGGCGTCGGGGCTGCCCTCCGGGACGACGGTGAGCACCTGGTCGACGACGAGGTCGGCGGCGCGGATCGGCTCGCCGGTGCCCTGCCGCAGCAGCCGGGTCCCGGCCCGCCAGGGGGTCTCCTTCAGCGACCGGCCGGGCGCGGGACCGAGCGAGGCGACCGGCAGCGCCAGCGCCGCGGCCAGCGCCCCGCCAGCGGCCAGCAGCATGCGCAGCACGAACGAGCGGCGCCGCAGCGGCGGCCCGGCCTCCTCGGTCAGGGCCGCCTCGAACGCGACCCGGCCCTCGGCGCCGGAGCTGAGCTCGTGCCGCTCCTCGGTGACCTCGTGCGCGTCCAGCAGCCGCTCGCCCCAGATCGCGATCCCGATCCCGAGGCCGCCGAGCGACAGCGCGAGCAGGATCCCCTCGATCTGGGTCTGGCCGCCGGCGACGTAGACCACGAGCAGCCCGAGCCCGGCGAGCGTGCTGACCGCGAACGCCGCCCCGGCGGCGCGCTCGGCCCCGCGCCGCCGGTCCGGCGCCCGCGTCCCCCGTGGGGGCTCGCGCCCCGGTCGCTGCCCGACTGTCACCCGCCTCGCACCTCCACTTCGCTCCCGTGCGCCGCCGGAGGCACCCGCGGCGTGCGCCCCGGCGGCGCCCGCCTGCGGCCCGACGGCGTCGCGGCCACCGTCACTCGGGCGGCGGTGCGCGCCCGGGGGTCCTGCTCCCGATCAGCCGGACGGCGGCCACGATCAGGCCGAGCCCGATGATCCAGGCGACGAAGCCCTCGGCGACCGGGCCCCGGCCGCCGATGGGCAGGCCGCCGCGGTCGATCTTGCGGTCCCCGAGGGTCAGCACGTACGACGCGACCGCGTCGACGTCCTGCTGGGGCCATTCCTCGCCGCTGAACACCGGCATCCTGCTCGGCCCGATCCGCATCGCCTCGGCGACCGTGCGGGCGTCGACCGGGTGCAGGCTGGGCGCGTCGTAGCCGCCGCCGATCGCCGAGCCCGCCCCGTTGACGCCGTGGCAGGCGGCGCAGTTCTCGGTGAACAGCTCCCGCCCCCGGCGCAGGACCTCGGGCCGGTCGGAGACGGTGGCGCCGGCCACGGCCGGGTCCCCGACCGCGTTGCCGATGAACGCGACCAGGGCGCGGATCTCGGCCTCGTCGAAGCGGCTGGGGCCGCGGTGGGGCACGTCCCCGGGGGCGGCCAGCGGCATGCGGCCGGTGCGCAGCACGTAGTCGACGGCGGAGGCGCCGCCGACCTGCCGCAGCGACGGGCCGTTGCCGTTGCGCGCCCCGTTGAGGTCGCTGCCGTGGCAGGCGGCGCAGTTGGTGAAGTACAGCTCGCGGCCGCGCTGCTGCTCGGCGGTCGGCTGCGCCGCGGGGCTCGGCGAGGGGGCCGGCTGGGCGGCGGCGCCGGGGGTCCGCGACCCGCCCCCCGCCTGGCCGGTGGCCGGGAGCAGCAGCACCGTCAGGATGGCCAGGCCACCCAGGACGGTCAGGGTTCTGCGCGCCACGACCGCTCCTACCTCGCCCTCGTGCCGACCCGCCGGTACGGCTCTCGTCCGGCTCCGATCGAGCCAGATGCTAGGAGCCGCCCATCCGCTCGGCAACCGGTCGCGCGACCGATGCCACCGTATCGGGGCACCTTGACTATGCTTGCCCCGCGACCGGGTGGCGCACGCTCCGCCGGTCACGGTTGCCGTCGGCGTCGAGGACAGGAAGGGGTGGAGGTCGTGACCCCGGTGAGCCCGCTTGCGTACATCCCCCCGCCGCCCACCGACGGCGTGCGCGTGGGCCCGTTGTTCTTCCACTTCTACGGCCTGGCGATCGCGATCGGGATCGTGCTGGCGGTCGCGCTCGCGCGCCGCCGCTGGCAGGCGTACGGCCGGGACCCCACGGAGCTGGAGCGCCCCGCGTTCTGGGGGATCGTCGCCGGGTTCCTGGGCGGGCGGCTGGCGTACGTGTCCACGCACCTGTCGGCGTTCGCCGACCGCCCCTGGGCGGTGCTGGCGATCTGGGAGGGCGGCCTGGCGCTGTTCGGCGGGCTGGCCCTCGGGATCCTCACCGGTGCCCTGGTCGCCAGGCGCCGCGGCCTGCCCGTGCTGCTGGCGCTGGACGCGGCGATCCCGGCGATCCCGCTCGCGCAGGCTTTCGGGCGCTGGGGGAACTACTTCAACCAGGAGCTGTTCGGCACGCCCACGACCCTGCCGTGGGCGCTGGAGGTCGAGCCGCTGCACCGCCCCGACCGCTACATCGCGTTCAGCACCTTCCACCCGACGTTCCTGTACGAGTCGCTGTACGACCTGGCGATCGTGGGGGTGCTGCTGTGGCTGGACCGCTGGCGGCGGCTGCGTCCGGGGAGCCTGGTCCTGGCCTACGGCGCGCTCTACGGCAGCGGCCGGTTCCTGCTGGAGCAGCTGCGCACCGACACGACCTTCCGCCTGTTCGGCCTGTCGCGCAACGCCTACGTCGCGCTCGCGGTGGTGGTCGCGTGCCTGGTGGGGCTGGTGCTGCGCGAGCGGGGCGGCCCGCCGGCCGAGGAGGAGGCGGGCACCGGAGCCGACGCCGACGCCGAGGCCGGAGACGGTCTGGGCGACCGGGACGACCGGGAGGCCGCCGGCGCGCCCGGCGCGCGCACCGGGGAGGAGGCGGAGGCCGGCGTGGCGGCCCGCGCCGGCGAGCCCGGGGACGACGGGGAGGCGCAGGCGGGTGCGCCAGCTGCCGGCGAGTCCGGCGAGGTCGCCGGCGCGCGGGCGAGGGGCGCGGGCGGGCCGGGCGCGGCCGACCAGGCGGGCGACGACGGCGGCGGCGCTTCCCGCGGAGGCCCGCGGAGCTGACCGGCGCCGGCCGCCGGCGGGCGGGACGCTAGGGGGTCGCGAGGTCGCGCTGCAGGGGACAGCTCAGGCAGCGCGGGCCGCCGCGGCCGCGGCCCAGCTCGAAGCCGGAGACGGTGAGGACCTCCACGCCCTCGTCGCGCAGCCGCTGGTTGGTGTCGGTGTTGCGCTCGTAGGCGACGACCACGCCGGGGGAGATCGCGAGCAGGTTGTTGCCGTCGTCCCACTGCTCGCGCTCGGCGACGATCTCGTCCCCGCCCGTCTCGACGGTGCGGATCCTGGGGACGTCCAGGACGCGGGCGAGGGTGTCGAACAGGTCGTCCTCGGCGACGACGCTGAGGTGCCGGCCGCTGCCGGGGGTGACCACGAACGGCCGCAGCTGCTGCTTGAGGCCCGGGTAGACCACGAACGCGTCGTGGTCGACCTGGGTCATCACCGTGTCCAGGTGCATGAACGCGCGCCGCTTGGGCAGGTCGACGCCCACGACGCAGGTGAGCGCCCCGGCGGCGAACATGTTGCGGGCCAGCGCCTCGACGCCCTGGTGGGTGGTGCGCTCCCCCATCCCGACCAGCAGGACCCCGCCGCCGAGCACGAGCAGGTCGCCGCCCTCGACGACCGCGGGGTAGTGGTCCCGTCCGTCGCCGCCGTACCAGATCGGCACGGCCGCGGCGGCGAACATCGGGTGGTGGCGGTACACGGTCTCCAGGTGGACGGTCTCGCGGCGGCGGGCGGGCAGCGCCATCGGGTTGATCGACACCCCGCCGTACATCCACGCCGACGAGTCGCGCGTGAACATCTGGCTCGGCAGCGGCGGCAGCACCTGCGCGCTGGGGCGGAAGCTCGCCCCGACCAGCCCCTCGGGGACCAGCGGCAGGTCCTCGGTGACGACCCCGCCGACGAGGTGGCGGACCAGCTCGCGGCTCGGCATGGACTCGAACCAGCCGCGCAGGTCGGGGATGAGGCCGGCGCCGAAGAAGTCGGCGGTGACCACCCTGTCGAGGACCTCCTTGCGGACCCCCTCCACCTCCAGGACCTCGGCGAGCAGGTCGCCCAAGAGGTGGACCTCCACCCCGCGCGAGCGCAGCAGGTCGGCGAACTGGTCGTGCTCGTGCTGCGCCTGCTCCACCCACAGGATCTCGTCGAACAGCAGCTCCCGGACGTTGGAGGGCGTGAGGCGCCGCAGCTCCAGGTCGGGCCGGTGCAGCAGCACGCGACGCAGGCGGCCGATCTCGGACGCCACCTCGAACTGCTCCACGTTCGCTCCCTGGTCGGGCCGTGCGGCCGGGCCGGGCCAGGCTAGCAGTGGCAGCGTCGGCTCACGACGGCGACAGGCTGCGGCAGTTCACGACCCCGTTGACCGGCGCCTGCGCGACGGTCCCGACCGCCTGCTCGTCGATGGTCTCCCCCGGCTGGATCGGCGTGCGCAGCCGGACCGTCGCGGTGCCCGCGCGCGCGCCGCGGATGTCCAGCAGGGTCGCCTCGCACACGTCCGGGCGGCCCGCCCGGGTGCCGGTGTTGGTGACGTGGAACACCACCCGCACCGCGTCCTCGCGGATGGGCGCGACGACGTCGACGCTCGCCCGGAAGCGGGTGCCGAGGTTGCTGCGCACCTCGATGACGATGCTGACGGCGGTGAACAGCAGGATCGCCGCGACCATCACGATCAGGCCGGCCGGGCCGAGGATCTGGGGCCGCCGGCGCGCGGGGGGTGCGGGGGAAACCGGGGAAGGCCCGGCCCCGGGAGGTGCGTCGGGGGCGCCGGGCTCGGCCGCGCCGGGAGCGCCGGGGGCGTCCCTGGGGGCGTCCCTGGGGGCGTCCACCTGGTCGTCGGGCATCGCGGGCACCCTCGCTCGGGTCGGGCGGCGGTCCGGTCGGGCCGGCACGGCGGGCGACGGACAGGGTACGAGCCGGGTGCGCCCGCCCGCCAGCGGGAACGCGCGGCCGGCGGGAACGGGTGGCCGGCGGGACGAGCGGCCGGCGCGCGGGAGTGCGTAGGATACGGGCACGCGGGCGTGGCCCGGGCCCCTTCCCGGCTGCGCGGCCCGCACGATCGCATCGAGGTAGCA
>Ga0126377_10000164_pt1 | contig 36795 bp, 26 predicted proteins | sample PanSoiMetPlot_22_FD_92647 | JGI IMG/M metagenome (GOLD analysis project Ga0126377, IMG submission 92647) | Tropical forest soil microbial communities from Panama - MetaG Plot_22 | ecosystem: Environmental > Terrestrial > Soil > Tropical forest > Bulk soil | place: Panama | collected 2016-02-17 | reverse complement strand
TCGAGAGCGCGGTGGCCGACCTCGCCGAGCCGCCCATCCTGGTCGGGCACTCGATGGGCGGATTCGTGGTGCAGAAGTTCCTCGAGCGCGGCGACGCGGCCGGCGCCGTGCTCATGGCCCCGACCCCGCCCTGGGGCGTCATCCGCACGACCGCCCGCATCGCGCTCCGCCACCCGCTCGCGTTCCTGGCGGCGAACCTGCGCCTGCGGCTGCGCCCGCTGGTCGCCACGCCGGCGCTCGTGCGCGACCTCCTGTTCACCGCAGCCACCCCGGCCGACATCATCGAGCGCGCCTGCGCCCGCGTCTGGGACGAGTCCTACCGCGCGTACCTCGACATGCTGCTGTTCGTGCGCGCGCGGCCGCGGCGCGTGCGGGCCCCGCTCCTGGTCCTCGGCGGCGAGCGCGACGTCGTCTTCACCGCGGCCCAGGTCCGGCGGACCGCCCGCGCCTACGGCACCGAGGCCGAGATCTTCGACGGCCTCGGCCACGACCTCATGCTCGACGCCGGCTGGGAGCGCGTGGCCGATCGCATCGACGCCTGGGCGCGCGACCCCCGCGCCCGTCCCGCCGACCAGACCCGGCCTACTCGTCGCGCGGGCGGAGCGGCAGGATCACCCTGAACGTCGAGCCGGCTCCGACCGCGCTCTCGCACAGGAGGGTCCCGACGTGCGCGCGCACGATGCTGTCGGTGATCCACAGGCCGAGGCCGGTCCCCTCGCCCACCCCCTTGGTGGTGAAGAACGGGTCGGTGATGCGCTCGAGCACGTCGGGCGCCATGCCCTCGCCGGTGTCGCTGATCGACACCTCGATGACAGGGCGGCCGTCCTCGTCGCGGCTGGTCACCGCGATGCGGATGGTGCCGGGGCCGCGGATCGCCTGGGCCGCGTTGGCCAGGAGGTTCATGAACACCTGGTTGAGGTGGCCGGCGTTGGCCACCAGCCTGGGCAGCCCCGCCTGGTAGTCGCGCTCGATCGAGATGCGGTCGCGGTGGAGCGGCGAGATGAGGTTGAGCGTGGTCTCGATGCCGGAGACCACGTCGGTCTCGACCATGTCGCTGGCGCCGGTGCGCGAGAAGTTCTTGAGGTCGCGCACGATGGCGGCGGTGCGCTCGGCGCCGGTGCGGATCGACTTGAGCAGCTTGTGCGAGTCCTCGACCAGGTAGTCGAACTCGATGCGCTGCTTGACCGCGTCGAGCTCCGCGCGCAGCGCCGGCGACAGGTCCGGCGACTCGTCGGCCGTGCGCACCAGCGTCAGGAGATCCTCGACGTACTGGGCCAGGAAGTCGACGTTGCCGTAGACGAAGTTGATGGGGTTGTTGAGCTCGTGCGCGATGCCGGCGACCAGCCGGCCCAGGGTCGACATCTTCTCCTGCAGGACCAGCTGGGCCTGGGCCTGGCGCAGCTCGCGCGTGCGCTCCTCGACCATCTCCTCCAGGTCGCCCTTGGCCCGGCGCTCGGTCTCGAGCAGCACCTTGAGCCGGCGCTGGATGCGCATCTCGGCGGTGACGTCGCGGTACGACTCGACGATGTAGTCGTCGCCCAGCGGCACCGCGCTGACGATGAAGGTGAGCTCCTCGCCGTCGCCGCGCACCGCGCGGATCTCGTCCACCCGCAGCGGCCGCCTGGCCTCGCGCGCGCGGCAGCCGACGCAGGCGCTCGCGCACACCTCGAGCGAGAACAGCTCGTAGCAGCGCGCGCCGTCGGCCACGCGCCGGGCCAGCTCGCGCCCGCGCAGGCGGCAGGTCGCCTCGTAGGCGCGGTTGTAATAGAGGACGCGGCGCTCGCGGTCGAGGATGACCGCCGCGTCGATGCTGCCCTCGAGCAGCTCGCGGACCGGCTCGAGCAGGGCGCGCAGAGCTACGCCTCCGACAGGAAGGAGAGGTATCGCTCCGGCAGATCGTCGAACTCGAGCGGGCGCTGGCACCTCTCACACAGGAACTGGGGCGGCAGGGCGCCGGCGCCGCCGGGGAAATGAGTGTCGACGTCGAGCAGCCGCTCCTCCTCGTTGTTGCACGACTCGCACACGTACGGCGCGTAGAACGAGCGCACCGAGGCCCGGCCCCGGAAATTGTCGATCATGTTGAGCTGCGTGACGAACGCGGGCGAGCAGTGGCTGAACACCAGCTCGCCCACGTTGGGCAGGTCGCGCACGAAGTTGACCCACTCGCGCACGCCGCACGAGTTGATGCGCTTGATGCCGTTCAGGCGGAACACGACCGATCCGCGCAGGTGGCGGCGCAGCTCCGAGAAGTCGGCGTTCTCGTCGATCTCGCCCGTGAACTCGACGGTGGTGAATCCCGGGCGCTCCTTGATGCGCCAGGACAGAGGGACTGACTCGCCCACGTGAACACCTCCCGGCCGCCCTCGCCCGCCAGACCTCCCGGCGGAGACGGCAGCGGGATCTTAGGTCGGCGGGTGGGAACGGTCAACTCGACCCACACGCCCGCTGATGTGGGAATGCGCTCCGCCGCCGGCGCGCGCGCGCCGCGATGTACAATCGCCGCGCAATGTCCGACCCCCTCGGCACGTTTCTCCAGGAGTTCAAGCGGGTCGCGCCCGCCATCGTCGACAGCTACTTCATCGTCGACCGCGAGCGGCGCATCGTCGACTTCAACCGCGCCTTCTACGCCCTCCTGCCCCGCCAGATGGCGCGCGGCCTCAAGGGCAAGAAGTGCTACGAGGTCGTCGAGCTCAACATCTGCCGGGAGAACTGCATCGCCCAGCAGTGCTGGCGCGACAATCGCCACGTCAGGCTCGACGAGATCAGCGGCAGCGTGATCGGCGATACCGAACCCAAGAAGCTTCGCTTCATCCTGTCGGCCATCCCCATCACCGACGAGGCCGGCCAGCACGTGGGCGCGCTCGAGATCCAGCGCAACGTCACCGACGAGGCCGAGGTCCAGGGCAAGTACCAGGAGATGCTCGAGACCGAGGCGCGCGAGCGCGAGCGCCTGGCCACCCAGATCCGCGCCCGCACCAAGGAGCTGCTGGAGACCAACCAGCTCCTGCTCAAGACCCAGAAGGAGCTCCTGGCCTACAAGAAGGGCCTCGTGGTGTGAACCCGTGAGCCGGCGAGCGCCGCCCGCGGCCCGCCGGCCGCGCTCGACGATCGCGGCCAGGCGCGCGCGGCTCAGTTCGACAGGAGCAGCACGGCCAGCGCGGCGATCGCGACCAGCAGCACCGCCACCAGGGCGAAGACCAGCGGCCCGCTGCTGCGCACCATCACGGCCCCGCCGCCGCGCATCTCGGGCGGCAGGCCGATGCCGCTCGAGCTCGACGCCATGCCCGGCGTGCTGCCGATGTGACTGAACGACGTGCTGGGGCGGCTGCCCGGCGTGCTGGTGCGCGAGATCGACGGCAGCGACGGCACGGTGGGCAACGACTGTGACGATAGATTCGCCCCCGACAGGCTGCCGCTCCCCACGCGCGAGCGGATCTTCGACTTCTCGTCGTCGCCCGGATTGAACTCGTCGAGCAGCGACTGGATGCGCTCCGGCTTCACGATGCGCCGCTGGTTGGCGAGGAAGGCGAAGTACGAGTCCGGCATGTCGTCGAAGTCCATGACCAGGTCGCACTCGTCGCAGCGGCAGATCGGCGGCTCGTGCGGCGGCGGACCCATGTCGCCGGTCTCGCACAGGAGCACCTTCTCCTCATCGCACTCCGGGCAGAAGTACGGCACGTAGAAGCTCTTCACCACACCGCTGCCGGTGAAGTTGTTGACCAGGTTGATCTGCGCGACGATCGCCGGCGAGCACTCCACGAGCACGACGTCGACGTTCTTGGCCTCGACGCGGCCGAGCCAGTTGACCCAGTCGCGGACACCGCACGAGTTGATGCGATCGACCTCGCCGAGATCGATCACGACCGTGCTGCCGTGGATCTTGTCGGTCAGCTCGGTGAGCTCATTGTCTTCATCGATGACGCCCGCCAGCTTCACGAAGCTGAGGTCGTCTCGATGGTGAACCGATGCCTGGAACTTCTGGCTCATGGGAGGAACAGAAGGCTGTAAATCGTGTATCGTGCCCTACAATCGGTCAACTGCGTTCGGGACTGAGTCTATCCGAAGAAATGTCGGGCCCCCAAGCTGTCGACGACCCAAAACCGCGCTCGATTGGAGGCGAACGTGAACGTTACTTCAAAACTCCTGGCGGGCCAACCACATGGTCACGACACCGCCGGGAGAGACCGGCTCAGCGACTCGCGCAGGCGGTGATACTCGTCGGAGAGATAGAACCTGACCAGGTCCTCGCCGCACAGAACCAGGGCCAGCGCCTGGATGTCCGAGGCGCCCAGATGGTCGCCGCTCAGGCGCGCGATCATGCGCGCCGCGGCGGCGAAGTCGTCGCAGGCGAACAGCCCGGCGCGCCGGTCGGTCGCCAGCATCCCGTCGATCCATTCCTCGCTGTCGGCCAGGCGCGCGGTGCCCTGCAGCCGCTCGATGACGCGCAGCGGCGTGCGCGGCAAGGTGCGCATGAACTCGGTGGTCGGACCCGGCCGCTCGTTCTCGGGCAAGAGCATCGACTTGAGGAGCCCGCCCAGCTCGGCGCGCTCGCGCCGGCCCAGCACCTGGAGCAGCGCGTAGCCGCCGCGGATCGCGTCGAACGCCCAGCCCATGACGAAGCGGCGCGCCGACTCGGTCTCGCCCAGGAGCTCGCGGTCGATGACCACGACCGGCTGCGGATGCGAGAGGGCGACCACGCCGCGCGGCACGCCGTGCGCGACGTACAGCTCCGGCTCGACCCCGAACAGCCGCACCGAGTCGGCCGCGACCAGCTTGATGGCGGCATCCTCGTATGCGGCCATGGGCACCAGGTTGGTGCCGACCGGCGGCTCGGGGAAGAGCGCCGTCAGATAGGGCACCACCGCCTCGAAGAGCTCGCCGAGCGGCGAGGTGGAGTGCGCCGTGAGCAGGAAGCGGCGGCGCAGCTCGTCGCTCATCGGGTGGCGGATGGGCAGGAGCATCTGCTGCTCGGCGCGGGCCTTGGCCGCCGCGCGCCGGTCGGGATCCTCGGCGTAGCCCAGGCACTCCATCGCGGTCAGCACGCGCACGGCTCGCTCGGTCTCGCCGGCGCGGGCGTAGAACGACGCCATCAGGCGGTAGGCGGGCGCGTGGCGCAGGTCGTGCTGGATGACCTGCTTGACCTCCTCGACCGCGCGCGGCAGGTCCTCGTGCGCGTAGATCTCGGCCAGCGCCAGGCGGTCGTCGGCGTTGTGCTGCTCGACCGCCAGGATGCCGCGATAGGCCTCGATGGCGGCCGGGCGGTCGCCGACGGTGAGGAGGATGCGGGCCAGCCCGCGCTGCATCGGCACCGCGGCGTGCTCGCCGCCGCGCTGCATGGCGGCGTGGGCCGCGTCGATGAGCAGGGTCTCCGCGGCGGCCTGGTCGCCCAGGTCGGCGGCGCGCGCGGCCAGCGCCAGCGCGGGCGGCGCGTAGCCCGGGTCGTACTCGGCCGCGCGGCGGTAGTGCGAGGTGGCGGCGCGCGCGTCGCCGCCGGCCTCGATGATGCGGCCGAGGTAGTAGTAGTAGCGGGCGAGCTGCTCGGGCGAGACGCCGAGCCCGGGCGCCGCGGCCAGCTCGATCACGCGCTCGATCGCGGTGCGGGCCTCGACGAAGCGGCCCAGCGAGTAGTACTCCTGCGCGAGCAGGTAGTGGGCCTCGACCACCGCCTCGTCGAGGCGGATGATCTCGGCCAGCACGCGGATGGCCTTGTGCGGCTCCATCTCGCCGTCGGCGGTGATCTCGGCGACGCGCATGAGCGCCTTGATGCGCACGTCGCCCGGCGGCGGCGGGTCGCTGGCCATGAAGGCCATCAGGGTCTCGACCGCCTGCTTCCAGCGGCGCATCGACACGTAGAGATCGACGCGGGCCGACACCACGCCGAAATCGCCGGGTGAGCGCGTCGCCGCCTCGGCGTAGAGCCGCTCGGCCTCGTCGAGGTCGCCCTCGCGTTCGACCATGCCGGCCTGCGCCACCATCACGCGCGAGAGCAGGCCGATCGCGTCCTCGCGCTTGCGGTAGATCTTCTCCAGCTCGCGGTAGGTGGCCGGGAAGTCGTAGGCGTGCGGGAACTCGCGGCCCAGCTCGCCGAGCGCGTCGAGCGCCGCCACGTTGTTGGGCCGGATCTCGAGCGCGATGATGATGCTCTCGGCGGCGGCGCGCGGATCGCCGGTCCGCCAGATGACCACGCCGCGCTTGCGGTAGAACTCCGAGCGCGCGGTCGGATCGCCGTCGCGCATCGCCTTCTGGGCCAGCGCCTGGGCCAGGGGCAGCGCCCGCTCCCACTCGCCGGCGTCGAAGTACTGGTCGAACAGCGCGCGGTTGGCCGGGACGCAGTCGGGATCGACCGCAAGCGCGCTCTCGTAGTAGTGGAGGCCGCGCTCGGGCTGGACCAGCTCGTCGGTGTAGATGCGCCCGATCTGGGCGAACACCCCCGCGCGCTCCTTGTCGTCCTGCCACAGCTTGACCTCGAGCTCGAGGGTCTGGATGACGCGCGGCCAGTCCTCGCGCCGGCGGTAGAGGTCGCGCAGGCCGTGCACGGCCGGCAGGCATGCGGGCGAGGTCTTGATCGCCGCGTCGTAGTAGCGGATGGCGTCGTCCTCCTTGCCGAACTTCGCCTCCATGACCGAGCCGCACTTGAAGTAGAGGAGCGCCTTCACGTTGCGGTCGGTCGCGATCTTGATCTGCCGGCGCGTCACGTCGACGAAGTCGGCCCAGCGCTCGGTCGACTCGTAGATGCGGCCGAGCGCCTCGAGCGACGGCTTGTGGGCCGGCGCGATGGTGAGGATGCGCTGGTAGTGCTCGATCGCCTTGTCGTCGTCGTGCAGCCCCTCCTCGCAGATCTGCGCGATGCGCGAGAGGAGCGCCACCGCCTCGTCGCCGGCCGGGACGATCGAGATGCGCGAGCGGAGGACGTCGACCAGCTCCTGCCACTCGCCCAGCTTCTCGTGGTGGCGCTCGAGGGCGAGCAGCGCCTCCTGATCGGTCTGGTCGACCTCGAGCAGGCCGCGGAACAGGCGCACGGTCTCGTCGGAGTCGAGCAGGCGCCCGGCCGCGATGCGGGCGGCGCCGCGCAGCGCCGCCGACTTGCGCGCCGGATCCTTGATCAGCGCGGCGCGCTTCTCGTACGCGCCGATGAGGCCGCGCCAGTCCTCCTGCTGGGCGAAGATGGCCTCCAGGTGGGCCAGCGCCTCGTCGTTCTCCGGCTCCAGCTCGAGGACGCGCAGGTACGACACCGCCGCCTCGCCCAGCTCGTGCAGGTAGCGCAGCTGGACCTCGCCGCGCCGGGCGTACAGGTCGGCCAGGCGATAGGCCCGCGACTGTCCGCCCTCGACCATGCGGATGGCCTGGGCGTAGAGCTCCATCACCGGCGCCCAGCGCTCGTGGCGGTAGGCCAGCTTCTCGAGCGCGTTGAACACGTCGCGGCTGTCGGGCTCCTCTGTAAACGCTTTCTGGTAGGCAGCCAGCGAGCCGTCCACGTCGCCGGTGCGCTCGCGCAGCCCGGCGACCCGGGCCTGCAGGAGCGCGCGATCGGTGGTCCGCTCCGCCACCTCGACCTTGCGCTGCAGGACGCGCAGCACGTCGGCCGGTCGGTTGAGCGCGCCGTAGAGCTCCTCGAGCGCGTCGAGCGACGCCGCGTGACCCGGGCGGCGCTCGAGCACCAGCTCGAACGCCTGGGCCGCCTCGGCCGGCTTGCCCAGGTGCTCGCGGCGGAGATCGCCCAGCCGCTCGAGCAGCGCCAGCTGGCGATCGAGCTCGTCGGCGGGCACGATGCCGAGCTCGCGCTCGAGCGCGAAGGCCAGCTCGCGCCAGCGCCCGCCGCTCTCGAGCAGGCGCACCAGGGCGCGCTGCGACTCGGCGTCCATCGGCTCGAGCTGGAGCGCGCGCTGGTACATGCGCACCGCGTCCTCGGCGCTCTTGAGCCGGTTCTGGTAGAGATCGGCCAGGCTGCGGGCCAGCTCCGCCTTCTCCGCCTTGCCCGGGACGGTGGCGATCTGCTTGAGCCTGACGTCGGCGAGCTCGGGCCAGGCCTTCTTCTCGCCGAGCGCGCGGGCCAGCGCGTTCAGGTTGGCCGGGGTCTCGGGCGCGCGCCGGAACGCCTCGACCAGCGCGTCCCAGCGCCCGGCCCCGCCCGCGATGGCCTCGACCGCGCGCAGCGCCTCGTCGTTGTCGGGCTCGATGGCCAGTGCGTCGTTGAAGCCGGCCAGCACCGAGTCGACGTCCTCGCCCACCTTGTGCGCGATCTGCGCGATCTCGAGGTGAATCGCGACCAGCCGCTCCGGCTCGCTCACCGCCGCGCGCTGCTGGCGCAGGACGCCGAGCAGCTTCTCGCTGTCCTGCCCTCGCCGGTACAGGCGCGCGCAGGCCTCGAGGGCCGCCGGCGTGGAGGCGTCGAGCTCGAGCACGCGGTTGTAGGCGGCCAGGGCGGCAGCGTCGTCGCGCCGCTGGCTCTCCTCGATGCCGCCGATCTCGAGCAGGAGCTCGCCGACGCGGGCGGTGTCGGGCGCGAGCTCGACCGCGCGCTGGCGCAGCTCGACCGCGCGCGCCCAGTCGCGCTCCTGGTCGCACAGCCGGGCCAGGTCGTGCAGCACCTGCACGTCGTCGGGCCGGAGGGTGAGCATCCGCTCCAGCGCGGCGCGCGCGCGGGCGCGGTCGCCGAGCGGGCCGGCCGACAGCGCCGAGAGCTCGCGGAGGAGCTCGAACCGGTTGCCCTCGCTCGCGCACAACGCGATGAGCTCGTCGAGCACGACGGCGAGGTCGGCCGGGCGCTGGGAGCGCCGCATGATGGCGGCGATTCCGGCGCGGGCCGCGAAGTCGTCGGGCGAGCGGCGCGCCGCGCGGTGGAAGACCTCCTCGGCGCGGCGGTGCTGGCCGAGCACCAGCTCCAGCGCGCCGCACGCGCACAGGAGCGCGCCGGCCACGCGCGAGTTCTCGTGGGCGTCGGCCAGCTCGCGGTAGAGCTCGGCCAGCTGCGGGCGGTCGTGGGCGCGGCGGGCCAGGCGCACGAGGTCGACGTGGCGCGCGACGACGTCGCCGTCTGCCGTGAGCGCGGCGCGGCGCAGGCGCAGCGCTCCGGCCAGATCGCGGCAGCGAGTCTCGGCCACCGCCGAGGCGCGGCGCAGCATCGCGGTCTCGAGCCGCCGGTCGCGGCGCGCCACCGCCTCCAGGTGAGCGGCCAGGCCGGCCGGATCGCCCGCCATCATGTGGCGCTCGATGGCTCGCTCGGCCTGATCGTCTCCCGCCGGCGACGGCCCCGCCGACGCGGACGGATCGGCGTAGACCTGGCGCCAGAGGTCGAGCGCGAGGGCCGGCGCGTCGGCGCGCGCGTCGCAGAGCTCGGCCGCGCGCCGCCGGTACGACATCGCCATGCGGCCGGCCCCCGGCTGCTCGGCCAGCTCGCGGGCCAGCTCGGCCGCCTGCGGCCACATCTCCTGGCGCAGGAGCAGCCGCCAGCGCATGAGCAGGGCCAGGCGCGCGCCCCATGCGGCCCCCTCGCCCTCGGCCGCGGCCGGCGCGAGCAGCGCGGCGAGCGCGGCGCCGGCCGCCTCGACGTCGCCCAGCTCGGCCAGGTGATGGACGAGGAGGTAGCGGGTCGCGGACGCCTCGCGCGCCGCGGCCGGATCGGTGTCGAGCAGGGCCAGGCGCTGGGCCATCGCGTCGCCCATGTCGACCGCGCCCAGGCTCGGATCGGCCAGCGCGATCTCGCTGACCAGCCCCGCCACGTGGAAGACGACGTCGGCGCTGGCCTGGTCGACGCGGGCGCACAGCCCGGCCGCCGCCTCGCGGTCGCCGATGCGATCGAGCATGACGTGCGCGGCCTCGGCCAGCGTGAGCGGCGACGGGCCGGCCGGCGGCGCGTTGAGCGCGTCGGCCAGACCCTGCCAGTCCTCGACCATCGCGAGCGCGAGGCAGAGGACGTGGTGCAGATCGGCGGCGACCTGCGGCTCCGGTGCGACGCGCAGCCCGTCGCGCGCGCAGTCGATCGCGCGCGACGGCTGGGCGAAGCGATACATCCAGCCCTCGGCCAGATCGAGCGCCAGCAGCGCGCGCTCGGCCGGCGCGGAGTCGGCCGCGACCAGCCGCTCGATCGCAGCCTGCGCGGCGTCGAGCTGTTCGGGGCTGCCGGACGAGAGCGCCTGGGCGAGGAGCAGACGAGGCGTGAGCGGGTGGCGCTCGGCCTGCTCGAGGTAGTGCGCGACGCCGCCCTGATCGTCGACCAGGTCCCACGACAGCAGCGCCATCACCAGATAGATGTCGGCGACCGCCGCCTCGGGATCGGCGCGACCCGATGCGCCGAGCAGCGCCTCGGCCTCGGCGGAGAGCAGCTCGACCACCTCCTCGACGAACGAGAGATCGCCGAGCGGGGTGACGCGCTGGGTCGATTCGTCGCTGCCGGGCGCACCGAACTCTCGTTGCGTCGATCGCTGCGCCACGCGCGGCGTGGTCGTGCGCCGCGCAGTGGCGGCGTGCGAGGGCGGGACGGGCGGCGGCTTCGCGACGCGGCTCTCGCTGCCGGGGGGTTCCGACATGCGGCGCTATCGTAACATCGATATCTTGGGGTTCGAGATGCCCCGGCGGTTTTTCCCCCGGCGCGCGTACCTCATCCGACAACGGGAAAGCGACAAACGCGATCACGTGCGCTTTGGTTTCGCGCGATCACGACGATATGCTCCGGCGCGAATGTCGACGGGTGTTGCGACATCTGCGCGCGCCATATGTGTCGTGCGGGATCCGATCCTGCGACGCACACTTCGCCGATCCCTGTGCGGCGGCGGCGGCCTCGTCGAGTTTCGCGAGTCGCTGGAGGGCGCCCTGCCCCCGGATTCGATCCTGTTCGTCCACCACGACTCGGCGCCGGGCAGAGAGCTGGCCGCCCTGACGCGCGGCATGGGCGAGCGCGGGCGCGTGGTCGTGCTGGGCGGATCGCTCGACGACCGCGAGCTGGTCGCCATGCTGCGCGAGCGCGCGCTCGACCACGTGATCGCCGACAGCGGGGCGCCCGACGAGCACGAGCTCGCGGTCACCTCGGCCAAGCTCCACTCGGGCGACATCTTCGGGCTGGAGAAGTACCTGGCCTGGGGCGTGGCGGTGACCGAGATCGAGGTGTCCGGCTACGACGAAAAGGTCCACGCCATCGACGAGCTGGGGCGCGCGGCCGACTCGCTGGGCGCGCGGCGGCGGCTGGTCACCCGCATCCAGAGCACGGCCGACGAGCTCCTCATGAACGCGCTCTACGACGCCCCGGCGGCGGGCGCGGCGTCGGCGGCGCGCAGCGCGCGCGGCACCGGCCGCACGCCCGCGGTGGCGCCCGAGCCCGCCGGCAGCCCGCCGAACGGGAATGCGCACGGCCACGGGGCGGCGAGCGCGAACGGGGGCGCCAGCCCGGCCGGGAACGCGAACGCGAGCGGGACCGCGAACGCGGACCGAAGCGCGGCCGCCCCGACCGCGCTCCTGCGCTACGCGTGCGACGGGCGGCACATGGCGGTGTCGGTGCTCGACCGCTTCGGGTCGCTCGACAAGCGCGAGGTGCTGGACGCCGTCCTGCGCGCCCGCGCCGAGCTGGGCCGGCCGCGCGCCCAGGGGGGAGCCGGTCTCGGCCTCTACTTCGTGCTGTCGTCGGTGACCCGCTTCATCGTCAACCTCCAGCCGGGCCGGCAGACCGAGGTGGTGTGCCTGTTCGATCTGCGAGAGCGGGGACGCGACGCCGCCGGGTGGGCGCGATCCCTGCACGTCTTCACCGCGGAGGAGTGAGGCCTACACCTCGTCGCGCGCGGCCACGATGCCGCCGGCCGCGGCGATCGCGGTCGCGATGACGACGATCACCCACGCCGCCAGCGGCTCGGGCGAGCGCAGCGCGAAGGGCGCGCCGCCGAGCGCGGTCCAGGTGACCGCGCGGAGCAGCACCGCGGCGCGCTTGGCGGTCGCGACCTCGGCGGGCGCGACGGGGAGCGCGCGGAGCAGGCGCGGCAGCTCGACCGGTGGCGCCACCAGGCGGCGGGCGATGATCACGGCGTAGGCGGCGAGGCCGAGGAGGATGGCGCCGGCCCATGTCAGTGCGCCGTCGCCGCCGGTCGCGGCCAGGATCCAGAGGACCAGGACTCCGATCGGCCCGAGGAAGTAGGGGCTCGGGTAGCGCCGCCGGGTGAGGCGCGCGTCCTTGTCGGCCAGGTGGCGCGCGCGCGGCGAGAGGGCGGCGAACCAGCCGCGCTCGAGTCGCGAGGCGCGGCTGAGGTCGACGTGGGCGAGCCGCACCTGGTCGAGGGCCGACACCTCGCGCAGGGCGGCCGGCATGACGCGGTCGGCGGCGGTGAGCGCCCACGCCGCGGCGATGAGCGGCAGGCCGAGGCCGATCGCCAGCGCGAGCGGCGCGCTGGGCGCGGCCGCGGCCGGATTCACGGCCCACGGCTGGACCGCGATGAGGAGCAGGATGAGGCCGGCGGCGGCCGCGCCGGGCAGGATCCCGAGCCACGAGGTGCGGGGCGCCCTGAACTCGCCCGTCATCTGCCCGATCAGCGCCTGCGTCTTGTCGGAGGCGACCACCGCGCCGGCGGCGAGCGCCACCGACGGGCCCAGCAGGCCCGCGCACAGCGCCGCGGCCGCGACCAGCGCGACCAGGCGCGCGGCCGCGGGCCAGCCGAGCGCCGGGCCGAAGGCGAGCGCGCCCAGCGCGCAGGGCAGCGCGGCCCGGGCCGCGCCGCGCGCGCTCCGCACCAGCGCCGCGCGGAAGAGCGGCCCGCCCGCGATGGGGAGGCGGCCGACCAGCGCCGCGTCTCGCCGCCAGTAGAGTCGGTGCGGGCTGCCGAACAGGACCAGCACGTGCGCGGCGGCGGTCGCGGCCAGCCACAGGCGCAGCGCCCCGGGCAGGCCGGGACCGGCATGGCCGAGGCCGGTGCGGCGCAGCATCTCGGCCGCGAAGACCGCGCCCGCGAGCCAGGAAACCAGCCAGGGCGGTATCCTGGCCAGGGCGTGGCGCGCGGCGCGGCGGCGGCGCTCCTCCAGGTCGCCCCACTCGAGCAGGCGGCGGGCGCTGATCATGTCGGATCCGCGTCGGCCACCTCGGCCAGGTAGAGGTCCTCGATCGCGCCCGGGCCGCGATCGATCAGGCTGCGCAGCTCGTCGCCCGAGAGATCGACCTTGAGCTGGCCGCGGTCGATGATGAGGATGCGCTGGCACAGCCTCTCGGCCACGCCGAGCAGGTGGGTGGACAGGACCACCGCGGCGCCGCCGGCCGCGGCGCGGGTCAGGACCTCGCGCGCGGTCACCGCGGCGCGTGGGTCGAGCCCGTTCAGGGTCTCGTCGAGGAGGATCACCCGCGCGCCGCCGACCAGCGCCGCGGCCAGACCGACACGCTGGCGCATGCCGAAGGACAGCTCGCGGCACAGCCGGTCAGCCACGCCGGCGAGTCCGAGATCGGCGAGCAGGGCGCGCTGCTCGCCCGGATCGGCGCCGGCTCCTGCCGGGCCCTCGCCTGCGCCCGCGCCCTCGCCTGTGCCCGCGCCCCCGCCGCCGCCGTTGACCCCGCCCTTGCCAGCGACGCCGTCGGCGCCCGCGCGCCCGCCCGCGCGCGACTCCGCGATGAAGGCGACGTGCTCCGCCACGGTGAAGAAGTCGTACAGCGCGGGTGGTTGGTCCGCGAATCCTACACGCGAACGGGCCGCGAGCGGCTCGCGCGCCAGATCCGCGCCGCCCACCGCGATGGTGCCGCCGGCCGGCGCGATCGCCCCCGCGACGGCGGCCAGCGCGGTGCTCTTGCCCGCGCCGTTGGGCCCGAGCAGCCCGACGATCTCGCCGGCCCTCACGGTCAGCGTCAGTCGATCGACCGCGACGCGCTTGTCGTAGCGCACCACCAGGTCGCGGATGTCGAGGGCGGGGTGTTCACCGCTCGCGTGCTCTTGACTCGATCGCGCTCGCTCGCTCACAGCCCGCGCATCCTACCGCGGTATAGTGGGCGCGTGCCGGCCACGACCTACCCCGGGACGGTCACACCGCTGCGCGGCCTGAACGCATTCGCCGAGTCGGAGCGGGACGTCCTGTTCGGGCGCGAGAGCGAGCGCGACGAGCTGGCCCGTCTGGTCAGCACCGAGGGCTACCGCGCCGGCCTGCTCTACGGCGAGTCGGGGGTGGGCAAGACCTCGCTCCTGCGCGCCGGGCTGGTGCCGCACCTGCGCGATCACGGCGTCGTCGCGCTCCTGTGCGAGGACATTCACCACCCGGAGGAGTCGTTCGCCCGCGCGCTGGGGCGCGTGACCGGCTCGATGCGCGGCGGCAACGAGCAGGTGGTCCAGTTCCTCGGCCGCGTGCTGGGCGACGCCGTCGGCCAGATCTTCCTCTTCATCGTCGACGAGGCGGACGTGGCGCTGAGCGGCCCGCGCGCGGGCGCCGCCGGCGCGGTGGGCAGCGCCGACGACCGCGTGGTGAGCGAGCTCGGCGAGCTCTTCGCCCGCGTGGTGGCGCGCTCGTCGGGCCGCGCCCGCTTCCTGTTCTCGTGCGCCAGCGAGCGCCTGCACGTGTTCGGCGCCCTCGAGCGGCGCACCGGCTCGCTGTTCCCGCCGTCGACCCGCTACGAGCTCGGCCGCTTCCAGCTCGATCAGGCCGCGTTCGTGCTCGAGCGCACCCTGGCGCTGGCCGGCGCGTCGGCCGATCCGCAGCTCGCCCGCGTCATCGCCGCCGGCCTGGCCGAGGGCGGCGCCGCCGTGCTGCCGGCCGATCTGCAGATCGCCGCGCTCGCGGTGGTGCAGCTCGGGGTGACGACGCCGTCGGCCCTGGACAAGCTGGGCGGCGCGCGCGAGCTGGAGGCGGAGTGGCTGCGCCGCGCGGCCGCCAGCACCGGCGACGAGCGGGCCGCGCTGCGACTCCTGGCCGAGCTGGCCCACCCGGCCGGGGCGCAGGCTCCCAACCAGCCCCAGGCCGTTGCCATGGCGGCCGCGCGCGCCAGCGTCGATCCGAGCTTCGCGCGCCACGCGCTCGGCGTCCTCCAGGACAAGGGCATCACCCGCGCGGGGCCCGCCGCCGGCGACGGCGAGCCGCAGTTCCAGCTGGTCCACGAGATCATGGCCGCGCGCGTGCGCGAGGTGGCGGCGCCGGCGCGCGCCGCGGCCCGGCGCGCCTTCGAGCTGCTCGGCTCCAAGGCCGCGCACAGCCGCCGCCTCGGCCTGCGCGAGTGGCGCGCGGTGCGGCGCGAGGGGCTCTCGCCCAGCACGCCGGCGGAGCGCGCGGTCATCGATCGCACGCGCCGGTTCGGGCTGGTCGCGCTCGGCGTCGCGCTGGGCGTGCCGCTCGCGCTCCTCATCGCGGTGTGGGTGTCTCTGTCCGGCCGCTACTACCTCGATGCGACGGCGGGCGGCGACGGCGCGCCGCGCGCGGTGGTGCGCGAGGGGCGCGCCGGGCTATCGGCCTTTCACTGGCTGCCGGGCGGATTCGGCGACGTCGTGGCCGACACCGGCTTCACGCGCGCGATGATCGACGCCGACGGATGGAAGCAGATCGCGGGGCGCCAGCTCGGCGGCGATCTCGGCGCCGGCAACTTCGCGCGCCAGGCATTCGCGCTCCTGCGCCCCGGCCGGCGCGGCCTCATCGAGTACGCCGCCACCGGCAGCGAGACCGCGCTCGACGGCCTGGTCAAGGGGGCGCGCACGCCCGACGACGTCGCCGCGCTGCTCGCCGGGCTCACGCCGATCGCGCGCGGGTTGCCCCAGGAGCTGTCGCTGGTCGAGAGCGCGCTGGCCGACGTCTCGCCTGCCGTGCAGTCGAGCGGGCTGGCGCTGGCGGCGTCGGCCGAGAGGCGGCGGCCCGGCCTCTATCGCGCCTCGCTGGCGCGCGCGCTCACCGCGCCGTCGGCGGAGCTGCGCCGCCTCGCGGTCGCGGCGCTGCGCGGGCTGCCCGACGACGCGGCCCAGGCCATCCTCAAGGAGGCGATCGCGCTCGGGCCGGAGCCGGCCGCGCAGCGCGAGCTCGGCGCCCTGCTCGCCGCCTCCGATCCGGCGACCGGCAGCGCCGCGCCGTCGGCCACGAGCGCCCTCGGCCTGCTCGCCCAGGCCAGCGGCACCCCCGCCCCCGCCGCCGTCGACGGCAAGGCGGCGCGCGGCGCGGGCGCGGCCCGGAAGCCCGCCGGCGCGGACCGCAAGGCGGCTGCCGCCGCGGCGCGCAGCAGCAGCCTCGAGCTGCGCGAGCGCGCCCGCTCGCTCCTGCGCCGCGCGTTTGCCAGCGCGCCCGGCGACGCGGCGACCGCCACGGCCAGGCTGGTCGGCGACGAGAGCGCGCCGGCCGACGACCGCGTCTTCGCGATCGACCTCCTGCTCGAGATGGCCCCGGCGAAGAGCCACGCGGCGCTGGTCGAGCCGGCCAAGCAGGCGCGCGACAGCAAGACCGAGGCCGTTCGCGCCGCGGCGCTGCCGCTCTACGCGCGGGTCGATCCCCAGGAGGCGGCGGGAGACCTGGCGCTCATGCTCGAGAACCAGGCCCTGTCGTCGGGCATGAAGGTGGCGATGGCGCTGGCCTGGGGCGAGGTCGCCGCGCGCGGCAAGAACCGCGCGGCCCAGGGCGCGCTCGAGACCTTGATCAAGGATCCCAGCCCGCGCGTGCGCTCCGCCGCGGCCGAGGCCTACGGCAGCGTGGGGCGCGCCGCGCAGCCGACCCTGGCCAGGATGATCAAGGGCGAGCGCAACGAGGTGGCGCTCGGCGCCGCCGTCGGCCTGGCCCGCAGCGTCGAGAGCGGCGGCTCCACCTCGTCGGCGCTGAGCGGCCTCTACCAGCTGTGGAAGCAGAAGGGCAAGCCGCGGCGCGACGCGGCCCGCATCTACGCCCGCGTGGCGCGCAGCAAGCCGTCGGCGGTGCTCGGCCTGCTCGCCACCGCGGCGCGCAGCGACGAGGACCCGGCGCTGCACCCGATCGGCGTCGAGGGCCTGTGCAACGCCATGGTGGCCGGCGATCGCGACGCGGTCGGCGAGCTGAGCAAGGCGGCCAGGGCCGGCGACGCAGAGGTGCGGCGCCTGGTCATCCAGTGCCTGTCCGACAATCCGAGGCTCCTGGCCGCGGCCGCGCGCGTCGCGCTCGAGCTGGCAGCGGACGCGGACCGCCAGAACCGGGCGGAGGCGGCGCGCCTGGTCGCCGCGCTGGCCGCGACCGGCAAGCCCAGGCCCGACGTGGGCGAGGCGCTGGCCCGCATGGCGCGCGACGACGATCGCGAGGTGCGCATCATCGCGATCCGCGCGCTGTCTGCGCTCGGCGAGGCGGCGCCGCGTCAGGCGCTGGAGTCGCTGCCGCGCGCGTACGACGGCGCCGACGAGACCGAGCGCCTCGCCATCCTCGAGGCCGCCCGCCACATCGGGGCCGGCGAGCTCGCGCGCATCGGCATGTCCGATCCGTCGCCGCTGGTGCGCGTCGCGGCGCTCGACACGGCGATGGCGACTCGGACCGAGGTCGCCACCATCGTGCACTCGGCGCTGAGCGATCCGGATCCGTCGGTGCGGCGCGCGGCGATCGAGCGGCTGGCCGCCGGCAACCACGGGCTGGCCGCCGAGGAGGTGGACCGCGCGCTCGCCCTGGCGGTGCGCGATCGCGACGACGCGCTGAGCGTCCTCGCGCTGGGCGCGCTGGCGCGCGTGGGCGAGCCGGGTCAGGTGGAGGACCGGCTGCGCCGACTGCTCGCGTCGCCGTCGGAGCGCGAGCGCGCCCGCGCCGCGCAGGCCGCGCGCGGGCTGGCCCAGCGCGACCCGAAGCGCGCGGCCGCGCTGCTCGAGCCGCTGTTCGCCGATCCGTCGCGCGACGTGCGGGTCGCGCTCCTGCCCTCGCTCGCCACCGCCTACGCGGCGAGCCGCAAGCCGCTCGAGCTGGTCGCCATGCTCGACGGCTCGGAGACGCAGCCGACCCGCCGGCTGGTGGTCGTCGCGGCCTTCGTCATGCTCGCCGAGAATCGCGCGACCCGCGACGGCGCGGTGGCCGCGCTCGAGAAGGTGACGCGCGAAGGGCCTCCGCTCGCCAGGCTGTTCGGCCAGCTGGGACGCGGGCTCATCTCGTCGTCGGCCGACGGCCTCGCCTTCCTGGCCGAGCTCGTCCCGTAGTACGGCGCCACAGAGATGATGACGGGTTGCGTTGAGCTGGTCGTCGACGGCGACGGCGCCGTGGACGTGAGCGCCACCGGTGTCGTATCAGGTTGACGAGTCGATCGCTCGAGGCGCGGACACCGCGTCGAGTCAACGACCATGGTGGCGCTCACGTCCACGGCGCCATCAACGTTTCACGACCAGGCCGACGTCGACGTCAACGATCCCTGAACCAGCGCAGCAATCGACGCCGAAAAAGAGAAGGGGCCCCAAAGGGCCCCTTCGGATCTGTCTTCTTCTGGACTACGCCAGAGGATTAGACGTGGCGAACCTCCGTGAGAGTAAAGCAGCTACATTGTTCCGTCATGTCTTCTCTGACCTCCCCTGGCGATGAGCCAGCGCCCAACCAAGACGGCCCGCTCGGTCGCATCGACCGCGGCCGGCCGACGGCAGCGGTTCCCGAGTTGAGCGTTCGTTGTGGGCCATTCGTCGACCCTGCCTCGGACCACCTTTGCGTCAGCCCGGAATTCGAGCTCGTCACGCGGTTGAAATCCGGCGACCTCTAGTGTGGATCGCTCTCTGATTCTAGACTCCTCTTTCCAAACGCGCCAGAAAACCTGGATCGGAAAACGCGCGATGAGCACACGGCCCTCGAAAACCCTGGAGACCTTCCCGAATCCAAACCCGGGGCGAGACTACGAGATCCGCTTCGAGTGCCCGGAGTTCACGTGCCTCTGCCCGATGACCGGGCAGCCCGACTTTGCCGTCATCCGCATCGACTACGTGCCCGATCGACTCTGCGTCGAGCTCAAGTCTCTCAAGCTCTACCTGTGGAGTTACCGCGATGAAGGCGCGTTTCACGAGGCCGTCACCAACCGCATCGCCGACGATCTTCTGGCCGCACTCGCGCCCAGACGCCTGACCGTCACGGGGACCTTCCACGTGCGCGGCGGCATCAAGACCGAGGTCGTCGTCCGGCATCCCTGACGCCCCGGTTCTCCTCCTCGAGTGGGGTGCGGGGTTGACGGGCGGGCATCGCTCGGCTACCGTGGCGAACAGAACTGACATATCAGTTCTGTATTAATCAAATGAGTTACATGCGATCCGACGACCGGCAGCGCCAGATCCTGGCCTGCGCCAAGCGGGTCTTCGCCGAGCGCGGGTTCCACGCCGCCAACATCAGCCACATCTGCGCCGCCGCCGGAATCGGCCGCGGCACGCTCTACCAGTACTTCACCAGCAAGAAGGCCGTCTTCGCCGCGCTCATGAGGCAGGTGCTCGGCCGGGTGCAGGCCCAGGTAGGCGCGCCGCACGAGCCCTTTCCGCCGCCCGAGAAGCTGCGCCGCCGGCAGGTCGTGCGGTGGGCCGCCGGAGAGCTGCGCCGCCTGTTCGAGGTCGTGTTCGAGGACGAGCCCACCCTGCGCATCCTCCTGCGCGAGGCGGTCGGCCTCGACGTCGACATCGAGAAGCTGCTCGGCGAGATCGACGACACGCTCATCGGCCTGGTCGCCGACGACCTGCGCCGCTCGCAGGAGGCCGGCTACGTGCGCGAGGACCTCGAGCCGCGCCTCACCGCCACGCTCATGGTCGGCGGCGTCGAGAAGCTGGCCCTCGCGGCGCTGCGCAGCGCCGAGCCGATCGATCTCGACCGCCTCGCCACCGAGACCGCCCGCCTCCACCTCGTCGGCACGCTGTCCAGCCACGTGCCCGAGTGAATCGCGCCACGAAAGGACCAGACATGCACGAGCCCTCGCACGAGCACGAGCACGAGCACGAGCACGATCGGCAGCGCGCCGCGCAATGGACCCGGCCGCGCCGCCCTCGCGATCACTTCCCGCCCTACGAGCTGGCCGATCGCGACATCGTCGCCCGCACCGAGAAGCGCACGCGCAAGCTGGCCCGCCTCTACCATGTGGCCCAGGACCAGGCGTGGGATGGCCGTGCCGTGCTCGCCGAGCTCGTCGCCAAGCACGGCGGCATTCACTTCCCGGAGGACAAGAAGGAGGCGATGGGCCGGCTCGCCGCAGTCCTCCTGTGGGGCGAGCTCGCCGCCTGGTCGATCAGCGCCGACCTCGCGCTCCAGCTCGAGGACCCGGCGGCCAAGATGGCGGCCACCAGCCAGGTGTTCGACGAGGCGCGCCACTTCTACGTGCTGCGCGACTACCTGTGGCAGGCCGGCATCCCGCTGCCGCGCCTCGGCGGCTACAGCCGCGCGCTGCTGGTCGACCTGCTCGAGACCGACAACCTCCTGCACAAGCTCGTCGGCATGCAGCTCATGGTCGAGAACGCGGCGCTGGTCCTGTTCAAGATGGTCGCGGATGCCAGGCTGGAGCCGGTCCTGTCCGAGCTGCTCTACTACTACGAGCGCGACGAGGCGCGCCACGTCGGGCTCGGCGCGCTCGCGCTGCCCAGCATCCTGCCGCAGCTCTCGCCCCTCGACGCCGGCCGACTCTGGCTGTTCCAGCTGCGCGTCGAGCTGTTCATGCTGGCCGGCGGGCTCACCATGCGCGACGCCTTCGCCGCGCTCGGCATGGACCAGGCCGCCATGCAGCTCTACAGCTTCGAGCTGCAGCGCGACGTCTACAAGCGCATGGGAGCAGACAAGCTCCGCCGCGAGAGCCGCGCCGGCGCCACGCGCGGCCTGTTCAAGATCTCCCGCGCGGGACAGGACCGCCTCAATCGATTCCTGTTCCCACCTGCCGGTGACGCGCCGCGGTCTCGATGGCAAAGCGAGGCGCTGCGGGCGCTCCTGTCACTGGCAGAGCGCGGCGACCGCTGGCTCGCCGCTCGGGCGTGACGCCGCGGTCGATCGCGCGGGACCGATCCTAGAACGTGAAGATCTGATCGGGCCGGAGCTTGGCGGGCGGCGGCGCGGCCGGCGCCGGGCGGTGCACGATGGCCTGGCGCGTCGGCGCGGGCGCGGCCGGCGCGGCCGACATCACGACCGGCGCCGGCGCCGCCGAGGCAGGCGCAGGCGCTGCCGCGCGCACCTCGAGGTCTGCGCTCTTGACCGGGCTCTTGACGGGCTCGGCCGCCGGCGCGGAGAGAACTGCGTCGCGCCGATCGTCCAGGGACGGCGAGGTCGGCGACGATGTCATCGGGGCGCCCATGGAGGCTCCCGCGGGGGCTCCGGGGCGGAGGATCGAGCGACCGAGGTAATCCCCGACGCGATGCTCGACGAACTGGCTCATCGAGATGCCGTTGGTCTCGCAGTAGGCCCGGAGCCGCTCGTACGTCGAACGGCTCACGCTGATGCTGCGCCTTGTCTGCCTCTTTGCCATGTCCTTCTCGATACCCCAAAGGTAGGGGTCCGTCAAGACTGACCTACTAGACCTGGTAGGCGCAAAGACCGAGGCCGGCTACTCCACTCCCGCGTCGGAGCCCAGCCAGTCCACGGGGTTGCGCAGCACGTGGACCAGCTCCGCCTCGCGCGATCCGCGCGGCGGATCACCTGGGTCGTAGTCCCAGCGGCACAGCGGCGGCAGGCTCATGAGCACCGATTCGATGCGCCCGCCGGTCTTGAGCCCGAACACGGTGCCGCGATCGTAGACCAGATTGAACTCGACATAGCGGCCGCGCCGCACGAGCTGCCACTGGCGCTCGCGCTCGCCGTATGGCTCGCCGGATCGGCGCGCCGCGATCGGCCGGTACGCGGGCAGAAACGCGCGGCCGGCGCCCGCCACGAACGCGAGCACCGCATCGAGCCCGCCCTCCACCCCGGCGCCGTCGAGGTAGTCGAAGAAGATGCCGCCCACCCCGCGCCGCTCGCCCCGGTGCGGCAGCATGAAGTAGTCGTCGCACCATGCCTTGAACTTGCCGTGGTCGGCCACGCCCGGATGGCCGGCGCACGCGTCCTGCCACGTGCGGTGAAAGTGAGCCGCGTCCTCGCGGAAGAGATAGTACGGGGTGAGATCGGAGCCGCCGCCGAACCATGCGCGCTCGCCCTTGGCGAGGAAGCGAAAGTTGGCGTGAACGGTCGGCACCATCGGCGAGCCCGGGTGAAGGACCAGCGACACGCCGGTGGCCGAGAACGCGGTGCCGCCTCCGGGGATCTGCGCGGCGAACTCCGCCGGCAGCTCGCCCTCCACCTTCGACCAGTTCACGCCCGCCTTCTCGAACACTCTTCCGCCGGCGAGCACGCGCGACAGCCCGCCGCCGCCGCCCTGCCGCTCCCACGGATCGCTGGTGAAGCGGCCGACACCGTCGAGCTCCTCGAGGCCGGCGCAGATCGCTTCCTGCAGCGAGGCGAACAGCGCGGCGGCGCGCTCGAAGATGGGTCCCTCGCTCATCGCGGCCGATGATACCTTTTGTGGACCGTGTGGGCAGCGGTCCGTCTCATCCGGGCGCTCTGGCTTTTCGGGCGCATCCTGGGCAGCTACCTGGTCCAGCTCGGCCTCGTGCGGCTGTTCGGCCGCGCCCGGATGCGGCGGCGCGGGCGCGCGCTCCACCGGCGCAACGCGCGCCGCCTGTACCGCGGCTTCGTCGGCCTGCGCGGCGTCTACATCAAGCTGGGACAGATCCTGTCGATCATGGGCAACTTCCTGCCCCGGGCGTACGCCGAGGAGCTGGAGAAACTACAAGATACGGTGCCTCCGCGCCGCTTCCGCGTGATCGCCCGCTCGGTCGTCGCGTCGCTGGGCAAGCCGCCGCGCGAGCTCTACCGCTCCTTCGCGGAGGTGCCGATCGCCGCCGCCTCGCTCGGGCAGGTGCACGAGGCGGTCACCCTGTCCGGCGAGCGCGTGGCGGTCAAGGTGCTGTATCCCAACATCGCGGCGATCATCCGCGTCGATCTCGTCGTCCTGGGCTGGGCGCTCGCGGTGTACCGCCGCTTCGTGCCGGTCCAGCAGCTCGATCGCGTGCACGAGCAGCTCACCGATCTCCTGCGGCGCGAGACCGACTACGACAACGAGGCGCGCTGCATGGAGCGGATGGCCGAGAACTTCGCCGCCGACCCCGACGTCCTGTTCCCGCGCGTGTATCGCGCGCTGTCGACCGACCAGGTGCTGACCATGTCGTTCATGGACGGCGTCAAGATCACGCGGGTCGACGCGCTCGAGCAGCTCGGCCTCGATCCGTACGCGGTCGCGACCAAGCTGGTGCAGGTGTTCTACAAGCAGCTCTTCGCCGACAAGTTCTTCCACGCCGACCCGCACCCCGGGAACTTCTTCGTCCAGCGCGGCCCGGCCGGCCAGGTGCGTCTGGTCGTGCTCGACTTCGGCTCGGCCAGCGAGGTGCCCGACAACCTGGTGGACGGCATGCTCGACATCCTGACCGGGCTCATGACACGGCAGGACCAGCTGTTCGTGCGCGGCGTCGAGCTCATGGGCTTCGTGGCGGACAGCGGCGACCGCGAGCTGCTCGAGCGGGTCACGCGCTCCTACTTCGAGAAGCTGCTCAACCTCCACATCTCCGACTTCGGCCGCATCTCGCCCGAGGTGGCGCAGTCGCTGGCCGACCCCGGCGTCAAGAAGGAGGAGCTGCGGCGGCTCATGCGATCGATCCAGTACCCGCTCGGCTGGTTCTTCGTCGAGCGCGCGGTCATCATCCTGTTCGGGCTCTCGGCCCAGCTCGCGCCCCGGCTCAACACCGTGCACGTCGGCTTCCCGTACATCATGAAGTTCCTGTCCGAGCACCGGCGCGCCACGCCCACGCCTACACCCACTCCCACGCCCGCCGCCGCTCCCTGACGGCGGGCGGGCCGCCACGCGATCAGGGCAGGTCGCGCACCATGCGGATGGCTCGCTGTCCGCCGTCGTAGTGGCCGTGGTCCTCGTCGAGCACGCGGAAGCCGAACGAGGCGAAGAAGCGCCGCCCGACCTGGTTGGTATCCGCCACGGTCAGGCGCATCTCCATCGCACGCCGGCCGTCTGCCGCCAGGCCGGCCAGGTGAATGGCGTGCTCGAGCAGCCGGGTGCCCACGCCCTTGCGCTGGTGCGCACGGCTCACCGCGATGGCCAGAAGGTCGGCGACGTATGGCCCGGACTGCCCGGCGCTCGGCTCGTAGAACCCCAGCAGGGTGAAGCCGCGGAAGATGTCACCGCGCCTGCCGTGTTCGCGGACCTCGTCGAGATAGGTCAACACGCCCGGGTGGGCCAGCCACGACCGGATGATGCTGCCGTAGTCGCCGAGGTCGCCGTAGACGTCGGCCGCCACGTCCGCAATCCAGGTGTGGTCCGCCACCGTTGCACGGCGAATCACGAATCCACGTTAGATCGGATCCGCCCGCAAGTCGATGTGGGCGGATCCTTCCCGTTGCGAGGGCCAGAATTTGGCCCGTTTCGCGGGTCGCGGAGCAGCGGCGGACGGTCGACCGAGCGCCCCGAACGTCAGGCAGACATCGGCGTGTCTTCGCTGTTCGTCTGCGGCTTGGCCGGCACCGCGCGGACGCCGCTGCGATCGTGCTGCAGTGTCTGCCCGACCAGCGGCGTCGGCGCGCCGGCTGCGTCGTTCAGGCTGGGCGGTGGCGCCGGCAACGTCGCCGCGATCGGCAGCGCCGGAGTTGCTGGCGCTGTCGCGGTCGACGAGACGGCCGCGCTCTCGGCCGCCGTCCCCGCGTCCGGCGCCACCGCCATCTCGCGGATGGCGTAGCGGCCGGGCGACGTGCGGACGAAGGTCGACCCGTCGGACTTCTTCTTGATGTCCATTGACAGGTCACGGGCTACCACCGTGTCAGGCGTCTTCGATTTCGTCGGTAGCGCGTCGCCAGCACGCTCGACGATCTCGCGCACGGAAAGCGGCATCGCGGCTTCGCGCAGGATTGCTTCCACCACTGCCAGCGTGCTCATTCCGTATTCCTCCCCCAAGGTTCGGATTCGCCGCCGTTCACATCGATGGCGTTTCCGCCCTCAACAGAAACGATGCCGTGATTTCGGCTCGCGGGCACCGATCCTAACGAGGAAATTCTCCGGTGCCAGTCTTGACATCATTTTTTTCACGGACGCATCGCGAGTGCTCGTTGCAAGTCCTCGTTCTCCGTCGGAGCGACTTGGCACGAGCCTTGGACAATGGTCGCGCGACCGCGTGTCGAATGTGAAACGCCGGCAGCGCGTTGGAGTTTCTCGCGAGCGGAGCGGCGCGGCGCAGAGCGGAGCAGCTCAGCGATTGAAGTCGTGAATGCGCGTGAGGTCGGCGACCTCGCCGAGCTCCTGGGCAAGCGACTCGAGCTCGGTCGCCAGCTCGGAGATCTCGATGACCATGTCCTCGTCCACCAGCGGCGCCGTGTCCTGGGCGCAGAGGGTGTGAGCGATGGGGGCCGCGCAGGCTCCTGCGGCCGTGCCCGCCGCCAGCGCGCGCACCCGCCTCTCGCCGCGGCGCCGCTCGACGGGCGCGAGGCGGAGGTCCGGGCGGCCCACGCGGCGGTCGCGCTGGCGTCGCTCGCGGCGCAGCGCCTGGCGCACCTCGGCCAGGACGCGCGGCATCGGCGTGAGAGTGGCGACGCGGGCCGAGCAGTCGTGACAGACCGGCGCCCACGAGCCCAGGAGCTCGATGCTGCGCAGATGGCCGCGCCGGCGCTCACCGCAGATCTGGCAGGACGCGCCGAACCCGACCGGCCGCGACTCGACCCAGCGGCTGTAGCAACCCCAGCATCGACCGCGCCGGAGCTCGCGAACCGGGGCGCTGCACACTTCGCACTTGTCCATGGATGCTCCTCGCAAACGGATCGTCTCGCGCTGTCGGTGTCGCCGTCGGTGTCGCCGTCGTCGTCGCTTCGGCTCGGGCCCGCCCCCTCTCCCCCCATATCCCCGCGGGCGGCCGGCGGGCAACTTTTCGGCGAGCGGCGCTGCTACCCTTGCCGGGTGGCGTCGAACCGTGCGCTCAGCCACGCTCCGTGGTCTTCATCGAAGATCCAGGCCGCCCTGCGCTGCCCGCGCCTGTTTCACTACCGGTACGTGGAGAGGCTGCCCGAGCCGGAGGTGATGCCCGAGACGCGCATCGGCAAGGCGGTGCACGACGCGCTCGAGCGCGCCCTGGCCGGCGCCACGCCGGTCATGGCGCTCGCCGCGGCGCGCGAGCTCGTGCCCGAGGGGATCGAGCGGGCGCGCTTCGATCACCTGACCGAGGGGATGCCGCGCTTCCTCGAGCGCATCGAGGCCTTCCGCCGCCGCCGGCGGGTGGGCCGCGAGCTGGTCGAGTTCTCGCTCGCCGTGCGCGAGAACCTGACCTCGACCCAGTTCTACGCCGGCGATGCCCTGTTCCGCGGCGTGTTCGACCTCGGGTTCCTGTACGACGACGGCAACGTGGCGGTCATCGATCACAAGACGGGCGCGCGCGTGCCCAACCTCAACATCACGGAGCAGCTGGAGGGCTACGCGGTCCTGGCCGCGGCCTGGTTCCGGCCGGTGCGGCGGGTGTGGCTGGGCGTTCACTGGGTCGGCGACGCCGAGGTCGACTGGGTGCGCCCGCTGGCCGCGGCCGACGTCCTGCACGACCTGGTGCCGCGCGTGCTGGCCAACATCGAGGCGGCCGCGCTGGCGGTCGACGACGGGCCACGCGCCAACCCTGGCGTGTGGTGCGAGCGCTGCAGCTACCGGTCGGTGTGTCCGAGCGGCATCGAGTTCCGCTTCGAGCCGGTCGACGACGACGAGCCGGATCAGGAGTAGCGGCGAGAGGCGCGCGGCCGGGGACGCGACGCGCGGCGGGGTCAGCGCCGGCGCGGCGGCACGCGACGGGCGCGCGCGAGCGCGGCGCGCTGCACTCGCTGGGCGAGCGAGGGGGCGGCGGCGAGCGAGCCGCGCGCCAGCTTGTCGGTGGCGGCCAGCGCCCGGCGCGCCAGCGCGCGGACCCGCCGCTTCTCGCCCGCCAGCGCCTCCGGCACCTCCCAGAAGGCGGACACCTCGCGGCCGCGATAGGGGCGAAACGGCCCCGCGCCGCGGCGCGCCAGATCGCGCCGCATCCCGTCGTCGGCGCGCAGGTAGAGCGTGCCGCGGTAGACCAGGCCGAACAGGCGCCGCCCGCTGTACAGGCCGACGCCGCCGAACACGCGGCCCACGGCCAGCCGGGCCAGCCCCGCGAGGTGCTCGAGCACACGGCCAGCCAGCTCCTCGCCCGCATCGCGGCCCATCCGATCATTGAAGCGCCAAAGCGCCGCGGCCGCCAGCGGAGGGCGAGCCGAAGGCCGGTCTGGCTGGAGCACCGACCAATCGCTACCTCACCGCCCGCGTGCGCACCTTCGTCGATCTCGCGGTCTCGCGCCCTGGCCGCGCGCCGTGGGCGTCGCCGCCGCACGCGGTCCGCGCGATCGAACCAGGCGCAGCCTACGCGTCGCGCCAGCGCAGCACGCGGTGGGGCCACGGCGGCAGCTGGTCGGCGCGCCGGCGCTCCGCCGCGCGGGCGGTCTGGCGCGCGTGGGCCGCCAGGCGATCCTGCAGCTCGGGCGGCGCCGGCGGGCCGACCGGCGTGAGCTCGGCGCTGCCGTCGAGGCGCAGGACCGCCTCGTAGTCGAAGCGCCGATCGGGCGTGATGATCGACCCGCGATAGGTCGCGCTCGACAGGTCGGGTGCGATCGCGCGGCGCTCGAGGAGGAGCCGCGCGCCCTGGCCGGGGGCGAGCGGCCCGGTCACGCGCGCACCCCGGGCCGCACCACCGCGGTCACTCGCCCATGTCGGCCGCGAACGCTGCCGTGACGTTGGCCGGGTTGCCCCAGCGGCTCTTGCGCCACGCGGCGTTGTTGGCGCGCAGGAGCCACAGCGCGTCGGAGACCAGGCGCAGCGCCATCGGCTTGTCCGCCGCGCGGTCGGTCTTCTCCTCCGGCTCGTCGACCAGGTCGTAGAGCTCCGAGCGGCCGCCCGAGCTGTACACCTTCCAGCGCCCCATGCGGGCCGCGTGCGCGAGCTCGTACTTCGAGGCCATCGACAGCCGCGGGTAGCCGCGCCCCACGCCCTGGGCCAGCGGGATGAGCGACTCGCCCTGCCAGTGCTCGTCCGCCTCGACGCCGAGCGCGTCGGCGATGGTCGGCACGATGTCGACCACCTCGACGCCCTCGCTCACCCGGCCGGCCGGGAACAGCGGCGGGAAGCGGATGACGAACGGGACGTGGACCAGCGTCTCGAGCACGCTGCCGCCGTGTCCGACTCGCCCGGCCTCGAACAGCTCGTCGCCGTGGTCGGCCACCACGATGACCATGGTCTCGTCGGCGATGCCCCACTCGTCCAGCTTGTCGAGCAGGAGGCCGAGCTGCTGGTCCTGGTACGACACGTTCGAGTCGTAGAGGGCGATGATGCGCTGGATGTCGCGCGCGTTCACCTTGAGCTTGCCGAGCGACACCTTGCCCATGTCGACGCCCGAGGCCTCGAGCTTGAAGCGCCCGCTGTACGGCTTCTTGTCGTACTGCGACAGCCACGGCTGCTTGCCGCGCCACGACACGTGGGTGTCGATGCTGCCCAGGTAGAGGAAGAACGGATCCTTCGGCCGCGTGATCGACTCGATGCCCTTCTTGAGGATGTCCTCGGCCCGCAGGCCCCCGCCCTCGTGGATGTGGTTGCGGTACTTGTCCCACTTCTCGCCGAAGCCGCGCTTGATCGTGATGTAGCCGTTGCCCGACACGCCGCTGGTGAACAGGCCCGCCGACTTCGCCACCTCGTCCACCGTCACCCACTTCGTGTCGATGTGCTCGCTGGGCGGGATCATCCCGTGATTGATCGGATAGAGCGACGTCCAGATCGACGCGTGCGAGCACTTGGTCTCGTTGCCCTGCACGTAGGCCTGCGTGAAGACGGTCGACGTCTCGAGCAGCTTGTCGAAGGTCGGCGTCTCGGGCACCGCCCTCTCGTTGATGACGTGGACGCGATCCGCGCGCAGCGCGTCCATGATCCACAGGACCACGTGCTTGGGCGCGGCCTTGCGCGCCACCTCGGGCGCCTTGCCCGCGACACGCAGCTCGGCGCCCGACAGGCGCGCGACCGGGCAGCCCGCCGCGCTGAGCTCGAGCCGCGCCGCCTTCCCCGCCGCCGCGCCCAGGTCGACGGCCGAGCCGCGCCCGACCAGCTTGCCCTGGATCGCCTCTCCCCCCTCGGGGGTGAGGCGCACCGCGACCTGGCAGGCGCCGTCGTCGATATCGCCGGTCACGAGCCCGCGCTCCGGCACCACCACGTACCAGGCCATGCCTCCGCCCTGGGGCAGGAGCAGGCTCTTCGTGGCCGCGTCGTGGAACGCGGTGGCGTCGTCGCCGGCGGGCTCGCCGCCCACCTGCACCCAGTCCACGTCGAGCCCGGGCTGGCCGGCGAAGAAGACGATGTCGTTCTCGCCCGCGACCAGCGCCCCGGGCGGCACCGCGAGCTCGGCGGTCGACCAGCCGGCCGCCAGCTGCACGGTGACCTCGCTGTCGCGCCGGTTGTTGACGCGCACGCCCAGGCGCTGCGCGGCGCCGGAGCGCGCGCGCACGCGGATCGCCGGTGAGCCGGTTACTTGATGCTCCGTGAGCGGCACGCGGATGCCGGCCACCTTGCTCTTCATGGTCGCGAACTTGACGCCGCCCGCACTGCGTCGCATCTGCCAGGCCGGGCTCGAGCCGCCGAAGCGCAGATACTTGGCGAAGCCGGCCGAGCCGGCGGGCACGACGAGCCCGCCGCCGCGCTGGAGGTGACCGCCCAGCCGGTTGTCGACCAGAGAGAACACGGCGTGCTCGGGCCCGCGCGCCGGCGCCTGGGGCGCGGGGGCCGCCTTGCCACCGGGCTGGGCGGTCTTCCCCGCGCCGGGCGCCCTGCTCTCGCCGGGCACGACACCGGTGGCGGCCTTTCCGTCGGTGTCCTGCTTCCCGCAGGCGGCGGCCGCGACGAATACGGCCAGCGCGGCCGCGCTGGCCTGCGAAGCTGTGCCGGCTTTCATTTGCCCTTGCGCGAGCCCCTGGCCTTGGACGCGGCCGCCTTGCGCCCGGGTGCCGCCTTGCGCCCGGGTGCCGCCTTGCGCGCCGGTGCCGCCTTGCGACCGGTCGCCGGCTTGCGAGCGGTGCTGGCCTTGCGCGCCGGCGCCGCCTTGCGCGCCGCTGCGGCGGGCTTGCGCCCGGCTGCCGCGGCGGGCTTGCGCGCCGGCGCCGACTTGCGTCCAGCTGCCGCCTTGCCCTTGCGAGCTGCGCCAGCCTTTGCTGCCGCGGGCTTGCGCGCGGGCGCCGCCTTGCTCGGCGCGGCCTTCGCGGGGGGCTTGCGCGCCGGGGCCGCCTTCCGCGCCGGGGGCTTGGGCGCCGCCGGGCGGGATGGCCGGCTGCGCGCGGGCGGGGGCGGCACGCGGTTGGCGCCGTTGCTCTCACCCGTGATCGCGGGCTCCTCGTCCGGCTCGATCTCGGCCTCGACGTCCTCGGCCTCGTGGACGACCACTTCCTCGTGGGCCTCGGGGCCGTGCGCCGCCTCCTCCTCCTCGTCTTCGTCCGCATCGTCGTCGTCGTCGTCCGCGTCGTCGTCGTCGTCCGCGTCGTCGTCGTCGCCGTTCTCGTCCTCAGCAACCTCGTCCTGGTCGCGGTCCTCCGGTTCACCCGCGCGCTCGTCTTCGTCCGCCTCAGCCTCGAGCTCGTCGTCGTCGTCTTCGACTACCTTCACGTGCTCTGCCTCCTCGTTGCGTACTGCGTCGTCGTCGCTGTCGCCGTCACCATCGTCGTCGTCTTCGTCATCGCTCGCGCCGCCCCATCGGGGCGCCGGCGGGCGAATCCGCTCCTCGGACTCGAGATTATCGGACAGAAACGCCAGGGTCCGCTCCCAGGCCTCGGATGCTGCGCTCTGGTCGTACGCCTCGGGCCGCGTGTCGTTGAAGAACGCGTGCCCGACGCCGGGGAAGACCCTGGGCTCGATCTCGCCGCCGGCGTCCTCGATCTCGCTCACCAGCTCCTCGGCGGCCTCGACGGTCACGAACTGATCGTTCTCGCCGAAGAACGCGAGCACGGGGCAGCTCAGGCGCGAGAAGTCGGGCTTCACGTTGGGGTGGATGCCATAGAAGTCGACCGCGGCGCCGACGTCGTTCTCGCTGGTCGTCGCGGCGAGCAGCGCGAGCTGTCCTCCCATGCAGAATCCGATGACACCCACCTTGCCGTCGAGCCCCGACTCGGATTTGAGCGCGTCGATCGCGCCGCGCAGATCGCTCTCGGCGCGGTCGGCGGTGATCGCCATGAGCATTCGACCGGCTTCATCCGGGTTGGTGGTCTGCTTTCCGTGGGTCAGGTCGGGGGCCAGCGCCGCGAACCCCTCTTCCGCGAATCGATCGGCCACATCCTTGATGTGCGGCACCAGGCCCCACCACTCCTGGAGCACGATGACGCCGCGGCCATTGGCGTTGTCGGGATCCGGCAGTGCCAGATACCCGGCGCACGTCCCGCCGCTGGCGGGAAAATCGATCATCTGTCCCATGGGTCGCGCATCCTACCACGCTGCCTCTGTCAATCATCCGCGCGTGGGCGTCATCGCTGGCGGCGCGGCGCGAGATCAGATCCGACGCGCCGCGCGTGTGGGCGCGTGACGCATGGTCGCGTGCAGGCGCGCCGACCGGACGCGTCGGCCGCGCCCCGAACGCGGTGCGTCGCGCGACCCGAGAGGCGAATTTTGCGTCCCCATCCGGCCGTCGGCGGGCGTCGCCGGCATCCCACAGGCGGCCAGGACGAGGCCGGACGGGCCGAAACGAAACGGTTTGCGTTCAGCCGGGCGGGCGCGCGGCCGCGACCGGTTCCGCCGGTCCGACAATTCGTGCGGCGTGGCTGTACACATTGAAGCGCCCGCCGCGCGTGAAGCCGCACACGGTCACCCGGAAGCGCTCGGCGACGTCCACCGCGAGCGAGCTCGGCGCCGACACCGAGACGATGATGGGGAAGCCGGCCATGACGGCCTTGTGGGCGATCTCGTAGCCGAGCCGGCCCGACACGCAGAGGACCGCGTCGGCGAGCGGCAGTCGGCCGGCTCGCAGCGCCCAGCCGACCAGCTTGTCCACCGCGTTGTGGCGGCCGACGTCCTCGCGCACGGCGAGCAGCTCGCCCGCGGCGGTGAAGGCGCCTGCGGCGTGGAGCCCGCCGGTCGCGGCGAACACCGCCTGGCCGGCGCGCAGCCGGTCGGGCAGCTCGGCGATGACCTCGGCCTCGACCGCGAGGTCCGAACGCACCGCGTCGGCGCGCAGCTCGAGCGCGGCGATGCTGGCCTTGCCGCACACGCCGCAGCCGGCGCTGGCGGGGAGCGCGCGCGGCGGCCACCGCCGGGCGACCAGCGCCGGGTCGAGGTGGACGACGACGACGTTGCCGCGCTCGTCGCGCGCGAGCGACTCGGGCGGCGCGCGCCGGACCGACGGCGCCTCGGCCGCGTCGCGCAGCACGCCCTCGGTGTAGAGCAGGCCGCGCGCCAGGTCGAGGTCGGTGTCGTCCGCGTCCGCGTCGGCATCGTCGTCTGCGCTGGCCGCGGTGGCGTCGAGTCCGCTGCCGGCGCGGACCGTGCTGCCCGCGCCGGCCGCATGCCCTGCAGCGCCGGCGCCCGGCCCGGCGCGGGTCCCGGCCCCGCCGTCCTGCGCGGCCGCACCGTCCGCGCGGCCCGCACCGCCTCCGCGCGGCGGGCCGGGTGTCCGCATGGTGACGGTGAGCGACTTGCCGTCGGCGTCGCGCAGCTCGAGCGGCGCCTCGACCACCACCGGATCGAGGTGGCCGAGCTCGCCCGCCCGGCCGGGGCCCGCGCCTGCAAGGCCCACGCGCACGACCGGCCGCTCCTCGATCGGTCCCTTCACCACGCCAGCATAGCCCGGCGGCAGACCGGCTACACTGCGGCCGTGAAGCACCGCGTGTTTCGCGATCCGGTGCACGGCCTCATCGAGCTGGGCGGCCCCGACCGCGAGCTCGGTCGGCTGCTCGAGACGCGCGCCTTCCAGCGCCTGCGCCGGCTTCGCCAGATGGGCTTCGCCTCCCTGGTCTACCCCGGCGCCGAGCACTCGCGCTTCGGCCACGCGCTCGGCGCGTTCCACATCGCGCAGCGGGTCGCGCGCCAGCTCCGCCTGGCGCCGGAGACCGCGCGCCACGTGGTCGTGGCCGCTCTGCTCCACGACATCGGCCACGGCCCCTTCTCCCACTCGTGGGAGCAGGTCGCCGGCGACATCGATCATGAGGCGTGGGGGGCGCGCATCGTGAGCGAGGACGGCGAGCTCGGCGGCGCGCTGGCCGACATCGAGCCCGGTCTGCCGGCCGCGCTGTGCGGCTTCTGGCGCAAGGACTACCGGCCCCGGTTCGCGCGCAAGCTGGTCTCGTCGCAGCTCGACGTCGACCGGCTCGACTACCTCCTGCGCGACGGCCACTACTCCGGGGCCGGCTACGCCACCTTCGACCTCGAGTGGATCCTCCACGCGCTGCAGATCCGTCCGGTCCACGCCGGCGACGACCCGGACGACCTGGTCATCGACTACCGGCGCGGCAAGTTCGCGGTCGAGCAGTACCTGTTCGCGCGCTCGACCATGTACGCGCAGGTCTATCACCACAAGACCGTGCGCGCGGCCGACTGGATGTTCCTGAAGATCATGGAACGCTTCCGCGAGCTGGCGGCGAGCTCGCTCGAGCCCGGCGGACTGGAGCCGGTGGCGCGCATGGCGCGCGGCGCCGCGCTGGCCGTGGACGACTATCTGTGGCTCGACGACATCTCGGTGACGCACGCGATCGACAGCTGGGCCGGGCGCGGACCCGCGGCGGCGAGTCCCGCGGCGCGCGACGACGTCCTGCGCGATCTGTCACAGCGGCTCGCCGCGCGCCGTCTGTTCAAGACCATCGAGCTGGGTCACGACGCGGGTGTCATCGAGCGCCTGAGCGAGCCGGTCCTGCGCGCGGCGCGCGCCCGCTTCGGCGACGCCGCTCATTACTATGCGCAGCTGGATCACGCGAAGCAGCTCGGCTACCGGGCCTCGGCCGACGACGAGCTCCATGTCGTGGGCCATCCGGTCCACGGGACCGTGACGCTCGGCCAGCTGCTCGAGGACATCGCGCTCGGCCGGCCGATGTCGACCATCCGCTTGATGTGCGCTCCGGAGCTCGTCGACGTGCTGCGACCGATCGCCGAGCGCGAGCTGCGATCGACCTCGACCTCGAGCTAGTCAGAGCGCGGGCTCGGACGCGTCGTGGCGGTCGACCACTCCCGCCTCACCGACGGAAAAGTGTCCAAAAAGAGAACATCCACAGGGCAAGTGGGCTGCGGCCATTCACCCATCTGCGGGTGGGTCACATGTTGATCTCAAATTGTCCACAAGGCGTGACCTGAGAGGCGACATCCCCTCGCGGTGCACGCCTCCGCTTGTCGCGCAGTTGGCCGGCACATTCGCGTGGCACGAGCGGTGCAATTCATCGCGACTGTTCGGCGGTCGTAGTGGGTCGCATTGACAGCCGGGCCTCACTCGGCGCATTTCGCCTCGGCGGGTGCGCGGAGCAGGCCGAAAAGCTCGAACGGGAAGGGTAGTCTGGGGACAGAGTACCAGGTCGGATGCTGATCGATACGCTGGAGGCCAACCGCCAGGTTCACACGCAGGGTTTGGCGGCCAAGGTCATGAGCGGAGGGGGCGTGAAGGCGGCCCCAAGGTATCCGAAGAAGAACCCGAGGGAGTTGAAACCTAGGAGGGGATCGAGGCGTCGGCGGGGCTAAACACCCTGTCGGTGGTCTCGAACTGCTGCCCGGATCGAAGCCCTGAAGGCGGGGCGGGCGAGGACGGCGTCGGCGAGGCAACTCGACGGCAGGACTCGGCCGCGAAACGACAGGAGGGCATCGGCCACCGACGAGGTGGTGCGGCTTGGCGGCAGGAGCAAACCCCTGAAAGGTGAATCCCGGACGTGGCTGCGGGGTGAAACAAACCCGCAAGGCAGAGAGAGGAGCAAGCCGTCGAGGGCGTGAGAAACGCCGAGGGCGGACCGTAGAGCGAGACCTGGGAAGCTCGCTCGCAAGTGGACTGTCTCTGCTGATGTCGCGATGGGGAACGAAACCCCAAGGAAGGCGCCACACACCATGCGTGTGCGGCAGGTTCGGAGCGGTAGCACTCTGAAGGGGAGGTCGAGCTCAGGAGAGGATGAACCCGGACTCGCGAGAGAACGGGGGCCGGTGCCGAGGAGAAACCACGCAGGCACCCTGGAAACAGGGAAGCCATGGTGGAAGCAAGGAACCCGATGCGCTTGCAACCTCGGCGCTCAAAATACTCTGTAGAGCAACCAACCTCATGAGAGGGAGAGCGCGGCCCGGCAACGGTCCGCGGTCAACCGCCCCGAGTCCTCGAACCTTCGAAGGGGACGCGGTGAGTCAGGCAGCCCACTAGGGCTGCCGAACTCCTTTTCGGCGCTCATCTCGCCAGCGCGGGCCAGCCTCAGTATCGGGCCAGCCCGGGCAGGCGGGGTCCGGGCCAACGCGGTCCGACGGGCGGCCGGTCCGGCTCTGGCCGGGTCAGCCGGCACTGGGCCGGCGCAGGCCTTGCCGGCCGATGGCCTGGCCGCCTGCTGGCCGGGCCGGCGGGCGACTCGGACGGGTGCTGTCCGGGCCGGCGGCGCTCGGTCCGGATCGGCGGCGCACGGCCGGCGCTGTCCGGTAGGCCGGTGGCCGGCGGCGCTCGGTCCGGATCGGCGGCGCTCGTTGGGTGCTGACCGGGAGGCCGGTGGCCGGCGGCGGCTCCGCCGGGTCGGGCGGCGCTCGGTCGGTGCGTCCGGAGGACTTGTCGCCGGGCTCGGCACTTGCCGGGTCGGCGGCGCTCGGTCGGTGTGTCCGGGAGGGCGGTGGCCGCGGAGTGGCTCTGCTCGGGCGCGGGGTCTCGGCTGGATGGTCCGAGGCGGCGGGCTCTCGGTCGATGCGGTCCCGGGAGACTTGGTCGCGCGCGCCTCTGCGGAGGCGCCGGATGGGATAGGCTGCTCTCCCCGCTCGGCTCCGGTTTCGCCGCGGAGGGGGCCCGGAAACCAATGGAGCTCTGGCAAGCGATCGTCCTCGGTCTGGTCGAGGGCATCACCGAGTACCTTCCGGTGAGCTCGACCGGCCACCTGCTCGTCGTCCAGCGCCTGCTCGGCATCCCGGCCAGCGAGGCGGCCAACGCCTTCGCCATCGTGGTCCAGGGCGGGGCAATCCTGGCCGTACTCCTCCTCTATCACGGCCGCGTGGTGGAGATGTTGAAGGGGCTGGTCGGCGGTCCGGCGGCCGGCCGGCGCCTGGCGTTTGCCCTGGCGGTCGCGTTCCTCCCGGCGGCCATCCTGGGATTCGCGGCCGGCCATCGCATCGAGGAGTATCTGTTCGGGGCGTGGCCGGTGGTCGGTGCGTGGGCGGTCGGAGGCGTGTTCCTTCTCTGGGTCGCGCCGCGCATCCGGCAGCGCGAGGGGCGCGCGATCGAGGACGTGACGCTCCGCATCGCGCTCATCATCGGCCTCGCGCAGTGCGCCGCGCTCTGGCCGGGCGTTAGCCGCAGCCTGGCCACCATCCTCGGCGGCGTCGCGGCCGGACTGTCCCTGACCGCGGCGGTCGAGTTCTCGTTTCTGCTCGGCCTCCTCACCCTCGGCGCGGCGACCGCATACAAGGCGCTCCAGAGCGGATCGGCCATGCTCCACGCCTACGGCAAGCTCGACCTGGTCGTCGGCTTCGCGGTCGCGTGCATCTCCGCCATCGTCGCCGTGCGCTGGATGGTCACCTGGCTGAACCAGCGCGGGCTCGGCGTCTTCGGCTGGTGGCGCATCGCCGCCGCCGCCGCCGTCGCCGCGCTGCTCCTCGCGGGCGTCCTCTGAAGCGGTCCCGGCGAGCGGGCCATCGCCGCCGCCGCCGCCGTCGCCGCGCTGCTCCTCGCGGGCGTCCTCTGAAGCGGTCCCGGCGAG
>Ga0126377_10000163_pt1 | contig 36877 bp, 50 predicted proteins | sample PanSoiMetPlot_22_FD_92647 | JGI IMG/M metagenome (GOLD analysis project Ga0126377, IMG submission 92647) | Tropical forest soil microbial communities from Panama - MetaG Plot_22 | ecosystem: Environmental > Terrestrial > Soil > Tropical forest > Bulk soil | place: Panama | collected 2016-02-17 | reverse complement strand
CGATGGCGTTCATCCTGTCGGATGCGACGCCCGATCGCTTCGATGACGTGGTCGAGCCGTCCGGTTGGGTATTCGACAACTTCAAGCGCAATCCGGTCGCGCTCTTCAATCACAATTCCGATTGGCCGATCGGCACGTGGCGCAATCTTCGCATCGAGAAGGATTCCTTGCGTGGTGATCTTGTGCTTGCGCCGCAAGGCAGCTCGGCACGCATCGATGAAATCCGCGCACTGATCAAAGCCGGAATTCTGAAAGCCGTCTCGGTCGGCTTCCGTCCGATCGAGCAGCGAGCCCGCGAGGAATCAAAGCGCGGCGGGATGCTTTACACCCGCGCCGAGCTGATCGAGACCTCGTTGGTAAGCATCCCGGCCAACCCGAACGCTCTCGCGGTGGCCAAGAGCCTGCACATTTCCAAGGCGACGCAAACGCTGGTCTTTGGCGAGCCTGCCAGCGCCGACCAGTCACGTCGCTCTTCCCGCCGCACCCTTATGGCGAGCCTGCCAGCACTGAGGACGCGCGCGCAAACCGGCGAGCATGCCGAGCAAAAACCTCGTGTCCGAGGAACGACGATGACCGTCTCACTCAGCAAGCGCATCGAGGGTGCGCAGCAGTATCTCGTGCAACTGCAAGATCAATTCCAAGACCTTCTGGACAAGCTCGGCGACGCGCAGCCGGACGATGTGCAGATGACGGCGCAGGAGGAGCTGAACAAGCAGATTGAATCGGCGCAACGCAATCTCGGCAATCTGCACAAGGCCGAAGCGACGCTCGCGACCACGTCCGAGCGCAGCACCAACGACAAGGGCAATCCGGAGCCGCGGCGGCCGTTCAGCGTGCCCGCCAAGAAGGTCAACCCGGTCGAGTATCTCGTGCGCCAGGGCGTTGCCGCCTATTTCGCGCACCGGGATCGCCTGCCGATCGCGCAGGTGCTGCAGCAGTACTATCCCGACGAGGCGACCAAGGCCTTCGTCGACTACACGACGAAAGCCGCGACCGCGCCCGCCATGACGACCGTCACCGGTTGGGCGGCCGAGCTTGTGCAGCAGGTCAACGCCGCGTTCATGGAATTGCTGCTCCCGGCCTCGGTCTATCCGCAACTCTCGGCGGCGGGGCTCTCGCTGTCGTTCGGGCGTGCGGGCAAGATCGTGGTGCCGACCCGCAACAAGACCCCGACGATCGCGGGCTCGTTCGTCGGCGAAGGCCAGCCGATCCCGGTGCGGCAAGGGCAATTCGTGGCGGTCACGCTGACTCCCAAGAAGATGGCCGTCATCACGAGCTGGACTCGTGAACTCGACGAGCACTCGTTGCCCGCGGTCGAGGGCTTGCTGCGGCAGGCGATCCAAGAAGACACCGCCATGTCGCTCGACGCGGTGTTGCTCGACACCAACCCGGCGACCGCGATCAGGCCTGCCGGTATCCGCAACGGCGTCGCCGGATTGACCCCGACCACGGGCGGCGGCTTCGACGCGGTCGTAGCCGATATGAAGCAGCTCATCGGCGCGCTCTTGACCGCCACCAACGGCAACATCCGCCGCGTGATGCTGATCATGAACCCGCTGCAGGCGTTGTCGATCTCGCTCGCGCAAGCGCCCGCGGTCAACGGCGTCTTCCCGTTCCAGGCGCAAATCGACCAGGGCAGGCTGCTGATGACGACCGTGATCGTGTCGGGCACCGTGCCGCCCGGCATGGTGATCGCGATCGACGCCGCCGACTTCGTCAGTGTCGGCGCCGACACCCCGCGGTTCGAGGTGAGCGATCAAGCGACGTTGCACATGGAAGACACGGCGCCGCTGCCGATCGTCGACGGCACACCAGCGACACCGGTGCGCTCGCTGTGGCAAACGGACAGCCTCGCGTTGCGACTCATCCTGCCCATGAACTGGACTATCAGAAGGCCCGGCATGGTCGCGTGGATCGACGCGGTCACTTGGTAGCGCGCACGCGCGCTGCCTCAAGCGAGTTCTTTGAACACGGAGATCGCACACATGGACAAAGCAGAAGCGCAAGCCAAGATCGTCGCGGCGCGAAAGCTCATCGGCAAGTCACTCGCGGACGGCTCGACGCCGACGCCGACGCAGGAAGAGAACGACCTCATGGCGATGGGTGTATCGCCGTGGCCGCTCAAGGAGGACGGCAGCCCGGCCGAGGGGCCAACGGCCAACCCGGAGCCGCTCAGTGGCGGCGGCACCACCGAGCCGACCACGCCCTGAAAAGATGCCGTCGCTCGCTCGACGCGTTTACGAGAAGCTCACCGGCAGCGTGGCCGTCGTCGCGCGCGCTGCCGAGGGGCAATACCGCCCGGGGCCGTACTTCCTCCCGGTCACGGGCGGTTGGCTCACGCAACAGGCCGGACAATTCTGGAATTGGTGGCAGCTCGGATTCGATCCGGAAGGCGGGCTCGGCTCGCGCTCGGCGATCGTCGAGGCCTGCGTTTCCGCGTACTCGCAAACCGTGGCGATGTGCCCGGGCGATCACTGGCGCCTCAACGACAAGGGCGGCCGTGATCGCGTCACCACCTCGGCGCTCTCGCGCATCCTGCGCGCACCGAACGACTATCAGACCATTTCGGATTTCCTGCTCAACGCCACGCGCTCGCTCTATCTCGACGGCAACGCGTATGCGCTCTGCCTGCGCAATGACCGTTACGAGATCAGTGAAATGCACCTGATGGACTCGCGTCAGTCGCATCCTGAGATCGCGGTCAACGGCGAGGTGTTCTATCGCTTGCACGGCAACCCGATCATCGAGCGGCGCCTCGGTGTGCTGCCACTCGTTCCGCAGCGTGACGTGCTGCACGTCCGCTTGCACGTCAATCAATCGCGCGATCCGCTGGTCGGTGAATCTCCGCTCTGGTCGGCAGTGCAGGACGTCGCCGCCGGTGATGCGATGGTCGCGCAGCAGATGGCGTTTTTCCAGAACCAGGCTCGGCCATCGTTCGTGCTGACGACCGACCTCCTGCTCGACAAGGATCAAGTCACCGCGCTGCGTGACCGCTGGAATGATCAGACCCGCGGCGTGAATGCTGGCGGCACGCCGATCCTCACCGGCGGCCTGAAGCCGATCCCGATCGGCACTCCGCCCAAGGACGCGCAGATTGCCGAGCTGATCAAGGCGTCGGAGACACGCATCGCGCTCGCGTTTCGCATCCCGCTGCAAATCCTCGGGCTCGGCGGCGCGCCGTTCTCCTCGACCGAAGCGCTCATGCAGTCGTGGATTGCATCGGGCCTGGGCTTTTGCCTCAACCACATCGAGGAGGCCTTCGGTCTCACGTTCCAATTGCGCGGCCAGCCCGAGGAGTATGTCGAGTTCGACACCGCGGCACTGCTGCGCTCGATGTTCAAGGATCGGATCGAGGCGCTCGTGCGCGCCGTGCAAGGCGGCGTCTTTGCCCCGAACGAGGCGCGCAACCTCGAAGGCTACGACGACGTTCCGTATGGAGACGAGCCGCGCGTGCAACAACAAGTCGTCCCGCTGAGCGCAGCGGGTAAAATTCCAGCATCGCCGTCCGCTCCGCCAGCGCCAGCCGCACCAACCGCAACCGCCGAAGGTGCGCCTACGCAAAGGAGCCCTCCCGATGCAATCAACGGCAAACGACTGCTTGCCCGGGCCTTCGATATCGACCGACGCCGAGCATCAGCTCGCTGATGCGCTGCTCGAAGCCGGTGGCTATGTCATTTCCGAATTGCGCCGCGAGTGGCGGCGCGAGCTGGATGCCGTCGCCGCCCAGGCGCGCGAGGTGATCGCGCAATTGCGCGCCGAGAACGTCGAGCTGCGTGCGGCACTGCGCGACGAGGTCGAGCTGCGGCTCAAGGCGCTCAAGGACGGCGAGCGCGGTCCGCCCGGCGAGTGTGGTCCGCGCGGCGAGCGCGGCGAGCCGGGAGAGCCGGGCGAGACCATCGTCGGCCCGATCGGCCACACCGGTGAACGCGGCTTGCGCGGCGAGCCCGGGCCGATCGGTCCGCAGGGCGGCAAGGGCGAGCCGGGGCCACAAGGTGCGAAGGGTGACCAGGGCGAGAAGGGCGACAGCGTCACCGGCGCGCAAGGGCCACAGGGCGCACAAGGTCCACAGGGCGCACAAGGCGAGAAGGGCGAGCCAGGGCCACAAGGTGCGCCGGGCGAGAAGGGTGAGCAAGGTCTCGCTGGTCAGCAAGGCGAGAAGGGCCTCAAGGGCGAGCCCGGCGAGCGTGGCGAGCGCGGCTTGCTCACGGCGGTCGCGCCGTGGACCGACGAGGTGCATCACTGCGGCGTCCTCGCGATGCACGCCGGATCGACGTGGCAGGCCAAGCGCGATACCGGCAAGGAGCCCGGCAGCTCGCCCGACTGGCAACTGATCTCGGCCGCAGGCAAGCCCGGCGCCTCGTTCACGATGCGCGGCACCTACACCGAGAATGCCACCTATCGCGCGCTCGACGTCGTCACGCGTGACTATGGCTGGTTTGCCGCCCGCAAGGACAACCCCGGCCCGTGCCCGGGGCCAGACTGGCAATCCGGCCCGGTCGGCAAGAAGGGCGAGAAGGGGCTGCGTGGCGATCGCGGCGAGCGCGGCGAGAAGGGCGTCGACGCGCTCGAATGGGTCGGCGTCAAGGTCGAGCCTGAGAGCTACAGCATCACCGCCGTGATGAGTGACGGCTCGGAGGGGCCGACGATCTCGCTGCGGGCGCTGTTTGCCCAATACGACAACGAGCGCCGAGGCTGACATGCAGCACATCTTGAACGTGATCGAGCCCGCGCTCGTCGACGACCTGCTCACGCTCGACGAACTCAAGATCGCGCTCGGCATCGCCACGACCGATACGACCAAGGACGAGATGTTCACGCAACTGATCGATCAGGCGTCGGACGTGCTCGCGACGCTCGCCAATCGCGTGTTCGCTTACGAGAAGGTCGAGGAGAACTTCTACGAGATCGCCGACCATCAGGACCGGCGGCTGTTCTTCTCGCGTTGGCCGGTGAAGTTTGCCGACATCGAGATGCTGCTGCTCAACGGTGTCGATATCCTCGACGATCCGTTCTGGATTCTCGAAGAGGAGAACGGCACCGCCTACAACATCCAGGGGCCGTGGCAAGGCACCGTCAACTCGGTCTATTCCGGCGGCTACAAGTGCCCCGACGAGGTGCCGCCCGCGCTCAAGCAGCTCGCCGTCGTGCTCGCGCGCGAGGGCTACTACACGACCACACGCGGCGCCACGCTCGCCGGTGTGCGCATGATCGCGCACAAGCAAGCACGCGTCATGTACTACGACCAGAACAACCCGAGTGGCGGCACCTCGGGCACCGCGCTCTCGCCTGCCGCCGTGCAGGCCGTCAACTCGGTGCTCAATCATTTCATCCGCCATTGGGTGTGATGCGCTACGCGTTCGACACGAGCGAACTCCAAGAGCTGTCTCGGCTGTTTCATCGCCGTGCCACCGAGATGGTGCCGAACGCCGTCACTGAGGCAATGGCGCGTGCCGATGCAGCCGCGCAACGCCGTCGACCGCAAGTGATCACGCTGCGGCGCCGCCGGGTTGGCCGCATGCCGCACGCGACCGGACCACAGCAAGCCCGCTGGGTCGAGATCGTCATGTATCACCGGCTCAAGGATTTCTTCGGAGACTGGTAGTGGCTGTCAACTTTCCGCAGTTTGTCTACGAGCCAAACTTCGCCGTGTTCGCCCGCCCGGTTACGATCATTCCGGTTGCGAGCCAACCCGGTGCGCCTGCGTATCCCGGCCGCGGCATCTTCGACACCAACGAGACCGACGTGATCGGGCTCGACGGCGCGATCATCTCTGATCAGAAAACGCAGCTCGACCTGATCATCAAGGAATATCCGACCCTGCCGATCCAGGGTGATCTCGTCGACATTCCCTACAACGAGGATATCGACGGCGGCCTCTTCGAGGTCGAGGACGCCGACGACAATGGTGGGGGTGAGCTGACTCTGACACTGCGGCGGATCGTCGATCCGAAGCCGAACATCGTCTACCCGGTCGGCCTCGACGTCGGTCCGCCGACTTTCGGTCGGCCGCACCTGTTCGAAGTATCGGACATGATCTACCCGCTTAGCCTCGCCGTCGGAGCGCCCGCTTTCGACGAGCCGAGCCTCGCATCGAGCATCGTCATCAACGCGCTTGGCCTCGACGTCGATGCGCCGAGCTTCGACGCGCCAGACCTCGTCGCCGCATGACGCCCGACATCCACAGCTACTCGCTGATCATCAAGGAGGGGATATTCGCGCGCATCAAGCAATTGCCGATCTTCGAGTCGGTCAAGCGCTTTGCGTCGAGCCCGATGCGGCAGATACAGCCCGAGCATATTCCCTATCTCGGCTGCTACCTGTCGGACGAGCAGATGCTGCCGGACGGGGATCCGAACGCCGCCGAGCCGCGCTTCATCCACAACGTCAAAGTCTCGTTCTCCGTCGTCATCCAAAACAACATCCCCGACGCCGCCGAGGAAAATCTCGACGCCGCGCATTGGGCGATCATGAACTACCTCACGCGGCAGGACTGGCACCGCTTCCCGATGCCGAAGCCGTTTCCGCCGGTCGAGATCGAGGGCATCGCCAAAGGCTCGCGCCAGCACATCTTCGGCAACGCGACGAAGGACAACGAGACGCCGTATGCCGAGCTGCGCATGGACCTGACGGTCAAGCATCGCACGAGCTTCCGTCCGGTCATCACCGACGACCTCGACAGCATCCACGTCTTGGTCGCCTACCCGTGGCCGTACGACCCGAATGCCGAGGAGCCGTTCCTCGTGGTCTACGACCTCAAGACGCAAGCATGGAGACGACAATGAAGGTCTACGCCAAGAACGAAAACATTCGAAAATACATCTGGCATCCGACCGGCAAGCTTCGCTTCAACGATGCAGGCGAGGCCACGTGGCCCGACGATCAATTCACCCGGCGCCGGTTGCGCGACGGCGACATCACGCTTGAAGCAGGCGGCGGCGAGCCAACCGATCCCACGCAGCCGACACCGCCGCCGACCGAGCCACCGCCGACCGAGCCCACGACGCCGCCGACCGAGCCGCCGCCGAGCCAGCCGACGTCGTGAGCGAAGCAACCCGCGAGCATTGAAGGAGGCAAGCTATGCCGATTTCCTTTGAGACGATCCCCGCCAATTGGAAGCAGCCGCTGTATTGGGTCGAGGTCGACGGCTCAAAGGCAGGCTTTCCGCGAAGCCACATGCGCGGCCTCTTGGTCGGCACCATGATGACCGCGCAGACCAACACCGCGCTCAATGGCGTGGCGCGCCCCGATGTGCCGATCCCGATCGGCCGCCAAGCCGAGGCCGACCATCAATTCGGCCAGGGCTCGGAGCTGGCGAACCAATTCAAGGCGTTCTTCGCCAACAACAAGGCACAAGAAATGTGGGCGTTGCCGGTCGCCGAGCCGACCGCTGGCACCGCGGCGACGGGCACCATCACGGTCGCGAACGCGCCGACCGAGGCTGGCACCATCCAGCTCTACATTGCGGGCACCGCGGTGCGCGTCGGCGTGCCTGCCGCTGCTGTGGTCAACGATGTGGCCGCTGCCATCGCCTCGTCGATCAATGACAACCCGAACCTGCCGGTTACGGCGGTCGCTGCGGCTGCGATCGTGACGCTCACGGCGAAATGGTTCGGTGTCACCGGCAACGACATCACCATGTTCGACAGCTACCACGGCCGGGTCGGCGGCGAGGAGCTGCCGCCCGGGCTGACGCTCACCTATTCGGGCTTCCAGCTCACCGGCGGGGCGGGCACGCCCGATTTCACCGCCGCAATCGCCAACCTCGGCGAAGACGAATACGAGTTCGTCTCGTTGCCCTACACCGACTCCACGACGCTGCAGGCCTGGGAGGCCGAGTACGGCTTCTCCGACTCCGGACGCTGGGGCTGGATGCGGCAATTGTATGGGCACTTGTTCTCGGCCAAGCGCGGATCGTACAGCGACCTCATCACCTGGGGCCTCACCCGCAACGGCAAGATTCTCTCGTGCATGGGCATCGAGGCAACCGCGCCGTCACCGGTCTATGAATGGTCGGCCGCCTATGCGGGCAAAGCCGCACGCGGCCTGCTCAATGATCCGGCCCGGCCGCTGCAGACCCTGCATCTCGAAACCATCCTGCCCGCCAAGGGACACGATCGCTTCAACCTGCTCGAACTCAACGCGCTCGCCTCGACCGGCATCGCGACACAGCGCACGCTCTCCGACAACGTGCCGATGATCTCACGGGAAACCACGACCTACCAGCTCAACCTCTACGGCCAGGGCGACGACGCCTTCGAGCTGGTCACCACGCTCGCAACACTCGCCAAGCTCATCCGCAATCAGCGGCAAGTGATCACGTCGAAATATCCGCGCCACAAGCTCGCCGACGACGGCACCCGCTTCGGCCCGGGACAGGCGATCGTGACGCCCAAGATCATCAAGGCCGAGCTCGTCGCGCAGTACGCCATCGATGCGTGGAATGGGCTGTGCGAGAACATGAATGCCTTCAAGGCCAATCTGATCGTCGAGCGTGACGTGAACGATCCCAACCGGCTCAACGTGCTCTACCCGCCAGACCTGATCAATCAATTGCGGGTGTTCGCCGTGCTCGCGCAATTCCGCCTGCAATACGACCGCGGCATCGATACCGCGATCCTCTAGTCGTCGTCTCGTCGGCGCTTCGCCGACCTCCTTCCCACAACTCGGAAACTTCGCAACCTCAGAACAGGGGAGCCATGAGTCATGGCGCAACGAATCGCGGGTATTGCCTTCCTCAAGGTCGATGGCGATCTCTATCCGCTGCGTGGAAACTTCACGGTGTCGCCGTCACCGTACGAGCGCGCGGGCCTCGCCGGGCAGGACTACGTGCACGGCTACAGCGAGCTGCCGCGCGTGCCCTACATCGAGGGCGACGTCTCGCTCGTCCCTGAATTGTCGATGGAGGATGTGGCCAACATCACCAACGCGACAGTCACTGCCGAGCTGGCCAACGAAACAGTCTATGTGCTGCGCGAGGCGTGGTGCCGGGCGGCGTTCGAGTTGAATACTCGGGACGGTCAAACCCGCGTGCGCTTCGAGGGCATCACCTGCGACGAGATTAAATAAGGTGGCGCATGGCTGAGACTAATCCCAACCCAACGCCACAGGCCACACCGCAGTCGACGCCGCAGCCTGATGCCGAGACGCCGAAGACCAACGGCGCAACGCTCGCCTGGGATGGCACGCTCGTGCTGCGCAAAGCTGTCGTCGCCAACGGCGAGACCGTGATGCAACTCAAATTCCGCGAGCCGACCGGCGGCGACATCGAGCGCATCGGCAACCCGGTCACCATGGGCGTCTTCGAGCAACAGCCGAAGGTGCATTTCGAGAGCGCGATCATGACTCAGATGATGGCGCATCTCGCCGGTGTGCCGCCGTCGACCATTCGCTCGATGCATCCGCGTGACTGGACGACGGGCGCCTGGATGCTGGTAAATTTTTTCATTCCCGATCTGTAGATGAGCTGATTCTCGACTGCTACCGGTTGGGCAAATTCTATTCGGTCGATCCATCCGTCTTTCTCGCCAAGCCGCTGTCCGAAGTGCATCGCCACATGATGTGGACCGATCGGCTGGTCGAGCGAATGAACATCGAGACAACCGCCGACCATGGCTGACGAAAGCGCCAATGTCACGCTGACCTTGACCGACGAAATGTCGGACAAGATAGCGAGCATTGCCGAATCGCTCGACGGTCTCGTCGGCAAGATGCAAGACATCAACAAGGAGGGCACCGAAGGGCAGGAGAAAACCGGGCGAGCGACTCGGAAAGTCAAGGACGAATTCAAAGACCTCGAAGATCGACTTTCGAAGTCGGTTCGCAGCATCCGCGGCACATTCGGCGACTTGGCCGAGACGCTTGCAAAGACCGGCGGCTCTTTCGGCTCGATGAATACGCTGATCACGACCGCCATCGCGGGCCTGCGCAATCTCGGCTCGATCATGGGCGGCACCGTCGGCACCACGATCGGGATGACTGGCGCGATCGGCGGGCTCTACTACGGGATCAACCGTCTCGCGGAGTCGATCTCGCAAGCGCATATCCGCGGGCGCGCCTTCAGAGACCTGCTCGGCGAGATCAACGACGCCAACATCAACGCATTTCGCGGCGCCGCGCAGCGCATGGGCGTCGAGGCTGCGCAAGCCGACCAGATTATCAAGAAGGTCGTCGGCGATCTGCACGAGCTGGCGAACCTCGGCGAACGGTCGAACCTATTCAGGGTTCTCGAACGCTATCGCGGCGGCGGTCGTGAGCTAGCCGTCCAACTCGCGCAAATGACGCGAGGCGGCGAGCCGATGAAAGCTATGGAGGAGCTTATCCAGCGGCTTTCCACGGCGCCCGCGGAAACTCGGCGGCAGTTTGAGCGGGACTATGGCCTACCGTTCGAGCTGATGAATCAACGGCTCGTCAAGTATCTGCAGGAGTACAAACAGCTCTACAGCGATCCCGTCGCCCTCAGAAGAATGAAAGAGCAAGAGGAGACGATGGAGCGGCTGCGGGTCGAGACCGATAAGTATGCGGCCACATGGGCCAAGATCGATCAAGAACTCCTGCCGGTTAAACGACAGCTCTCTGAAATCCTCCTGCTCGTCGTGCAGATAGGCAGGCATGCGCTTGAATGGCAGTTCCAGTGGGGCAAGGGGGAAGTACAGCCGCCGGTCCAAATGCAGCAATGGCCACCTGGGACGCCGTGGTGGCGGAAGCTGTTTGGATTCCCGCCCTCATCGGGCTTCGCGCCCGGCACACCCGGCGCGCCCGGCACACCCGGCACACCCGGTGTGCCTGGAGTGCCCGGCACCGGCGGCGGTCCCGACACCTTCCAAAATCGGTTTAACCCCGGTGGTGCGGGCTTCGGTGGAGTTCCTGGGGTTGGCGGCGGCGGTGGTGGCGGCGGTGGCGGCGGCGGCGGTGGTGGTGGTGGCGGTGGCGGTGGCGGCGGAAACGTCGTAGCGCCAACGCCCCGCGGTGGCACCGGTGCTGCCGATAGCACCGGCGCGGCGCCTTCACAGCAGGGCGGCGGTGGCGGTGGTGGTGGCGGCGGCGGCGGTTTGAGCCAGCAGCGCCAGGAGCTTTGGGATGAGGCCGATCCCGCCACTCGCAGACTGATGATGCAGATGATGTCGACCGAAGGCGGCGGCACGGCCACCGTCGAGTCGCTGTTCAATCGCACCGCGATGATTCGTCAGAAGGTCCCCGGCTACGGCATCAAGGACGAACTCAGCAGCGGGTTTTATGGTCCGATCAAGAGCGGCGTTGCGCAGCGCAGGGCTATCAGTGCGGCGCAAGCGGAGAAATTTCAGGCCAACATCGACGAGGCTCTTGGCGGCAGCAACATCATCCAGGGCCGCGTCAATCAGGGAATGACCTCCGATCCCGGCGCTCATCTTCCCGGTCGTGTTTCGGTGCCGGGCTCGAAAGAGGTTTACAATTTTTGGGAAGGTCGCCGTCGCGGCGTGGGTTTTTCGATCGATGACGCGCGGCGCTTTGCCGACCAACAGAACAGGTTGGCGACCGGCCAAAGCGGCGCGCCACAGCCAGCACCGCGCGGGAATAGCGAGAGCAGTGGCGTCGTCGGCGCTGGCGAGGGGCAGCTCCCCGGTGCGGCGCGGATGACCGAGCCGATGGCGGGGCGCGGAGGGCGTGGAGCGCCGGGCGGTCTTACGACCATTAGGACGGACTCGGGTCGACGGTTTACGGTCGCAGCAGAATTCGCCGAGAACTTCCGCGGCTTCCTCAATGATTACGAAGCGGCCGGTGGCGTGATCGGTCCTGCATCGGGCGGGCTCGGTTCGCGCGGCAACGCGAGCTATCACCCGCGCGGGATGGCGATCGACGTCAATCAGGTCGGCTATGGCATTCGATCCAGAACCGGCAGAACGCTCCCGCGCGAAACCGAGGATGCGCTGGCGGACAAATGGGGGCTGTGGCCCGGCAGTCGCTTTCGTAGGCGCTCCGACATTGGGCATTTCGAAGTCCGCAATGCCGACGTCGCCCGGCAGGCATTGGAGCGCAGGCGGCGTGGCCAGGGGCCACAGGCCGCGGCCGAGCCCGACCGTAGCGCGATCGACAAGGTGAACGGAGGCGCCAACGGTGCGAACGGCAAGGCCGAGGTCAATGTGAACTTCAAGAACGTGCCGGACAGCGTCGAGACCAACGCCAAGGGCGAAGGCCTCCTTGAGAAAGTGCGCATTAAAAGAACCAAGCAGATGGCGACGACTGGCTCGTTCGGGTCAGAGGATTCGAGCAACTACAACGAGGAATGATTTGAATGGCGAACGGCGATCCGATCCCTCTTGACGAGATCGAGGTCACCGCGCCGACGGCCACTCCCGGCGCGCCTGGGCCTGCGAGGCACTTCGACGAATTCCTGCTGCCGCCGATGCCGCTCACGGTCGCCGTCGTGGTCATCGACGGCATGCGCTATTGGGAATGGACGTCGGTGTCGGTGCGGCTTGCGCTGCAGGAGGACCCGCTCGAAACCTTCCGCTTCACCTGCACCGAGCAAACGCCGTTCGCCGAGTCGTGGGCCTTCCTGCGCATCCGGCCTGGGCAGAAATGCGCGATCTATCTCGACGGCGAGCTTGCGATCTCGGGCTCCGTGGTCGAGCGGCAAGTCGCATACGACGCCACGCAGCACGTCGTTGAAATTCAGGGCCAGGGCGATTCCGGAATCCTCGGCGACACCACAGCCAAGCTCAAGACCAACGAGTTCAAGAACATCACCCTGCAGGAGCTGGCCAACGCGCTCTCGGCCTCGTCCGGCGTGCGCATCCAGACGCTGGGCAAGCTGCCGGATTTCAAATTCCCGCGCGTGTCGCTCACGACCGAGACGGTGCGCGAGGCGCTCGAAAAATATTCGCGCCAAGTCGGCGTGCTGTTCGGTCCGAACAAGTTCGGCGCGTTGACGCTGGCCGGACCGGGCGCCTTCACCAGCGGACCGGCGCAACTGATCGAAGGTCGCAATATCCTGATCGGCCGCGAAGTCCTGCACAGCAAGACGGCCGCAACATCGCAGGGCACGTTCTCACAAGCGCCCGGCAACGATGATCAGTGGGGCGGTGACCCGACCCATGGCCGCCATGTCGAGGGCTCCAACTTCGGCACGCCCGGCCTCACGCTGCCCAAGACGCTGCGCCAGCTCGGTGAAATCCCGGGCTGGACCGTCGACATGCTCAAGAACCGCCAGAAGTTCGAGGCGAAGATTTCCGCCGACACCGAGGTGACGGTGACCATCACGCAGCTCGGCTGGCAGCGGCCGACCGGCGGGTTGTGGCGACCGTGGGACACGGTGTTCGTCGACTCGCCGATGCTGATCATGAACGAGATGTTGGTCGTGAAGGCCGTGACCTTCACGCAGGATAATCAAAACGGTACTCGCGCCACGCTCGAATTGAAACGCGAGGAAGATTTGTCGCGAGGCCGCGATCTCACACCACAAGGGCAATAAGGCATGCGCACCAACACCCGCGAAGCTTTCCGCCGCGCCACGAACACGGTCTCGCGTTGCACGATCCGTGAGTGTGACGACAACCATCTCATGCAGGAGATCAAGCAGGCCGACGTGCACCACTCGGAAACGCCGACCGACTTCGAGCGCTTCCAGCCGCTCGGCATTACCGCGGTGCCCAAGAAGCAGGATCAACGACAACAGCAGCAGCAACAGCAAGGTCAGCAACAGGGCGGCAACGGTGGCGGTGAGGAGTGGAATAACGACCAGCCGAAGGAGCCGTCGGCCGAGGGCATGATGCTCTATCCCAACGGTCAGCGTGATCACCCGGTGTGCATCGGCATCGACGACCGGCGCGTGCGTCCCTACGACATGCAGGAAGGCGAAGGCGCGCACTACGCGCCCGACGGCTCGGGTCAAATGGTGCTGCACAAGGCCAATGGCGTCTACATGCTCTCTTGCGACGATCAGGATGAGCAGCAGGGCGGCGGCACGACGCCGACGGCAGGCAACGGCCAGCAGGAAAAGCAAAAGCGCATGGTCTCGATCCGCCACGTCGAGAAGAAGAAGCAGGATCGCAAGCCGCAGAAACGCCAGCCCGGTCAGCAAGTGCGCGAAGAGGACCGCTACAAGCACGAAGGCGAGACGGTCAACACCGAGTTTCGCGTCAACAAAAGCCGTATGGAATTCCGCGTCGGCGACGGTGTGAACGGCTATTACGACAAAGAAGCGAAGCGCTGGGGCTTCCATCTCGAAGGCGACAACAAGAAAGCCTACGAGGGCACCAAGGAATGGACGCTTCTCCGCTTCGGCGAGGACGCGGTCTGGATCGACAAGGACGGCATCTGGTCATCGAAGCCGATCCAGCAGAAGAGCCCGCCGGACCCGCCCGAGTAGCCAATGGCGATTCCGAGCAGAGGCGACCCGCGCAGCGATCCGCGTTGGCGCAAGCGCCTGCAAATGGCCTCGTTCAAGGGCGCGCCGTTCTACGTCGAGCAACAAGGCCGCAGCTCGGGGCGCCGCACCGTCGTCCATGAGTATCCCAAGCGCGACATGCCCTACGCCGAGGACATGGGGCGCCATGCCCTGCGCTATCAGATGACCGGCTATCTGATCCAAGCGCCGCCCGCGGCGTCGGGGCAATTCGATCGCTTCGCCAATCTGCCCTTGTCGGAGAACATCGAGGACCGCCGCACCGAGGTGCAGCAATTCGGGGTGCAGCTCTCGCGCCGCCCGCCGCCCGCCTATCGGGGCAACATGCCGCGCGATTACGACACGGCACGTGACCAGCTCGAAGCGCGCTTGATGGAGAAATCGCCCGGCGTCCTGCTCGATCCGTACAACCCGGTGCTCACGCTCACCGGCTACACCGGGCAAGGTCCGCTGCTGTTCATGTGCGAGCGCTACACGATCGTCGAATCGCGCGAGCGCGGCGGCTTCGCCACTCTCGATATGTCGTTCGTCGAGGCAGGCATCCCCGGCAATAACCAGCCGCAAGTCGATACGGCCGGAAGCGTCAATACGGCCGCCGATGCCGCAACCGATGCCGCAGGCCAATCGCTCGACCAGCAGCTCGGCATCGAGGACATCGGCAGAAATCCTTGAAACAGGAGGCTTAAGCCATGGCAGGAAAGGTCAACGCGTGGGTGCTCGACAACGGGCTCGGGCAGCTTCGGGCAACTGCGACCCACATCTATATCTGCTCGGCCGAGCCGACGTCGTTCGCCGAAGCAACCACGACCTTGGCCCTCGGCAACAAGAACTTCGGCGCGGGCAACACGCTCACCGGTCCGTTCGATCGCACGCCCAACGGCCGCAAGGTCACGACCGTGGCGGTCACCGATGGCGTCGTCACCGGCGCCGGTAACGCCGCACGCTGGGCACTCGTCGACAGCGTCAACTCGCGGCTCCTCGTCGACAATGACCTCGCCGCCCCCCAGGCGGTCGCCGCGGGTAACGTCTTCAGCTTGCCAGCCTTCGACTTCGGGATTCCGGGCTCCTGATTAGAGGCACCCCATGGCTGCCAAGTCGCTCAAGCACAAATTCAATTCGACGATCGCGGACGACTCCAACACGAGCATCGTGCGCCCGTCGAACTGGAATGACGACCACGACCTCTGGCTCGGCAGCCGCGTCGTCACGGCCACAACGGATACGTTCGTTGCCGCCGATCACATGGCGCTCGTGCAATACAATTCGCCGCTCGCCGTCGCCGCCACCTTGCCGCAGGCGGGCAGTGCCGGATTCCCGAATGGTTGGGTGACGTTCATCCGCACTCGCGGCGCTGGCACCGTCACCATCACGCCGACGACCTCGACCATCAACGAGACCTCGTCGCTTGTCCTGCAGCAGAGCGACAACGCCATCATCTTCTCGGACGGCACGAACTACGCCGCGATCGTGACGCGCGGACAAGCCGTCGTTGCGCCGTTGCCCGACGCCGGTGTCGCACAGGTCGGCACGGCGCTGCGTTGGGCGCGTGCGGATCACGTCCATCCCAATAGCGCGATCCCGACGAGCGGACGGTTTGTGTGGGTCGATGCGAACACGGTGTCGTTCGTCCCGTTCCTCGGCAACAAGATCAAGATTGACGGCCTGATCTACGACATCCCGGCTGCGGGAATAACTGCAACACCAAGCGGCACCTTCGTCGCCGGTGTTGCCGGGGCGCTGGCGGCTAGCACCTCGTATTTCGTCTATGCGTTCAACAATGCCGGAACGCTCGCGCTCGACTTCTGGTCCATCGCTGGTGGCGCTGGCAATCATTCGGCCAGCGCGACGCCCGGCAATGTGGGCGTTGAAATCCGCACCGGCGACAATACCCGCACGCTCGTCGGCATGGTCTCAACAACGGGTGCGAACCAATTTGTTGACGCGCCCAACTTCCGGCAGGTCCGCACTTGGTTCAACCGCGTCCGCGTTCATTTCATTGCCACCTCAACAACCGGATTCGTGCTGAATACGCCCGGCGGCTGGGTGCCTCTGAATAGTCCAACCTCGCGCGTGATCATGTTGAAATGGGCCGACGAGGCGATCTGGGTCGGGCTTACCAATTTGCAGGTGTCCAACTCGTCGACCGCACCCGTGATCATCAGCGCCGGAATCGGGATGAACGGCTCGCCGTCACCTTTTGTAGTGGCTGCGACGCAAACTCAGGTCGTCACTGATGCTGGCAGCCCTGCCGTGATGGGCGTCGTCATGCCAGCAGAGGGAGGAGCCTTCTTTGATTTTATGGGCCACACGACTGCGGCGGGCGCGACGTATAGCGGCGCCATCCACGGCATGATCGGTTGACATGCCTTCCGGCTTCCAAGTCGACGCATTTCAGAACAACGCCTTTCAGGTCGGCTTCATCTTCATTGCACCGACCTACACGCTCGGCTCGCCGCAATTCGCAACACCAGCGCTCGCGGTAGCGCTCTCGGCGAATGCCTACTGGACCGGCTCGCCGCAATTCGCCACGCCGGTGCTTGCAGCGCAAACGATCACGCTGCATGCCAACGCCTACGTCGTCGGCTCGCCGACCTTCGGCGCTCCGATCATGCGGCAGGTGCACAATTTTGCAGTCGCGCCGTATTGGACGCAGCGCCCGCAATTCGGCACCCCGGCGATCGTTCGCAATCTCGTGCTCTTGGCCAACGCGAGCGCGACCGGCTCGCCCGACTTCGGTGCACCACGGCTTGCCTTCAACGCCCAACTGACGGCGGACCCCTATTGGGTCGGTGATCCAACCTATGGCGATCCGCCGCCCGTTTTGCTCATCACCTACGCGCTGCGGGTCAATGCGTACTGGACCGGCTCGCCCTCGTTCGGCTTCCCGCGCTTCACGCAGGACGTCCGGCCGCCGACCTTCCCGCCGTCGTTCTACACGCAGGCACAGGAGGCCTCGGACTTCCTGCGGCAGTACCTCGACCACCTCCTCGCCTCGATTCCGTCCGGCACTACCGACGAGATCAACAAGGTGCGCGGCGAGATCGCCTCGCTCCGGGCACGCGCCGACCAAGCCGTCCGCAGCCCCGGGCTCGGTGCCGAGCTTGAGCAAATCAATCTCGACGCCAACCTCGCTGGCGCAACCTACCGCGGAATCGAGGCAACGCGCGTGTTCGTCATGTCGGCGGCCACGAGCAACTCGCTCATCACGCAAATGCTGCTGCGCCCGATCCTCGTGATGACGCTCGCGCTGCAATCGAAAATCATCTCGCGCATGCGCTTCAAGACCAAGGAGCAGGTGCACAACATGATCCTGCACGTGCGCGATATGTTCGATCAGGCACAGCAGCTCGCGGTCGACGATATCGACGCCATCGTCTACCAGACCATCACCGCGCTCGGCGGTGCACTGATCAACCATCTCGGCTCGATCGAGCTGCAGCTTCCGCGCTTCGTCGGCTACTCAACCCAGGTCCCGATGCCGTCGCTCTACCTCGCCAATCGCATCTATCAGGACGCCTCACGCTACGAAGAGATCGAGGACGAGAACGACATCATTCACCCCGCCTTCTGTCCCACGACCATTCGAGTGCTGAGCAATGTCGGACGTCCGAATCGTCTCTAAAGCCACGCTGCGCGAGACCGTCGCCGACTGGCTCCTCAAACCGGACGGCACGCTCGACGAAAGCGAGGAGCTGGCGAACTACGTCAAGGTCGCGATCATGACCGATCGGCTCTCGTCCGAGACCGAGACCCGGCCCGATCCCGACAGTGACGATCGCCGCGGCTGGTGGGGCGATCTCGAAGCAGGTGAAATCTGGCGCGGCTGGCCGATCGGCACCAAGAACTGGCTGCTCACCCGCGCCAAGATCACCGGCATCGACGCCTTCGAAGGCGACACCGTGGTACGGGCTGAGAACTACACCCGCGAAGCGCTGCAGCCGCTCGTCGAGATGCGCATGGTGAGCGCCATCGACGTCTACGCCGCACGCGTCGGGCTGCAACGGATCGATGTGCAAGTCATCCTCTACCGCAGACCCGACCCCGATATCGAGCTGATCTTTCAGGACCTGTGGGCTGAAATTCGGGAGGCCTGATGCCTTGGTTCACACCGACATTGCGGCAAGTGCGCGAGCAAGTTCGCAACGACATCACCATGTCGCTCGAAGGCGCGGTGATCGTCGGCAACACTGTGCTGCGGGTCATGTCGGACGCCCAGGCCGGGCTCGCGCGGTTGATCCTGAAATATCTCGACTGGCTCGCGCTGCAATTGATGCCCGACACCGCCGAGCGGGAATGGCTCGATCGCCATGGGCAAATCTGGCTGGTCAACGCCGACGGCTCGCTCGGCCGTAAGAACGCAACACGAGCCTCCGGTACGGTGAGCTTCACCGGCGTGCCCGGCATCGTCGTGCCCGAGGGCACCGTCGTGATCGCGCCCAACGGACAGAGCTACGAGACCCTCGAATTCATCACGCTCGCCACCGAGCCGGTGCAAGTCGCCGTGCGCGCGCTCACGCCCGGGAGCGCAGGCAATCAACCGGCAGGCACCCTGCTCGCGCTCGGGACACCCGTCACCGGCGTCTCAGGCACCGTCACCGTCGTCGACCTGCGTGGCGGCACCGAGGTCGAGACCGACGAGCAGCTCCGCGCACGCATCCTCGAACGCATCCGCAAACCGCCCATGGGCGGCGACGCCGACGACTATGTGGCCTGGGCCATGTCGATTCCATCCGTCACCCGGGCATGGTGCGCACCGCGCGAGATGGGCATGGGCACCGTGACCGTGCGCTTCATGTGCGACGCGCTCCGCGCCGATAACGGCGGCTTCCCGACACCGGAAGACGTCAAGATCGTCAAGGACTACATCGACACCGTGCGCCCGGTCGCCGTCCGCGACTTCTTCGTCGAAGGCCCCGTGCCCGAACCGATCGACTTCAATCTCTCGCTCACACACGACTCGCTCACCTTGCGCAGTCAGGTCGCCAACAGCGTCGCCGCCATGCTGCACGACAAATCAGCACCGGCGCACGCCATCAACGGCGAACTCTTCCCGCCGGTCACGATCATGGCGTCATGGGTCGCCGAGGCGATCAACCGGGTGACCAACGACTTCAATCTGACGATGAGCGATCACGTCATGCCACATAACGGCTGCCTCGCCGTGCTCGGCACCATCACCTACCCCGAGCCATGACCACACCCTTCACGGAATTCCCCAAGCCGATCGACCGCCACATCCGGCGCGGCCAACCCGAATACGCGCACGCGCTCTCGATGCTGTTGCCACAAGGCATCGCATGGCCACGCTGGCCCGAGACCGTGCTGATGAAGGTCGTCTATGGGCTCGCAGGCATCTTCGGTTGGGCCGACGGCCGCGCCGCCGACCTCCTCGAACGCGAAAGCGACCCGCGGCAAGCAACCGACGTGATCCTGCCCAACGGAATGCCCGACGGGCTCCTCGACGATTGGGAACGCAACTGGGGCCTGCCCGATCCCTGCTATGCCGGGCCGCTGACCATCGGTGAACGCCAGCGCCACCTCGTGCTGCGCATGACACTGCTCGGCGCACAGTCGCGCGCGTTCTTCATCGGCGTCGGAAAATTTCTCGGCTACGACAACATCACGATCTCAGAGTACCGACCCTTCATGGTCGGCATCGATCGTGCGGGTGACAATCGCGAGTATCTGCCCGATGGATCACTCGGTGAATGGCCGTGTCAAATCGGAGACCCGGTCATGCGGTTTGCGTGGACCATCCATGTGGCCGACTTGGGCCTCGTGTGGTTTCGCGCATCGCGCGGACAGGCAGGCATCGACCCACATCTTCGCATCACGCTCGCGCTCGACCTCGAATGTGTCATCCGACGCTGGCGACCGGCACACACAGAAGTCCTTTTCGATTACAGCGGCGCCGGGCTGCCGGGCGATCCAATGGCGGGCACGCCGTAGCGAGTGAGAGCGCGCACCGCTCAATCAACCCGGGTCTCTGTATCGCACCGGCACGTCGTGCGCGCTCGCCTCAAGCCTAACCCGAAAGCAGTGGAGTAGTCACGTGCGGTATAACCAACCGTTTGGTACCCCCGAGCCGCCACTTGGCACCTTCCCGAGATATATTAACGGCAATCCGGTTACTGGCACCGCCGGGTCGATCCCGCCTGCGCGCGCGTTCGACGAAGTGCAAATCGAGATACTCACCGTCATCATGAAGGCGGGCGCCGACGAGGGCATGGCGCAAACGCCCTCGCATGACGATCTCGAACAGCTCTGGAAAGCGCTGCAGATTTTGTTTGCGCAGCGTTTCATCACCACGCACATCTTCAAGAGCGTGCACGGACCAGGTGCGGATTTCCCCAATCTTATCGACGCGATGGAGTGGGTTGCGCGCTACGTCATCACGCCGTCGGGATATGTGACGTTCTTGGTGGCGGGCGGGCAATGGACCTACGTCGAGCCGATCGAGGTCAACCACGCGAACGCCAACCGCATTGCGGTCCAGGGCGCGGCGCTGAAGGGCGCGTCGCCGTTGCCGCCCAACATCTCGGTGACGGGCTTTCACTCGCCGACCGACGGCACCAATCAAATCATCTACCTGCGCTCGGTGTATGCGACCGAGCTTATCTTCACCGGCGGCAGCTCGGGCTTCATCACCTATCGTGACGGCGTGACGCTGCGCTATCTGCTGCTCACCGGCAGCCAGACCGGCAACCAAGTCGGAATCGATGCCTTTGGCGATGTGTGGGTTGATGGCGTTGCCGTTTGGGGCATGGGCCACATCGGGATCAACATCAACTCGTGCCAGCTTCTGTCGCAGACCTCGCTCTCGATCGTGGTGTGCTTCTGCAACAATTTTGGGATTGTCGTCACCGGCGGCCGTGTGTGGGATTCGGGCAACCAGTGGTGGATTACTTGTAGTAACGGCATTTGCGGTTGGAACACATGGGGCACCTTGGTCCATGTCTGGCTTGTCGATTGCCGCGGCCATAACCCGCCGCCGACCAACCGAGCGCTGCACGTGAATCAGGGCACGCAATTCGTCATCAGCGGTGTGGGCAGCCAGATTGATAGCAACAATGTCGGTGGCATCTTCGTCGCGGGCGCCTCGACGCTCGATATGCGCGGCGCCTACTGCCGCTTCAACCAAGGTTGGGGCCTGCAAATGGATGGCGGCTTCTGCTGGGCGGACTTCGCCACATTCCAAGGCAACGTCGAAGGTTCGGTCTATATCCGCGGTGGCGCCTCGTGCCGCGTCAACGGCGCGGTCTTGAACGGCGGGGCGAGCGGTGTGATCTCGCCGCCGACTCTCAACGAGGTCGGCAACAACAACTCAATGATCTACACGTGAGGACATCATGACCGGTACATCTGTGCTCGACGGCCCGCCGTTCAAATGCGCGTACTGCGGTCAGATATGGAGCGATCCGGCAAACCTTCCGCCCTGCTCCCACACCGACACCGAGTGGGCGGACTTCCAGACGTCGCAGGGCATTGCGACGCCGCCCGGCGCGATCCGCTGGCTCGCCGCGCCCGAGGCCGCGCAGCAAAGTGGCAGCAGCTCGGCGCCCGCGAGTGGCAGTGGCGAGACGCACGCGCTCAATGCGGACGAGTACACGGTCGAGCCGCCCGCCGCTTCGGGAGTGTGATTCATGGACGAGAAGACCGATATCGAACCGGTAGTGCCCGATCCCGAGTTGGTGCCCGGTGATTATCCCAAGGTCGCCGCGCTCGGGGAAACGAAGCTCTATCCCAACTTCGATCCCGACCGCTTCTATTGGCCGTTTCAAAATCCGTCTTGGCCTGAGCAGAAGGACATGAGCGTCGACGAACTCGAAGCGCGTGCGCGTATCTCCGATCGCAATCGGGCGAACAGCTCGAACCCGCGCATCTGTCTCATCTGCGGCCGGGAGAGTTACGACTGCCAGTATCACGACCTGCACAGCAACGCGGTGTTCTTCGCCTATCGCGCGGAGCATGGCATCGCGCCCGATGAGCCGTGGACACATCTGCGTCACTTGCAAGACCCGAACCAAGCCGATCCGAGCGCGCCCGTTGCGATCGTGCCGGAAGAGCCTTAGATAAGCTCTGTCCCGATCCCCTCGGGGCAACCAGCGGTGCATAGTGAACCTACCTTCCCTCGGCCCGGCGGCTCTCACCCTCCGCCGGGTCATTTTCCTTTAACCTCCCCCAGGAACGACTAAGGCCCGGACTCGCGTCCGGGCCTTTTTTTACTCGCCGATCTTCTTCGCGTAGCGCTGCACCTGCCGACCGAGCGTCCAGATTTTCGTCTGCAATCGTGCGACCTTGAGGAGCAAATCCTCGCGCCGCGCAATCGCCCGCTCCATCGCCTTCTGCGCCTCAACGTGTCGGCGCTGGACCAGCTCGCTGGCCTTGATGGGCTGACCGGTGTTGAGCAATCGCTTCCGCGCAGGCATGGGGATTGCTTCGCTCGCGCGAACGCGAGTATCATTCGCAGGCATTCTACTTCTCCACTTTGTCAAACAGCCTGCCGGTGGCGACCACCGCCACCGACAGGACTATTATCGCACAAAGCGGCTTACACTGCTGGTGATGTTGCGACGATCAATGGGTTAGCGGTGCTTTGGCGCACGTTTGCCTAAGCAAACGCACAAAAAATATTTTTCAAAGATGCTTTTTGACGACTCACGTCACGTCGCCGATGTAGCGCACCTCGACACTCTTCCTGCCCCGGGTCATTGCTTTGGTCCACCACGATCCGTGAATGATCCAACTTGAGGCGATCACGACATCGCCGCGCGCCATCACCGGATGCAGAAAGCAATCATCACCGAACGCATCGCGCACGCGATCAACCGTCATCGTGTCCAAATCGAACCAATCGAGATACCAGTCGCCGCCCTGCCGCAGCCGCTCGCCCGTAAACCCGACATGCGCTCGCGTGCGATGCCGATCGACTGGCACCAGCAGAATCGTCGGCCGGTCGACGCCGCATGCCTGCAACGGGAGCCAGAAATTCACGACGAAACGCGGGCCGTGATATTGCGCGTCGACATGCAGGTCCAACGGCGGCTGAAAGCTCTCGTCCTTCTTCTGACCATGCACGCGCCGCGCTGCCACATAGGCGGGCTGATAGTTCTCGCGGCCACGAAACACTGCATCCAAGAGCCCGCGCAGCAACGGCTGGTCGCCAATTTCAAATCCCGAGACGCCGAAGCCCGCTGCGACAATCTCCCCTTCATTGACGTGCGCCTCGGATGTCCGCTGATACGCCCGATCAACGGACACCGCCAGCCGAGCCAGATATTCGACGTCAACGGCGCCGCGCACGATCGCGCAGCCATGGGCAAAGAACGCATCGCGCAAGCTCGCAACGGTCCAGTCATCCACCGAACGATCAAGGGCATTAAGCTCTGTCGGCATAGGTCTTGCGGTTCACTTGTTTCCAATCGGCTCGCTGCAGACCCACGAGGGGCAATGATCGTTATCCGCTAGCCAAGTCTTGAACCCGCTACCCTCTAAGTAGACTTGAGTGACCCCGATCGTCACCACGATTAGGATCGCAATAAGTGCGGCAGACAGAAGCCACTCAAGGAGCTTGGGTAGTGACAAGGCAGCACCCGCTCGACACCGGCGTGAATGGTCCGAACGCGGCTGCGTATATCACCGCGAGTGTGATGAGCGCCGTGGCCGAGAGCACGCCGATCAACACGGCGCGCAATCGGCTCACGGCAGGCACTTCAAACATCAGGCGATCTCGCTGGCTCGTCACGGGTCTCTTATTATCTTCGGCTCGCTGGCGAGGCACGGGTCTACTGGTCTCTGTCGGCTCACCGGGCAGGTGTCACGTTCAAGCCCGGCGCAAAGATCAGGCGGACGGAACCGGAAATGGACAACCGGCCCGCCCGCCCTTGGGTCTGCTTTCGGGTCTCTTACCAATGGCGGCAGGGCTGCCTACGATCGGAGCACTTGGAGGCCTCGGCCCTGCCGCCCCAGGATCATGCCCCTTGCATATCGGCCATGCAAGGGTTCCCGCCGCGGTTTTTGACACCCTGTTGACACCGGCCCCGGCCGCTTTCGACTAAGGTACTGTTCTATCATCATTTTCCGCCTCTGGCCGCCCGCGGTCAGGCGCCGCGATAGGGCAACTTTTGATGTTTTGATCGCGCAACATGATCCAAAGTCGAAGTCCGCGCGCAATGAAAAGCCTTGAGTTTATGGGCATTTCTCTTCATATCACTCCTTAGAGGAGCACACCGCTCCACACCGCGGGTTTTGACACTCGCTTGATACTGAAGGGACCGACTGGACTATGCCGAAAGTGAGAGACTTCAAATTGGAGACTGCGACCGCGCGATTGAAATTGCCGGTAGCGAAGCGGCCGTACTGGAAAGTGATTAGCCCGGGCATCGCGCTCGGCTATCGGCGCAACGATGGTGCAGGCACGTGGAGCGTGCGCTCGACCGCGCAAGGCGCGCAGTGGATCAAACGCATCGCGATCGCCGATGACCTTGAGCAGGCCGACGGCAAGACCGTGCTCACGTACTGGCAGGCGATCGACACCGCGCGCGCTCTCGTGCGCACCGGCTCGGGCGAGACGGTCGAGACCCGGCCGATCACGGTCGGTGACGCGCTCGACGCCTACAAGGACGACCTGATCACGCGCAACGGCGACCCCTACAACGCCGATCGCGCCGGGAGCTACCTCCCGGCCGCGCTGCTCACCAAGGCGGTCCGCCTCACCGCGGTCAAGGACTGGAAGCAGTGGCGCGCCACGCTCGTCGCCAAGATGGCACCGGCGAGCGCCAACCGCACAATGAGCTGCATGCGTGCAGCACTCACGCTGGCAGCCGATGACGAGTCGAATGGCATCAGCAGTCGGCAGCCGTGGGAGATCGGATTGAAGCCGATCCCCGGCGCCAACCGCGCCCGCAAGATGGTGCTCGACGACGCGACCGTGCGCCGGATCGTATATCTCGCCTATGAGCATGATCGCGCCTTCGGGCTCATGGTCGAGACGGCCGCGCAGACCGGCGCACGGCAATCGCAGTTTGCGCGGCTGGTCGTCGAGGACTTGTTGGATGGATCGGCACAATTGATGATGCCGCGCTCTGACAAGGGCGGGCACAAGAACCGCGGCGAGAAGAACACCGAGCGCGTCCCGGTGCCGATCTCGCCCGCGCTCGCAGCAGCGCTCAAGGCTGGCGCACGAGGCCGGATCGCCGACGCGCCCCTGCTGCTCAACGGCAAGGGCGAGGCCTGGGGCCATAGCCGCAAGAACGATGCGCACCGGCGGGCCTTCCGCACCGTCGTCGAGGCGGCCGGGCTCGATCCCGCGACCATCACGCTCTACGCGTTGCGCCACTCCTCGATCGTGCGCGCGATCTTGGCAGGCACGCCCGTTCTGCTGGTCGCGAAGAACCACGACACCAGCGTCAAGGAAATCGAGACCCACTATGCGCGCTGGATCGCGGAGGCGGCTGCCAAGCAGGGCGATCGGGTCGCGCGGCTCGGGCTGCTCGATACCAACCCGAACAACATCGTGCCATTCGCGGCGTGACATGCTCGACACCATCATCACCATCGTAACCTGGGCGGGGGTCGCATGGCTCCTCGTCGGGGCCGTGCTCGCCGCGCTGTCGTATCGCGATCTCCCGGGTGGCAAGTGGAGCGGCGCACTGCTCGTACTCTTCCTGTGGCCACTCGCGCTGGTCCCTTGGCAGAGGTGGGGTTCATAGCCCTACTTCCCGCTCTGCTCTCGATGCCGCCGCCACTCAGCGGCGGCTTCTTTGCTGATGAGCACCTTGGTGCCGACCGCCATGGTCCGCGGGCCGAGATCGCGGGCCTTGAGCTTGTAGTAAAACGATTCCGAGATGCGATGCCGACGGCAGAACTCCGGGATCGTATAGGCATCGGCATCGTCATCGCGGTCGTCGGGCTTCTCGCCCATGTTGGTCTGCAGGCGCGTCATTGCTTCGCCCCTTGTGCAGGCAGCAGGCCGACCATACGGCCTTCCGCCCTCATGAGCTTGCCGCCGTCGGGGAATTGCAGCGGACCGAGATAGGCGCGCTTGCCCGGCGGGCGCTCGATCCTGCGGTGTGCCATGAGCTGGCCCCACTCGGAATCCTCGCCGGAAAACAGGACGATCTCGATCCGCTCCGGATGGTTGGCAATGCCGCGCTTGTGGATTTCCTTGACCTCGGCCTCCTGCGGCATCTGCGTGCTGAGCATCCACGCCTCGTCGATGAACACGTAGCGCTTGACGTGCATGATCTCGAACAGCGCGCGGACAAAAGCGACCGTGGTGTCCTTGTCCTGCAATGTCGACGGCAACAGGTGCTCACGGCCCTTGTCGTCAATGGCGTGCCACATCGGAATGATGTGACCATCCTTGTAGAACAGGTCGCCAATCGCCTTCGACGACAAGTCGATCAACGCACGCAACTCTTTCTCACTCATTTTCGGCACGCATGCGCGATGTCATCCAGGGAATTGCAAAGCCGTGCGATCGCGCCGTTGGTCGAGGTGTTGCCTACGCCCAATCCTTCGACTGCGCGCGCTAGCAGAAACAAGCCGCACGCGATCGCGAATTGACCGTCACCAGCACGCGCGCGCCTTTCCCAGTGTTCGTATTCAGTCATCATCATCGTGCTCCCCGCTTTGGAAACCGGCAGACCTCGCCGCGCGGCTTCGCATCCTCGTTGAGCATCCGCGCCAGCTTGAAGTGATAGCGGCTCGCCATCTTGCGGTTCTTCCGCTCGGCCTCGTGCCCGCACTTCGCATGCCACTCAGCGAGCAGGATGCTCGCCTCGGCGGCTTCGCGCTCATTCACGATTCGATTCATTGTCTCCTCCCAATCTCGATCGTTATCGCCTGCGGTCGACCTTCCTCGTCTACCGCGGCCATTGGATGCTTTGAGATCACGCGCACGCTACGATCGCCCGCATAGATACCGGCGATCAGCTCCTTCCCGTCGAGAACCTCGACCATGTGGCCGCCGTTGAAGTGCGGCACCAAGCGAAACCCCACCTTGTCCCTCATTTGCGTACCACCCCGTTCCTGCAGCCAACCGTGACCGATCGCGGATCATCACGGCGTCCGGCAGCCGTGACAACCGAGAACAAGCCGCACGTCTGGCACTCGATCAGGTATTGGCCGCAGCGCTTGGCGGGATAGGGCAGCCGCACCCGGCAACGGCGGGCTGCCATCCTGCCCGCGGTGTCGAGGTCAATACCGTTTGGGTAGCGTGGATCGGACGGCGCCTGCGCCTCACGCCCGCCGTCGATCCACTGCACGCGGAAACGTCCCATCATCGCTAACTCATCTCGGGTCTCTTCTACCGCTCGGCTCGCTACACGGTTACGGTGCTCTTGACAGTCACGGCTTTCGCTCCTCGACGACGGGTCTCTCGATTATCGCGGCTCGCTTAGACCACGCGGTTCTTCTAACGCGTTACGGCAGCGCTTGAGCGTCACGGGTCTCTCTACAGATACGGCTCGCTAGCAGGCTCTGGTTCTCTCCGGGCACTCGGCTCGCTTGGCCACTTCGGATCATCTGCACTTCATCGGCAACGGCTCGCTTGAGGCCTTTCGGGTCTCTCCGCTCTCACGGCTCGCTCGCAGGAAACGGGTCACTGCCGATCCCCGGCTCGCTTTCCTTTTTCGGGTCGCTGCAAATCACGGCTCGCTAATCTTTCGCGGGTCTCTTCGCAACAACGGCTCGCTCTACTCCAACGGGTCTCTCGGCGGCCTCGGCTCGCTCTTGCGGCCCGGGTCTCTTCTCGGGAACGGCTCGCTCTACTCCAACGGGTCTGCTTCCAAAGCGCGGCTCAACTCATGCTCGGCCCTCCATTTCTGGCTGGCCTTCAAACCGGGCAATCATTTCTTTGAACAGGGTCACCACATCTCGCCGGTCAGCACCGTTCGAGATGAAGTTACAACGGCTCGTGTCCTGCTCTCCGAATTTGAACAGCAGCAACACGAAGCCCATCTTTCGCGCGTCGCCTTGGGCGTCGCCGTTGAAAAACTTGTCAAGCATGTGTGCGCAGACGTTCATTGCGTCGACGTGCCCGCGCTCGATCGGCTGGTCGCCGAGCGTCGGTGCTGGCTGCGGTGGTGGCTCGGCCCGCTTGCCGAGACCGTGCTTGCGCTTGAACTCCTCCTCGAATGCCCGCAGCTCGTTGTGGATGTTGTTCATGCGCGCGAGATCGTCCGCGGTTGGCTCCTCGCCCGGGTCGAGGATGCTCGTGATGCTGGCGAACAGATGCGCGGCGCCTCCCATGAAGGCCATCCTCATCTCTTCGAGCTGCGCGGCCGGGGCATTGTCGGCGATGGCAGCCAGCCGCAGCCCGACCCAACCGGCCTCGATGAGCCTGCCCTCGTCGGTCAGTCGCTTCGTGAGACGCTCAAGGTACGCGCGATCGGCCATCTTCTTCCTCTGGCTTGATGATGACGTGGCGCGCCTTGGCGATTCCCTCGATCAGGGCTTGGCCGCGGTGCTCGCCACTGCCGCGCCCGGCGATCTCGTGCCACTGCTTGTCGCTCGCCATGGGCGGCGCGAAGACGGTGGTCGCCTGTTTCGCGTCGGAACGGACGAGTGCCGCAATGCCCTCATGCGCCCGGCGCTCGATGTAGGCCATGAGGGCAGCATCCTTGCGCCAAGCGTCGCCGTGGCGCGGATCAATCCATATCTGCACGACCTCGATGTTGAACGGCTCGGCATCGCCCGCCTGCAGCGTCACGAAGTCCGGCATGATGTCGACGACGTAGTGCGCACGATCAGGCCGCCGCATGCCGTCCATGTCGTTGTTGACCAGCCAACGGCAATTCCAGAACCGGCAACTAAACGGCCGCCGCGCATAGATGCCGCAGCCGTGCAAACGTTGGTGCTGGCAGCGCTCGCCTGCCGCCTTGTCGAATTCGGGCAGCATGCCGACGAAGTCCTTCGGGTCGACGAGCCCGCGCTCGGTCATGGCGTTGATCGCTTCCGTGATCTCGACGCGCCTGTGTGTGCCCGCCTTCTGCGGCAGCAGTCGGCAGCACAAGGTGCAATCACCGCACTTGCGGCTATTTTTCTCGGGCGTAGGTGACGACGGCATAGTGACGGTTGCCTTCCTCGAACCAATTTACTTCGGGCACGATGCGCCCGAGCCACTCGATCTCCCGGCGCAAGATGTCGATCGGGAAGAATGGCGGGCACGTCCGGCCCGCCTCGTCGGCACCAATCACGATCGCCCGGCCCGGAATCGGATCGCGCGCGATCGGCAGCTTGAACGCATAAACCGGCCCCTTGCGCAGCCCCATGTCGTCGACCCACAACGAATCGTGCATGTCGGAGATCGTCATGTGATCAAGGCCTTCACATCCGATGATGGTGTGCATCTCCTCGACGGCGTCGCGGGGGAGCTGGATGTAGCTGACGGTTCGCATTTCAGGGTCGATCAGGATGGCACGCATACGCTGTAATCCATCGGTTCTCTCGCGGTTATCGGCTCGCTATTTCGTTACGGGGCTCTCACGGGTCCAGGCTCGCTCGTGCGGCACGGGTCTCTTCTCGAACGCGGCTCGCTTCGTCTTCCCGGGTCTTCTGTGCGAGGTCGGCTCGCTGTCCACTTCCGGTTTCTCTTACTTTGGGCGGCACGCTCTACTACAACGGGTCTCTGCGGCGCCTCGGCTCGCTAGCTGCTTTGCGGGTCACCTTTTCGATGTCGGCTCGCTGTTCCCCCTCGGGTCTCTGTTGCATCGCGGCTCGCTCTACCACCTCGGGTCTCTTGCGCTGGGTCGGCTCGCTTCTACCGCTCGGGTCTCTAACTTCGCGCGGCTCGCTTATCGGTTCCGGGGCTCTCGTGGTGTACGGCTCGCTACTCCGGTTCGGGTCTCTGACTTCATGCGGCTCGCTGCGACTCTACGGGGCTCTAATGCCGAGCGGCTCGCTGGAATATCTCGGGTCTCTGCGGCATCCCGGCTCGCTTTTACTCGGCCGCCGCCTGACCGTGGTGGCGGTGGCCAAGATACTGTTCTTGGTATCTAGGACGCGTCGGCAACTTCTCGATCTCGCGCCACTGCCGCCAGAAGTCGGCCAAAAACTGTTTGACCATGTATCGCAGGCTCGCGCGGTGAATTCGCAGGGGATGCCACAGGTTCTCGCCGCTCTCGCCTGCGTCTCTCAGCTTCTTCTTGTCCTTGAGCGTGCCCTTCATGCGGTTCGGGTCGCTCTCGATCCGGTGCCGATAGTAGTCGTAGTAGCTCCGGTACGGCGAGTTGAGCCTGATCAACGACACCGCCAGTGCGCCCATGAGCTTCGATTGAAGCCACGGATCGAACGTCGTTGACATCTTGGTCTTGGTCTCGCCGTTGCGATCGACATACGAGCGCTCGACGAGGTGCTCCTTGCGCCGCGATCGTGCGAGGTGCACGCCGTTGATGGGCGGGCCGACGTCGAGCCCGGCGAACGCCCAGAACTGCGACGGATAGCTCGCCTTGTTGATATCGAAGTACGTGACCAGCACGCCCGCCATGGCCGGGCCGATGCCGACTTGCTTGCCGAGCCAGTGCTTGTAGACCGGGATCGTATCGAGCACCTCGCCCATGAGGCGGAATTGCTCGCGCTCCTGACGTTCAAGCTCGAAGTAACTGTGCGCGATCACCAGCTCGGCGAAGTCGGAGATCACGCCCTCGCCTTGAAAGCCGCGCTCGGCAGGCAACGTGCGCCGCTTCGCCACGCCGTCGGTGAGCCGCCGATATGCAGCGTACAAGTCCTTGATGAGCTTCTTGGCGTCGGCGCTGAGATCCTCGGCATCGGCATCGACCAGCGTTTCGGTCGGCGCCTCATCCTTGAGCTTGGCGCGCAGGTTTGCGCAAAGGCGTAAGCCTGTTTGGATTCTAAGTTTTTGGAGGGCATAGGCGGATTTCACCATTACTCTCAGCGATCGAATCCTTGGTTCGTAAGGCATGTCACTCTCCCCTTCCTGGGTCGCTAGGTTTTCACGGGTCTCTTTCCAATTTCGGCTCGCTGGGCCGTTTCGGGTCTCTTGCGCCTCTCGGCTCGCTTCATTGTCGCGGTTCGCTTCCTTAGGCTCGGCTCGCTAGAGTCCCGCGGTGCTCTGTCTTCGCTCGGCTCGCTAAACTTCCACGGGTCTCTTCAACTTCCAGGCTCGCTCGCCTGCTTCGGGTCTCTCGGGTCACGCGGCTCGCTTGGTGTCGACGGTGCTCTTCATTTTCGCGGCTCGCTTATGGTCTCGGTTCTCTCACGCTTCCGGCGCGGCGGGTCTCAGTGTCGCTATTACACGTCGGGTCTCTATTTTAGATTCGGCTCGCTTCCGAGTTGCGGGTCTCTCTCGTTCATCGGCTCGCTTCGCTGGTTCGGGTCTCTGCGGTAGCGCGGCTCGCTATCGTATTCAGGGGCTCTTCTCGTTCACGGCACTTTAGATTCGTTGCGCGGCCATCAACTCCCATCCGAACGTGGCAAGACTGAATCGTGCTGCGCACACACGATTCCCACACTCGACGTTGATGCTGGCTCCGCCGCGTGGCCCGAGCACGAAGCCGCGATGACCGCAGTCGGGACAGATGCCCTCGGCAAGCTTGGCGAATTCCGTGCTGCCTGAATTGATCTCGCCGACGCTCATGGCCGCGCCTCCGCGTGCCCGTTGGCGTGGCCGTTGGTGCGCTCGACGCTGCGATGCTTGCGCCAGCCTTCGCGGTACCGATGCTCGACCAGCCCGCGCTTTTTCAGTCGGATGAGCACCGTGCTCACATAGCCGACCCTGCGGCCAGCATCCTTGGCGATGGCGTCGTACGGCCGAAAAGCATCGTAGCGCATGACGCGCCACAGCCATGACAGGTCTGCCCGCGGGCGCCCGCGGTGCCGCCTGGGCGGTGGCGGCTCCTCGATCGGTGCGGGCGGCGGTGGCGGCTCGATCGCCAGTGCTGGTGCTGGCAGCTCCGGAGCGGTGAGGCGGTCGAGCAGCATGGCGACGTCGCGTTCAAGCTGCGTGATGCGGTCTTCGAGCAAGATGGTTTGCCGCTGCTGTGGTGACAGGCTGCAGAGCGGCACGCTCACGGTTTGCTCGGCAGTGGTGTCGACGCCTGCGTTGCGCAGGAGGCGGCGCACCTTCGCGATGTTGTTGCGTTGTGCGCGCCAGTCGCTCGGTGTTTTCGCGACCGTGATGCTTTGATGATGACCGTGCACGCGCCAGTGCATGAGCACGTGGCCGCGGCCGTTGGGCTCGATGTCCGGCTTGATTCCGTAGCGTGCTAATTCGTCTGTGATCTCGCGGTGGTGCTTCGCTAGCTTCATAGTGTCCCCTTCACTTCAGCGGTTTTGTTTTTCAATCGCTGTCGGTTCGCATGGCCTGCAGAACTTCGTCGCCGATTATCACGGCGATATTTCCGACGAGGTGATCAGGCATCGCGCCGGTCGGGATGCCTGCGCGGCGCATCGAGCTGTCCCACGCGTCGGTGGCGCGCGCGTTGAGCGGCAGTGGCTCGGGTCGTGCGAACTTGCCCTCCTCGTTGCAGAAAGCGATGCAATTGTGGACGACGCCGTCGATCTCGATGGTCGAGAAGTAGGGAACGACCTCGATGTAGCCGCCGACAATGTCGTGCAGCAGGTCGAGCCCGGGCTCGCCGGTGAGCGGTTGCTTGTCGCGGGTGCCGTCGGGCTTGAGGGTGAGCAGCTCGCCTTTCATTGCGGTCTCCAGTCTGGTGGGTATCGACCTTCTTCGCGCATGCGGGCTTCGTTGATCGGGATGAGCCCGCGCACCGACTTGATGTGCATCTCCAGGATTTCCTCGCGCAGGGCGGGATGGAGTCCGGCCATAAAGATCGCGAGCAGGTCGGCAAGAACGGCGCCCACGAGATTGGGCGCATGCCCTGCAAGGATCGGCTTTATCTCGTCGACCAGGGCGTCGACGTGCTCGGGGTTGGCAGTCATGCTGCTGTGCCCCGGTCTTGCCTGCTATGCGCAAAATGAATAAAGTCCGTCGCTAAAGCTAATGACTTAATTCGGTATGTTATAAACGTACAGAGCGAGCAATGCCCAGGAAATCGCGTCGGGGGACTGTCTTCCGTGGGGAAGGCAAGCGCGGAGATAAGAGCCTGGGAGAGGCCTTGAAGCGCGAGCGGCAAGCTCGCGGCTTGCGCCAGCAGGATGTTTGCCGTGTGATCGGCCTTTCGCAACAATGGCTTGCGCGGGTCGAAAGCGGCGAGCGGCGGATCGGCGTCGTGGAGTTCTGGCGGCTTGCGAGCTTGATCGGCTTTGACGCGTGCAAGGTCGCGACCCAGGCGATGGTTGACCTCTGCATGATGAGGCCGAAGCAGCATGAGCGTTAGCATTGCGGTGCCTCGCTCTTGGTTTTTGCAACCCGCTGCAACCCATCGATGTAGTCGCGGATGATTTTCCGAAACCTGGGATCGCTGATGTGCGCTCGCGCCACCTCGAAGGCATTGACGAAAGTTGCCGTGCTTGGCGGGACGAGCGAGGTGCCGCTGCTGGGCGGGACCAGGGGCGGCTTGTGCGGGATGCGTCGCGGGATGCGCGAGCCCGGCGGCTGCAGCAGGTGCTCGGGCTTGCACTCCAGCACGGCCGCAATCTGCTTGAGCCGGTCGGCTGAGACCTCGCTGTAGCCGCTGAGATAGTTGTGAGTCTGCGATCGGCTCACGCCAAGGCGGCCTGCGAAGTCGATGACGGTGAGGCCTCGACGATGGACAAGCTCAGCGATACGTGAACCGATGGTCCTGTTCTTTTTTGTGGCCATTAGGACGCATCCCGCACATGCGTCGTCGTTGCCGAATCAAAACCCCTTGGCGTGGTTTTGATCCTACACTAGACGACCGATTTGTGACGATTGCAAGTGTCGAAGAGTCGACGGAAAGGCCCGCCATTCCACACGAATTCCAGCGCCATAGACGCGCGCTCGCCCATTGGCCGAGAGCGCCGCTACTTGAGTGGGTACTATGTCCGCGGGTTTTGCAGGCATATGCATATTCCTTCACTTGAGACAGAACACCGCAGGCCTCACCACGTGCGGCGTCCGATGGTGACGTGTCCGAAGGCATCGAAGGCATTCTCGATGCGATAGATGGCGTGGAAGTCGGGGCATGGTTTGCCGCAGAGCGCCTGATACACCGGGTCATCGAGATCGAAGCGCGGGCATGGTCCGCCGCAGAGCGCTTGATGCACGCGGTCGAGATTGTCGGGCTCCTGGGTGATGACTCGCTCGGCTACCGGCTCGGAGACTTGCACCGGGATCGGCAGGCGGGACGCGATCCGCACCGGGACAGGCTTCTTTCGCTTGGCGATCATGGTCTTGCCCGGCGCATACCAGCACCGGCGGCCGTCGACCACGCGATACTTGAGATAGGCCTCGCTCCAGGCCGAGCGCGCCTCGCGTTGCGAGAGGCAATTGCCTGCGACTTGCGCCTTGCTCGACTTGGCGACGGCAGGCGTGATGGCAATCAGGAAGAGCACGATAGCACTCACGATGGTACGCATTACACGAGCACTCCTTCACTTCACTTTGGGCTGCTTCGAATTCTTCGGCGCCGATGGCTGCGGTGTCGATCGCAGCTCGGCGAGCGCCTCCTGCAGCTCGTGCAGGCGGCCTTTCAGCTCCTGCAGCTCCGCATGCATGGCGTCGGCTTCGTCTTGCTTCACCTCGTCCTCCTCAATTCGGCCGCACCGGGCCGGGGATGCAGACAGCGCGGGCGTTTCTCGACCACCGCTCCATGATGGCGCGGGCTTGCTCACATTCGGCGCTGGCCCCGTAGTCGGGCACAACGATCGGCTGACTCTGCCCGCCGATGAGGATGATCAGGACCCACGTTTTGATCATGTGCCTTTCTTAGTGGCGGCCTCGAACGCCGCGCGCGCCATGCGCATGAAGCTCTCGGGATGATTCTTGTGCGCGACCATCTTGGCCGCGAGCAGCAGACCTTCGGCAGCAACTGCCGAGCGCATCAAATGATCGGGCACGCCTTGCTCCTCGCCGACGTCGAGGCACGCTTCGACGCTGACGCCGATCGAGGCTTTGACCATGTTGCCGAACGTATTCATCTGGTCGATATGCCGTTCGACTCGTTCGTTCTTCATTTCAGACCGCCCGTGAAGTGGTCGTCGATGAAATCGCGGATATCACGCTCGCTCAGATGCCAGCGTTCGCGCGGCAGCCTGCTCACGATCATGAACTTGAAGTGCTGATGCATGCGCAGCGCAGCGTCGTCGTCGCCCATCACATCGGCGAGCAATGCGAGCGCGAGCTGTGCCGGGCCTGAGCCGCCATAGCCCCACTCGAAGCCCGTGGGCGAATGATTGGACAGGTCGAGCCGCGGGTTGAGCTTCCGGCGGCTGTCGCACCCGATCACCTCGACGACGCACTTGCCGCCCTCGATGCGCGTGCCTTGGTACTGCTTCATGGCTACGGCTGGTACTCGATTTGCACGCCGAGGCCGGTCTCGATCTTGACCGTCACCGGGCGATCCGACGTGAGCCGCATGCTGACGACTGCGGTCTCGGGCGTCGGTCCAGGCGCCGGGGCCTCGTCGCAGCCCGACCATTGCGCGCGCAAGTCGTCGTCGGAAAAGTCCCACGAGTTCGTATCGACGTAGCCCGTCACGCCCGGGCAACCGCGCGGCTGTGGGCCGACCTGACCATCGGAATATTGCCAGAGCCAGATTTCATCCCACGAGACTTGTGCCTGCGGCGTCGAGCCGTACTGCGCGAGCCAAAGCCTGTGCGCGCCGAAGTACTCGTCGTGATCCTTGCCGAGCGCTTCCTTCGCCCGGTTGCCGGAATAGACCACGCCCTTGCGGCCGGTGCGCTCTTCGAGCAATTGCAGGAAGCGCTTCGCCTGATCGCGCGACATGGTCTTGCCGTTCGGCTCATCCTCCCAGTCGAGCGCATAGAGCGTCTCGTTGTCGATGCCGACGACACGGAGAAACTGGTTGACCTGAGCCTCGACGTCGCTGTTGTTGGCGAAGTGATAGGCGCCCCACAACAGCCCGGCATTGAGCGCCTGCTTCGCGCGCGGCAGATACTGATTGTCGGTGTAGCTCGTGCCCTCGGTCGCCTTGTGAATGATGCCGACAATCCCGGCGGCTTTGACCTGCTCCCACGATGTGACGTTGTTGTGGTGACTGATGTCGAGGACCTTACGGTTGATCTCGGCCATGGGATTTCTCCTCGTCGTTGTTGGTTCGCTTTGGCTCCGTGGGTCTCTTGCCTGTTACGGCACGCTTGCACTTCGGTCGGTTCTCTACGCCACGACGGCTCGCTATCTCCTTTCGGGACTCTTGGACGTGTCGGCTCGCTGGACTCCAACGTGTCTCTCGCCATGTCCGGCTCGCTCCAGCGTGACGGGTCTTTGCACGGCTCGCTTCGCTGGTTCGGGTCTCTAAGCTTCGGCGGCTCGCTTCCTTCTCACGGGGCTTCTTCGCTTCGACGGCGTCGGCTCGCTCTTAGGTCTCGGGCCTCTACTCGGTGACGGCACGCTTACAGACTGCGGGTCTTCTGAATTTCTCCGGCTCG
>Ga0126377_10000162_pt1 | contig 36920 bp, 43 predicted proteins | sample PanSoiMetPlot_22_FD_92647 | JGI IMG/M metagenome (GOLD analysis project Ga0126377, IMG submission 92647) | Tropical forest soil microbial communities from Panama - MetaG Plot_22 | ecosystem: Environmental > Terrestrial > Soil > Tropical forest > Bulk soil | place: Panama | collected 2016-02-17 | reverse complement strand
TGCGGGGCTGGCGTGTGGGGTGGAGGATGGGCGTCGGGGGCGAGGCCGGCAAGGGAGGGACAGCGCGCGCGCGCGGTTCCTCTCTCGTTGCTTCCAAGATCCACCTCTGTACGGTTCATATTCGTAAATTCCCCGTAACGACGGCGGGCTAATTTGCGAGAAAAAAACGCAAACGCCGCTGTCTGGTTTGGCAGAAATATTATTCAACTTTTCGCAAATACGCAAGGTACTTTTTCACCTATTTGTGATCAACATACCGGGAATGGCCCCGGTGTATATCAGGTGTTTACACGATACGCTGTTGCGGCCAAAAGACGCTATCCCGACCGCTGTGAAGCGTTTACAGTTTTGGCTCACTTGGTCATGATCCATATCTACTTGGCATTTGTCGGTTGAAGCCATCCGCCGGCCCAGCCGCCTCGTGATACCTTGGCCGGTGGCCGCCTAGGCCCGGCGTCATGAACCGGTCTGAAGGCTGAGTAACCCTACTCAGGGGCGGCCACTCGATTCATGCTGCGATGCAGGTGCACTTCTTCGCGCCTTCGACGCCCTTGCGCTCCACGATGATCCAGCCGGAGCCGCCGCACAATGAGCAGCCGGTGCTCTGCGGAGAGCCTAGAAATTCGCCGGATGACTTTGGCGGCTGGAAGTAATCCAGAATATCCCCTGGCTTGGGACAATCGCGATTGCGAAGTGTAAGCGTCCAGTGGTCTACAAAGGCCTCGCCGGCTTCGACGCTGGAGGCCGCCTGCATGGCTTTCAAAAGCAACCCCACAGCGTCGTCGTCGCTCGGGTAATAGTTCAGCCCTGACAGACCCCTAACAAGCTTGTAGGCTTGCGCCGCGTCGATTGGCATAGGCCTTTAAAAACTCCTCTGCTTTCAAATCGGTTTTGCTCATCGGCCTCCTCACCACCGGCTTGATCTGCCATTCGCCGTCGCGAACCCAGCGGAAAAGCATCCCGATGAATCCGTTGGCTCCTGGTCCTCGCCAGTATTCGCACCACGCTGCGTGATTTGCCCGCATCTGCTCCGCGGCCAGAATGGGGTTTCCCGACGTTTCGAGCGCCCTGGTGATCTCCTCGACGGCCTTGTAGGGTAATCCTGGCTTGGGGTGGGTAGCGGACAGCTCCTGGGCCAATTCCTGCGCTAGCTGCCGAACCTCCGACTTCGCGTTTTCCGGCCTCACCTGGGGCGGCAAAACCGGAAGTGGCGCGGCTACCGCCACCCGGTCTTGGTGTTGGAAAGATTTTTGGTCATCGCTTACCGCCGCCGCCGCCGTCGGTTTTTCGAGCTTGCGCACCTCCTCAGCAACCGGCGCGGCGGCGGCGGTTGCGAGTGGTTCAAATACCTTTGGTTGAAGAACAGTTGGTTCATATAGAGATACAGCAGCTCCAAACTGCGCACTCTTGCGCACCTCCGGCGCACCATCTTGCGCACCTGATGCGCAACTGGTTGCGCACCTCCCGGGCGATTCCGGGCGCTCGCCGGCGGCCTCCGGCGGGGCCGTTTTCCACTCTGCGGCGGTGTCTATTTCGTAGCTGCTATACCGGCCCGCGGTTGGCCGGCTGCGCACCAGCCCTTTGCCGCGCAGTTCAGCCAGATACTTGTCGGTGGTGCGCAGCCCGAATCCCAGGCGCTTTGCGAGGGTCGCCCGCTTCGGGTTGCACTGCCCGGTGGTTCGGTTACGGAACGTAATCAGAATTAGCAGCAACCGTAGCGCAACATGCGACAAATCTTGCGCTAAAACGAGCGCTTCCGGTATGCAAATGTAGGAGCTTTTGGAGTATGCTGAAGTCACGAGGAACGTCCTCTCTGGCTGTCTCCTCGGTTCACAGGGTTTTAAGTCGGATAAGGCCCGACTTAGAGCCGATTTGATGGGTAAAAGTTTCGCGGCCCGCGCCAGCGGGCCGCATTTGTTTGTGCCTTACGGCGCTCGCTCCCACTCCTCCAGCCAATCGCGCAGTTGCTCGGCGCTTTCGACCACGAGAATGTCGAAGCCATACAGGCGCAGTTCGGCGTGACGCCGCAATTGAAGATCAGTAGCAACCTCGCCCGGTCGCTTGACCTCCAGAAAGAAGCTCGGACTCTTCACCGCAATCCAATCCGGGTCGCCCGGTTTGCCGATCGTGACCCAGCGGTCGTCGGGCGTTCTGAATCGCCCGACATGCTGCCGCACCGGAAAGTAGCGGTACAGATGCAGCAGGTCCACGCAGGACTTCTCGATGTCGTTTTCCGACATCCGAACCTGGAGCGGCGTCAGCCGGAAGCGATTGCTCATGTCAGTCGTCTTTTTCCATCACGAGCTTGTACGACTCGTAATCCTCGGGATCCCAATCCTCGCCCGGGAACTCCGCATCGGCTTCGGCTTTCAGCTCGCGCAGGTGCTCGGCGTATTCCCGCTCGGCTTGTTCAAGTTGAAATCGCTTGGTGAATCCCATGGGCCTCCTTTGGCTCTTCCGCCGGCCTGTAAGTCACCTCAACGCCGGCGATCATGAGTGCGCCCACCAGGGCGACCCATTCGGGCCGTTGGCATGAAATCACGCCGACTATCTTCCACTCCTCACTGGAGCAGGCGACCTGCAACCGGCCCTCGATGCGATCGGGAACGTTCGGGTTGCGCCACCAGATCAGCCGAATATGGACACTGGGCATCACGCAGCGGCCACCTCCTGGGCGACGGCGCGGACCCGGATTCGGCACTGAGTGCACACGTCGGATTTGTCGAGCTGGTCCCATGGCAGGTAGCCACGTTTATTCCCGCGGCTGATGGCCTTGTTGCAGAACGTGATCTCGGTCCCAAACATCCGAACGTGGCGCTGCCCGCCGATTAAGGCAGTGCGCAGATCATCTTTGCCGTCGAGAATTTTCGGCAGGTAACTGGCTTGCGCCGCGGCCAGGGCTTCGTCGTTCAGCTTCGACGTGCACAACGGGCACGCCACGCGGTTGTCGGGGATCAGCGCTTGGCAGGTCGGGCAATTCATGTCTCAGTTCCTCTGGCCGCGTTGTCTCTTTTTCCTCGAATTGGTCCGCACATAACGGCAGGCTCGGCACTCGCGTGAGTTATCTGCTTTGAGGATTGCGTTCCAGCCGATCAGATCATGCAAGCCGCGTTTACAGCGGGCGAGTTTATGCATGCCCATTCAGGCGGCCTCCGGCTGCGCAGCGCTCAGGAACATTTGCCGAGTGCGCTCATTGCGCGACTCGGGGATTCCGCGGCGGTGACATTCAGCGGCGCACGTGCGCCAGTCCTTTGCCTCGGCGGCGGCGCGGAGCCGGGTGTAGCGCAGCAAACCGCCCGCGCCCAAATTAAACGCCATGTCCAACAACGCATCCATCGGGCCGTCGGCATAATCTTCAAATCCGGCGAAGTGATTGCCGACGCCGGCCTTGACGGCGGCGATATCGGCGTCTAGAAGGGCCGTGATGGCTTCGGGCGCGAGGTGGAGCTTGGTGAACTTGCGATACATCGACGCGAGCAGGGCGGGCGGCTGGCGCATCACAATCCCCCATTCCTGGCGGATTTCGTTCACGTTCGCGGGAGATCCATCCTCGCGCAGCAGTGGCAATCGGTCGGGATCATGCACGAGGTGACCAACGCCGATCGTGGCGTTGCCGCGGGTGTCCAAGTACAAGTGTTCGACACAGCCTTCGACCTCGATGAGCAGCTCTTTCAGCGAACGATGGTCATTCACGCGACCTCCATTTCCGCGGGCCGGTACAGCTCGACGCCGCGCAGTTCATCGGTCCCCAGGAACCGCAGTTGCAGCTCGACCGGCGGTTTGAGAGTGCAGGGCTTGAAGACCAGCTTCAGAGTTTCCGGCGGCGGCGGGCCGTCGCCCACAGCGCACTGGTAGACCTTGCCGGCGACCTGAAATTCGACCCGGATCATCGGTGGCACCCGCAGCGTTCGCAGAAATAGCCGGAGTCGGTTCCACGGTTGCCGTGGCCGCACCATCGGCAGGTCCACTGCCAGCCGGTATCAACCTGGATTGATCCGTATCGATCCGTCTCAGGTGTATCAATGCAAAAGCCGCCGCCAGCGCTAGGGCTGGACGGCGGCTCGGGGTAGTTCACTCGAGTTTGGGTCGCCTTCATGCGGCGACCCGAACCTTTGTTTTCAGGTGGATGTAATTGTCAAGTGCAGGTTGCTGCACTGGACAGTTAGCACCCCTGGTTGAGTTCGCTATGGGCACTTTCAGCGTCACTTCAGCCTCGTGCTCCAGCATGACGATCTCGGCCACCCAGATCAGCAGGAACGCCCGCCGGTTCTCAGGAAGGCGTGCGGTTGCGGCAGCTTTGACCTTGGCTGCGATGGTGCGGTAGTTCACGACGATCTCTTCAGCCTCGCCGGCCATCGTAGCGAGACGCCTCTGAAGCAGCTTCAGTTCGCCCTTGAGTTCCGCCACCAGATTAGAATACGTCTCCTTGGCTTCGGCGTCATCCGCCAAAATTTCCTTCCGCCGCGCTTCGTCCAGCTTGGCCGCCAGCTTTTTCTCCCTCGCCTTCATGCTGTCGAGTTCGGCGGCGTCGAAACTGTCGTTCATCTGATCCTGGTGCCGACGCACGAGATCAGGCAATTGCGCGATGAGAGCATCGGCAACGCCCTGGCAGAGAGTTTCCTCCAGCATGGGGCCGTCCCAGGTGCGAATTTCCTTGGTCGGGTTGCCCGCATGCCGCGGGCCGCTGCCCGTGCGCTCTACAGTGACCTTCTGGCACAGCTCCGCGCCCGTCAGGTCATCACGGTTGGTGCAGCCGTACCGCAGACGGCGCCCGTTGGGAGTGGACTTCTGCCGCGGCGCCCATGCATGGTTGCAGATCTCGCCGGTGATGGTCCTGCGACCGCATGTCAACATGCCCGACAGAACGGACTTCACGCCGCCCTCAGACGCCGGGCGGGCGGGCTTGCCAACGGACGTGCGACCATTGCGCTCCAGGGCGACGATCAGCTCGGCTTGCCGTTGGGGCGTCCAGACGGGGCCGCCGGCCAGCTTCTGTTCGATCCATTCGCTCTCGGCCCGCAGCCGGTGTCCGGTCTTCATGCGGTGGCGATCGCCGTTGGGGTTGCGCATATCTTCCGGCTCGACCTCGACGTTCATGTGCTTGTTGTAATGCCAAATGGCAGTCGAGTAAAGCAGGTCGTGGACAATGCTGGTCACGGTCGTCGGATTCCAGCGTGGTTTGCCGGTCGGGCTCTTGACGCCCTGCTCCAGCAGAAACCGGCAGACGCCGCGTTGGCTCTCGCCGGCGAGGATGGCATCCTCCATCAGGTGCAGGACCCTATGATGCTCGGCGACCGGCTCGTGAACGTTCTTGGGCTTGCGCTCGATCACCGGTTCGCGGCCTTCCCGGCGGGCCTGCTCGACTTCTTTCGCGGCCAGCTCCAGGGCGGTGACGAATCGCCATCCATACGGCGAGCGGCCACCGTGCGCGAACCCCTTGCGGACTTTCTCGAAGACGCCCTCGATCGACTTCTCGCGAATCACGTCCCGCTGATGCTCGGCGAGCATCATGTAGATGAGCATGTGCAGCCGGAAAGTCGATTCATCCCGGTACAGGCCCAGATGCCCCAGCAGGATCTGCGCCCCTGCCTTGCGAAACATCCGAATCGTCGCCAGCCCGCCCTCGACGTTGCGGGCGAAGCGGTCAATGTGCGCCCAACCCACGACGTTGATGCGGCCTTCCTTCACCCAGCGCATAGTTTTCTTGATCGAGGGCCGGTTGAAGTCCGCGCCGCTGTAGCCTTCGTCATCGACGCGAAATTCGTCGGGAAAAATGACGCCGTTCTCCTGGCCCAGCTTGTCAAACTTCCGGTCCTGCGCATCGGCTGAATAGTTGCCGACCTGACGCTCAAGGCTCACCCTGGTGATCTTCGCTCCGATGAGCATCGTCTGTTGGGGACTCGGTTTTACGAGTGCGCTTGCCGCCATTACCGTGTTCCTCCCTGAGTACCTTTTCGCCCAGTTTTACGGTGGCCCGCAGCGCCCGAACGAGCAGCTCCTCGCCGTCTGGCGTCTCTTCCGCCGGCTTCACCCTGACCTTGATTTTCCTGGCGGCCATCAGCGATCGCCTCCAGATCGGCGAGGCGCTCGCGCCACTGCGCCAGGACAAGCTGTGCGCAGAGCTTGAGCGCTAACCCGCGGTCGGCGGTATGCGTATTCACCTGGGAGAGTTCGCCCTGGTTCGTCTTGTAGCAGGCCCAGAAAACCTGCCCTCGAAATTGAATGCTCCCGGCGCCATAGGGCAACCGGGTGGCAGTTGAAGTGTCCGTCATAATCCGACGTTAACAACATATTTATAATCCATCAATGATCTTGGGGTGAAACGCCAGCGGCGGCCTCCTTGCGAGAAGCCGCCGCCAGCGGGGCGCGGACCCTATCGGAATTCGGCCAGAGCGGCGACCATCGCCTTCCCGGACGGATAATTGTGAGTAAAATACTCGCTCATCAGCCCCACATTGGCCTTCTTCGATCCGGACTTCAGCCACGGCACTTTGCGGTTCGAGGAATAGCCGCCACCGTACTCATCGTCTTGGGGCCAGTCGTAGTACATCGATGCGTCGGCGTCGAAATACTTCTGCGTGAAGCTGAGCATCACAGCCGCCGCGTAGCCGGTTCCGCAGTAGCGCGGCGCCTCTTGTCTGAATCCGCCTTGAGGAAGCGACACCGTCACATATCCCAAAAAATATAGCGACGGAAAAGCGCACACCGGGCTCGGTTCCGGTCCCGTCCTGGTGTTCATTTGCCACCCATCCGGGTCGCCGAACTCGGCGATCTGCGCCTCCCGCATATCGTTGTTGAATTCCTCGGGCGTTGCCGGCAATGATGGCAATTGCCCGACGCTGTCTCGCAAGCCGCCGTCAGGCGGCGCTGTGGCGCTGCTGTCTGTGGATGTAGTGAGGTCCACTGCTACTGTTGGCGTTGAAACGTCTCCCATAGCTCCTCCTTCTATCTAGTTGATTGACTCTTCGGCGGCCTCCGCTTCAGCTCGCCGCTGTTCAGTATCTCGACGCCGGCCTCGCGCAGCCCCGCTTCGATCTGGCGCAGGTGTTTGGCGAAGGTTTGATTGTGTTCATGCCGCGAGACCCAGCACAGGATGTCGCATTGAGCCTTCAGGCATTCATACGCCATCGCCGGCTCGCAATTGCTGAATATGTAGCCCCGCAGATCGTCTTCGAAAATGAGGCTCATGAGAATGTGGTGCGCCCGCTGGACCTCCTCAGGCGAGCGCAGCGCCGGCTGCATTTCCTTCATGCGACCACCTGATGAACGGTCGGGATACTCTCGCCGCCCTCCCCCATGTTGACGAAGATCGGATTCAGCCACTTCAAAATGAATCGCCGGCTGGTGGGCTGCTCGCCTTCGATGGCGGCCTTCGGCCCGATCCAATAGCCGTGATAATGAGCCCGCCGGACATGAGGCATGGGACTGCCGTGGGCCCCGCCGCCGCCAGCGCTCCGCGACGAAGCCGCCGCTATCGCCGCTCGGAACTTCGCGCCGATTACATACCCAACTTCGCGGATGGTCGGTTCATCCGGCGTTAGGGCTCGAAGGCCGCGCTTTGATTTATAAGTACGGAGGCCGCGAATCGGGTCGGGGCCGCGAATGTCAGCCTCGGCTGTGCAAAGGTAGAGCAAGATCGCGAGAAGCGGACGAATGAGCAGGTCCTGCTGATGATCGACCCACTGTTCTGCATCGAGAAAGTAGGGGATTTGTTCCGCGTCAATTTCTCCCGCCTCGGCCATGCGCCTCCTATCCCCAAGCCCTCGCTTTAATCCTCCGACAAATAACCTACAGCACTCAGATAAGTCGCCCTTTAGCGGGAGCGTGATATTCACTAATTCATGGTAGGCGCCCACATCGCAGCCCCGCACGGAACTGGTATCAATGTCGAGAGTCAGTAGTAGATAGGTATCCCCAGCCGAAAGCTGCTCAAGGTGAGCAAAGAAACCATAGATCGGTATACGGTGGAAGCAGTCTATAGTGTAGTAATCCAAGGGCCGCGGGAATGGAATATATACGCAATACTCCGGCAATTGTCGCAGGACCTCGACCGGCAAATCGCCCTCTATCTGCGTCTCCCATAATCGGTCCCAGATCGTTTGATCGAAGATATAGACGCCCTTGGTGATGCGCCAAGCGGCCAATGCCGAATAACATTTCATGATCGCTGCCTGCTCGTCTATCAATTCGTTGGACGCATGCAAGGCCGGGGCGCCCAATATTGCTATGGCAGTCACAGCCACCGGCGCATAACACCAATCAGGCCAGTTAAGAATTGGCTTATACTCTCGCCGCGCCTGATCGTGCTGCCGCCAAACCTGCGGAAATCTTCGGGAGCACTGCGCCAGATAATGGACCGGGCGCTCGACTATCGCCGCCAGTTTTTCGTCGCGCTTCATGGCTCCATTCCCAGCTCGCGCCGCACCTCTGGCGCATCGTGGAACCAGTAGCGGCGCCCGTTGGCTGCTGCGAATAAGTAGTGGTCGCGAAGCACCTGATTCGGCTGGCCGCGAAAACGCCGCCTGAGCCACTCGGCGCCCACCACGATGAAGCCGTGCGGCGAATGCGGATCCACGTGAGGGACCGTAGCGGCCTCCTCGCTTTTACTCAGGACGTTTTCCATCCCGGCCCAGGAATCTGGCAGGTCGGCCATGTCGATCAGCTCGTAACTGTTTGCGCCAACATCAGCGCCCCGCGCAGCGTCTCAGCTTCCACGTCAGCCGGACATCCGGTGGACGGAAAGCAAAAACTGACGATCACTTTGTTGCCGCGACCTTTGTCGCGGATGACTTGAACATCATCCAGGTTTTCTTCGGCCCAGTTGAGTAACTCGGTATCGGTCATTGCACCCTCCGCGGACGGTCCCCGCTCTTGACCATTGGCGCTACGCCACGGTCCCTGGCGGCCTTGACGAATACCTGTTCGAATGCGGCCTCGTTGGCGATCACAAAGTACAACGTCTGCGCACCTCCAATCTCTATGGGGTGGGACAAGAACGCCGGCTCAATTCCAGACGACATGCTCAACAGAAGCCCGTCTGTGAGCATCGAGGTGAAGAGATCCGCGATTTCCTTGGGTGACGCCATAAGTTACTCCAGATCAAAAGTTCCCTCGCGGGAAATGGTTTCCACCAGCAACAGAGACTGAGCCCTGTCGCGCCATTCGATCACGACACCGCCGCTCTCGTGCGGCAGCACGACCGGCGTAGCGCTGATGATGGCTTCCGCCAGCCGTATCGATTCCTCGCTCGGCGGCTCGGCGTTGCCGCCGTCCCAACCGTAGGGGAGCTTTCGCAGAGTGTCTAGATTTGGCATGGTTTCCTCAATCACCGGAGCCTAGCTGTGAACGCCGTCAGTGGTCGGTTGGGTTGGCCGTCCGCCCGTGTCCGGTGGCAACTGCACGTCGGGCCGGCCTTCCAAAGCTCCAGCGCTTCCCGCATTTCGAACAGGCGTGCCTGCATCGGGTCGCGAGTGCAGACCAGATCGCCGCCGTCATACGATCCGTCGGGCAGGTGATACTCCGGGTCGTAGCTGACGATGAATTGTCCGACGGCCTCGTGCCAGCCGCCGGAAGCGAGACCGATCAGCAGTATCCTGACCTTCCGCCCCTCCAGCGTTTCGTTCATGACTTTTCCCATTAGCTCCCCGCTGGGGACTCGAGAAATCGGATGACTTTGCCTTTTTCCCGCGCATAGGCCAGCTCGCGCCGGGTGCTCTCGCCCATATACCCGTCGCGATTCAAGAACAGAACCTCATCGGCCATGTCGATCTTCCGCAGGTGCAGCTCGTCCAGCTCGGCCTTGATCGCCGGCAAGACGGTTTCCATGAGCCCCGGAAACAGCGGTTGAGCTTGCGGCGGGTACATGTAGAACCCGACCGTCAGGACGATATTGCCGCGCAGCGTCTCGTCCCGGTTCGCTTCCTGATACTCGCGCCAGAATCGCGTCGAGCCACAGAGGCAGATCACCGTGGGCCGGCTGGGGCGAAGCGCCCGCGCAAAGTCCGGGTCGCTCGTGCTGATATCGCCCAGAGAGGAATACACCCGCTCCTTGGTTTTGTCAGTTTTGTCAGTCATAGCTCCGTCAACGCTCCGCAATCATCGCAGTGGTATCCGTAATAGACCCAGGTTTCCGCGCCGCCGTCAGGCGCATAGACGCCCGTCTCGTATTCGAATTCGCCATAGGTCACATTGGTCGAGCCGCAGCCCTCGCAGCGAACCGGCGGTTCTTCTACTTCTTCCCCCACCATGGGTTGGTCGCTCCGATCAATTCCCGTATCTCTTGTTCGCGCCGCCGGCGGGCGCGGCGATCACGCCAGCGCAGCAGCCACAACCAGATCAGCGGCGTCGTCGCTCCGCTGATCGCAATGCCGTAGATCCATTCAGGCCTCATGGCTCCGATCGTCCGGGTCATCGAGCAAACTGTCGAAGAGATTGCGCTGCCGTTCCGCCGGCGTCATCTGCTCATCGCGAATCGTGGTCGAGTCGGCCAGACAAATGATGCGCTTCATGCCCGGGGACGGCGTATTCATTAACGTGCCGGCTTCGACCTCGACCATTTCGAAGCCCTGCGCGAGCTTCAGGTGCAGGTCGCGCAGCTCCTTCTCCTTGGCTTGAATGTTGCCATTGAGGGCCGCGGTCGCCGCTTTCTTCTGCGAGTGCAGGTCGTAAACCTCGCCCAGGACGAGATTCTGCCGCTGCTGAAAATCTTTGAGTTCGGCCTCGGTGTACTTACGCGGAACCAGCTCCATGTGGTTGCCTGGAGACATTCCCCCCTCCTTCCTGCTCGACTCGGCGCACCATGCGGTCTTCGAGCGGTTTCAGGTCTTCCGCCGGCACAAGCCAATGCGGAGCGCGGCCATTGGCCGGCATCGCAATCCAATAGCAGTCCTGCATTCCGTCGCTGCCCTTGATCCATCCGACGATCTCGAAGGTCGGCAGCATGCCGCGGGCGAGCACATAGTATTTCTCGGGGTCATCTCTCTTGCGGAGAATCAGATTGCCGTCCGCCCGATCGGTGTACCTCACCTCCGTCCGCTGCCCGACGTCGGGCAGCGCCCGATAGGTATTCACGCCCATCAGCCAGTAATGGTCTGTCAGCTTGCCGACCGCGGCCTCCGCGCCGGCGGCCTGAATATTGTTCCCCGCCGAGTCCCTGCCCTTGTGATAGTCACTCTCGGATTCCTTATCGAGCGCTTCCACCTCGCGCAGTGCGCCGACAATGGCGGATACGATCACCTCGTGCCGTTCGAGCGTGACCATGTGATTCTTTTTCTTCTGGGGGGTCACTGGCGTTTCTCCACCATGCGGGCGATTTGCCACGCCCGCGGGCCGCGGTAGAACTGCGCGAGCGGACTCAGCTCCCGCTGCAATTCGCGCACGGTCGCCGCGCCATCATGGAACCTGTCGGCGGCCTTCAGCGCCGCAATCGCGAGCCAGCGCTGGTAGCGCCGGAGGGCGCCATCGGCGGGCCATTGGCGGCTCGCCACGGCCTGTTTCCAGCCCTCACAGAGGCGCAGCTTCCCGCCGGCGAGCTGGGCCAGCGATCGCGGCGGCAGGGCGTGCGCCAGCGGATTCCCCCAAGGGACGCCCTGGTGACAGTAGAAGGGGATGGGGCCGGCGGCGCAGATCTGACTCACCAGACGGTTGCGCGGCTCGCCCCAGGTCTCGCAAGTCTTACGGAAGGCGCACGACGGACACATTACGATTTGGCCTCCGGCTTTGTCTCCGCTGCCGGCGGCTTCTGCGCCAGAATGCGGTCGCGAAGCTTCGGCCTCGGCTCGGGCTTGGCCTCTTCGCCCTCGGCGGGCTCCTCCTTGGTCCGCATCAGCTCCGGCCAAGTGAATTCGCCGTCTTTCAGGCCGTTGAATACGACCGCGAGTTCCTGCAGGTCCGCGACGGTGAGAGTCTCGACGGGCCGATCCAGATATTCCTTGAGCATGGCGACCGAGACGCCGATCGAGTTGAATCGGTCGAAGACTTTCTTCTTGGCTGCGTCGGGGTCTTTGGCGGCCTCATCGGCCATGGTGGCTTTCACCGCGGCGCGGGCCTCTTCGAGGATGTCGTAGGGGATCAGGCGTTTTCCGTTGTCGCGAATGAGCTTCGACCGTTCCGTACCGACCACGTTGCGGAACTCATCGGGCGTCGCTTCGACCAAGTACACCGGGTCGCCATAGCTGTTCTCGCGCATGCCGAGAACCTTACGCCCCTGCCGCACCTCGCGCCGTTCGACAACCTTCAGCAGAACGGCGTCGGTCGAGTAAGTGACGTTGTTCTGCAGATCGGTCACCGAGACCCGGAGCACGCTTTTCTTCTCGTCGTCGTAGATCACGTCGGCATGGATGTCGAGATTCCCGATATGCGCGAGGCACCCTTCAATCATTCGAATGGATGGACCCTCGATGTAGACCTGCTCCCACTTGCCGGTGTCCGGGTTCTTTCTCTTGCCGACAGGCTTGCGGTACTCCGCATCCTGGGCGTAGCCGGGCCGCCGGCAATCCCTGATGATCGCGATGCGCGAGGCGTCCAGGTCGCGCCGCCATTTCATTGCCTGGGCGATTCGCGCCTCCTCCCTGGCTCTGGCCGCTGCTGCAGCCGCCGCCGGCGCGAGGTCATGCTGGACGGCGATCTCGTCGCCGACCGCATCCTGACGCATCGCAACATTGCCGCCAGTCCTGGTTATCTCGTTAGGGTCGGGCATGGTTGGGGCCTCGCTTTCGGCGGAAGTTTTCGGCCTTCGGGCAAGTCGCGAAATGGTTGACGCCATCGGCGTCGTATGGTGCGTTGCGCCCGTTCAGATGGCGGACGAAGTAGATATTCGCCTCGCAGCCCTGGCACATGGCCGGCTCGCCCACTTGGCGGATCAGCGCACGCAGACGCCCGCGCACGGCTTCCAGCTCCTCGCGCAGGGCGTTGATTGGCGAGATCTCCCGCGTGGGCTTATCGCTAGCCTCGGCGACGAGATCGAGCGGTTCGTCAGACATTTATGCGGCCTCCTCTTCCCTGGTTTGTTTGGTGCGCAGTTTCGAAGTAAGCAGAAACCGGCGCGAGCCTTCTTTTGTCCTGGTGTAGAAATCGAGCAGCTCCTGCCGCTTCACGGGATCCTCGACAAACTCGTTGAGCAGGCCGCGGGACATGCTCTCCCAGTCGATTACCTGTGAATCCTTGGTCCGTCTCCAGGTCACCTGACCATCGGGCCAACGGATTCCCTCGCGATCGGCGATGGTTTTCTGCAGCGTGACTTCGGCGTTCCTGCGGCGCACCTCCATCTCGTCCAGATTGATGCGCAACCAGAGATACTCGGTCAGTAGCTCCAGCTCGTCCTTTTCCGCCGGCCTGATGTCGGGCCGTTTGTGCGTCGGATACTGACGCTGGAGCATGCGCTGCACCTTGGGACTGAAGGTCATGGGCGGCATGACGCCGCGCACCACAACCCGATCCCACCAATCGAGCCCTATCTCGGCGAGACAGTCGCCCATCACGGGGTCTTGCTCGACAATTCTCCAGGAGAGGCGCCCGCGGTCAAAGATAGCGATGATCGCGAAGCCCTTGCGGATCATCTGATACCACCACGTCTGAAGCTGATGCCGGGCGGGGATCCCTTCCGCGCCCTCGCCATAGCGGTCGGGGCTCCATTCGCCCAGCGTCTTGACTTCGATCAGCCCGCCATCGAAGGCCGCATCGAGACTGCCCCGCAGGATGCGATTGTCGGGATGCTCCACCATGACGTTTTCCTGAACGCCGGTCAGCCCAAAGCGCCGCGCCGTGAGCTGGACTAAACCTGACTGGATCGCATTGCCGACGTCTAGGTCTGTGATCGTGGCCGGATCCCGCGGCGGCTCTTCAAGCAGCGCCGGGTCAGCCGTCTTTTCGAGCGCCAGTTCATATTCGGTCTTGCGCGGATCATCGTGAGTGATCACCGGAATGTCGCTGCCGCCCAGACCCTTCTGCCGGCGTCGGAGCCACTCCAGGATTTTGTCGGTCATCGGTATCGCTCCAGCTCCAGAGTCGTCAGGTAGTTCCAATAGCAGTTCTCGCAGACCCAGTAGAAAATATCGACCGTCCGCACGCCCGGCAGCCTTTTGCACAGGTCGCAATGGTGAGCATGCTCAAGCGCTAGCGGCTCCGGTATCGGCATCTCCGGCCTCTCTGCTGTTCGGTTTCCGGTTGCGTTTCGCGCCTGCCGGCGGGATCCGCGGCGGCTCGACGCCGGCGCCCTTGAGCAGCCCCTCCTCCCATTGCGATATCGGCAGCGCCTTGCCTCCCCGGATCACATACTCGACCAGAATCTCGGAGATCTGATACGCATGAATGACCTCACTGTCGCGACGGTCCCGCTCCTCCATGAGCCGCTCGTAGGCGGCCCGGGTGAACGTGATAGTTTTGCGGACGATCCTTCCGGCTTTGACCGGCTTCATTGGTCTTGACACACAGCTCTCCTCTCGTGGTCACTGACCGCGCAACATGGGCGACAGGGTTGGGGGAGGTAAGTTTCGCGATGACTTATCGGCGACCCAACGCCGGAACTAACTCACCGCGGCAACTCAATCAAAACTACTGCTCAGAACTATATGGCACACCTGTCGTATCTGTCAAGCCCTAAGTCTCTTGTTGGTCAGTAACTTAGTCTGTGAAAATTATGAACTTATACTTCGCAAATTCTGAAACTAAGCTGCGCAAATTTTTCGCAAATATAGCGCATGGCATGCGTAGCTATGAGAACCCCCGTGAGCCAGAACGGCCTGAAAACTAAAGGCCTGAGTGCTCTAAGTAGAAAGAGGCTGCGCGAGCAGCCTCCAGTCTCAGACTCGCGCCTTGCAGACGTAACTGCGGTCTCTGAAGCGCAAAACATAGACAGAATTCTGTCACAGTCCTGGTCAGCGGGCATCGATTATTTGGCTTGTCGCGCACGGAAGTAATGGAGTCTCCACAGAGTTTCCGCAGTGTCTCATTTCACAAAAGACAGCCCCGTCACTATTGGGGGAATCCCGTATGCCAGTCACGCGATTGTCACAGGACATTCGCAGCCCCCGGATCCGTCAAACGCACTACGTAGAACGGCTTACGTAGACGCCTGTGGAAAAGCGCAGGACCTAGACAGTAACGGTCTATTTCTGCGCGATCTCACTCACTGTAGTGTTGCGTTCGGCGGCTTCATAAATTTACAAGCGTTACAGACATAGGTCAGGCAGTGGCTTGCGGCCTCTCAAGCTCCACCAATAATGGCTCAAACCAATCCATGATGCCGACCGGCATCTCGATGGTGTCGCCCAATTTGATCAACCGGCGTACTTCGTCATCGCTCAGGGTCAGCTCGAAGCCGTTGGATTTGGCGAGGGCGACGTCGTCAATGATTTGCTGCCCATTCGGCAGCGGCTTGAAAAACTGCTGGCGCTCTTCTGTCGAGAGGCGCACCTTCTGCCGGATCGAGTAGAGCGTCCGGTTCTCCTCGCGTTTGCCACGCTGGTCAGCCATTAAATTTTCGAGGCCCAGCCGCTGAAGGGCCGTCAGTTTGATCGTTCTGCTCATATACCTCCTAAGTCATGTTTTTGAAAAGCCCACCCACAAAATGAAGCGTTCCCACTCCAGAGATGGTGATATCCGCAGTGCCGCCGATGAACGAATTCAGGATGCCGAAATCGCCGCCATAAACGTGGCCGGGGGTTTGGACCGTTTGCACCCAAATCAGGTCGCTGCCGACGCACTTCACGCCGGAGATATTCAACTGCATACAGGACACCGTCCCGGCTTGATTGACCTGAAAGTTTAAGCCGCCGGAATTCTGAAACGTAATTCCGCTGCTGCTGCTTTGGATGGTTCCCGATGCGGTCAGGACGCCTACTGATGGATTACCGAAATCGAATGTCAACCAACCGCTTCCGCCCCAAATCCAATAGCTCGCGCCGCTGGCGTAGCCGATGCCGCCGAAACCACCCAACGGGTTAGTCGGGGCGCCGCGGCTTGCGAGGTAGCAGGCCTGTCCAAGCATCGCGCCGCCGTTCGATGCCGTGAATGCGCCGAGTGAGAACGACGTAGTGGCGAACCCCTGGTCGTCAGCTCGCATGAAGCCGGCATTCAATTGAATGCCAGCGAGGTTGGTCGTTCCTGCGACCTCCAGCATTCCGGTATTGCGCAGCCACATGCGGGCGACTCGCCCTGTTTGGCCGTTGGCAGTTACGCCGAAATTCATCTCCGCGCCATTGGCAGTGAGTCCCCAGCCTTCGCTCGTCTGAAATGTAATAGCCGCATTCGATGCGCCAGTGAAACCAGCCGTGGTGGAGCCGCGCCCGCCGATGGTGAGCAGGATGGTGCCGTTACCTAGATTGGAGAGTGCGCCGCCCGGTGTCCCGATCGCACGACGCCCGACAAAGCCGGCCACGGTTCCCGGCGTACTGCCCGTGTCGTAGGCGTCCACCACCATGATGAGATTGTTGTTCTGCCCAACGGCTTGAACCAGGGCGCCCGATATGTCAGCCAAATTCGGCGTGAAGTTCGGGTACACCGCGAGGCGCTGCAGCGAGAGAATGCCGCCGGGAGTCTGGATGGAGTTGTAAGCCGTGCTGACCGCGACATAGAGTCCGCCATCGGCCTGCAAGTACCCGCCGCCGGCAACCGTGACGCCCGCCGTTCCGTTGATCGCATTGATGGTCAGCAAACGGGTCGAGTTGTTCCAGGCGAAATTGTCGGTCCCTCCGAACGTGCCGCTGTTGTTGAATTGGACGTCGGTGTTATTTCCGCCTGGAACCGCTCCGGTGCTCGCAAGGTTGATAGAACCCCACGCCCCGCCATTCCAATACCAATAACTGGAGCCTGACTTCCACGCGATGCCGCCGAAAGTTCCGGCAGGAGCAGGAGGCGCACCGGGATCGTGGGCGCCCAGGTAGATCGCCAGCCCCACTGTCGCGCCGCCGTTCAACGCAGACAGCGCTCCCTGGTCTGTGCTCGTGGAAATAAACCAGCGGGGAGTATTGATGCCGGCGTTGCAGTTGAGCACGGCGTCGGCGCCAAGCACCGGGCTGACTGTGCCATTGTTGACCGATGCCCAGAGCAATACGTGAACGCCTGACGCGAATGACGCCGAGTCCAGTGCGCCGGGGAAACTTCGCGCTCCGGCCAGCGGCGCGAAGTCTATGTACCCGCCCTGCGTTGTGTTCGGGGACTGGATTCCCACGCCTCCCAGAAAAGCGCCCCCGGCTGATGCCGAGACACTTCGATAGTTTGTTCCGAGAGTGTTGAATCCCAGGTCGGCGTCGATATATCCGCCGGTCACTGTGATGCCCGGGCTGGAGGCGCCGCCCGTCTTAGCGGCGATACGAAGCGTCTGGTTCGGCCAGTCCCACTTCAAAAACGAATCGCCGCGGAACGCCGTACCGTTCTTGTGCTGCACCGACTGATCGACGCCGTCGGGACCACCACCAATCGGGACGCCATTGATTCGGTAAACACTGCCTGAGGAGAGGTTACAGTCGCCGGTCACATCCAGCACATAGGCCGGAGCCGATTGCCTCACGCCGACGCGGCCATTGAGCAGGTCCAGCGAGAGCATGTGCTTGGAATTGGGCACGAGCGCACCGGGGGTGGTATTCGGCCATCCCTGCATGTACACAAAATTCCCGGCGATGGAAACTCCAAACCACTGAGTGCCAGTGCAGGTATTGTTCCCGGCAGTATCGACATAGCTGCCGAAATAGACGTATTGATTACCCGCATTGTAGGCCGTGAACGAGATATCGCCCTGGTTCTGATTAGTGATGCGAACCTGAGAGGCGTTACTTACGACGGTGGTGTTCACTTGCAAAAATGTAAGCAATGCTGACTTAGCCGTCAGCCCGCCGCTGGGAGCCTGGATTGCATTGGCGGAAGTGGAGCTAGTCTGGAATCCCCCATCCGCCACGGCATAGGCGTTTTGGACGTAGAGGCCTTGCTGCCCAGCCGTACCGATGACGTTTAGGATCTTGGCCGTGTAATCCCACTTCAGGTTTCCATCGCCTTGAAATTGTCCGCTCGTTGGCGGCTCCTTGCGATACTGAAGGCTCTGGTCAAAGCCGCCAGGAGCAGCGCTGGCAGCAGCCAAGAAGTCGAGCATGGCCCATCCTGCGCCGTTCCAGTACCAATACGTTGAGGCGGACTTCCAGGCGATGCCTCCGTAGGTAGTCGGGGGAACGGTCGGTGGGCCGGCGTCATGAGCGCCGAGATATACCGCGAGATTCAGAGCCGCGCCGCCAGTGGCAGCAGTGAACGCCCCTGGTGTGTTCTGGGAGCTAATGAAGCTCCCGGCGGATCGGATGCCAGCGTTGCAGCATAGAGTGTAAGACGTGTTGGGGACCGTCGTACCGTTGGTCGGGGAATTCCAGAGGAGAACACGATCATCTGGAAACGGCGTAGGAAGCGTGAGGGCGCCAGGGAAGGTCAGGCCGCCGTTCAGCGGCGGGAAAGAAATATACCCGCCCTTTGTGGGAGATGACGTGATGCCGATGCCCGCAACGATAGCGCCGCCGGTAATCGCCTGGAAGACATTGTAAGTTGTGCCTAGTGAGTTGAATCCCAAGTCGGCGTCAACATAGCCGCCAACAACGTGAATGCCGGGACTGGATTCCGGGAGCGCCGGAGGAACTGACGTATGGGCCTGAATGATGAGGCACTGATTCGGCCAATCCCACTTGATGAACCCATCGCCCCGGAATGTCGATCCTGATTTGTGCTGCACCGATTGATCGACGCCGCCGGGTCCGCCGCCAATTGCGGAGAAGTCCACAGTGTTCCAGGCCAGAGAGGAAGAGTTGTAATACCAGAACGTCGAGCCGCCCTGATAGGCGAGGCCGCCGTAAGTCGCCGCAGGTGCGTTCAGCGATGCGCTGGCCGCAGTGGCCTTCAGGTAGACGCCCTGATCACTCGTGTAGCCCTTGGCCGCATGCATGCCGCCGTTCTGCGCATTGAACGCATTGTCGGAAGGGGAAGACGAGAGGTAGCCGCCATCAGAGGAAATGAATCCGGTGTCGCAGAAGATCGCCGCAGAGCCAGCCGGCCCTTTGACGTGCAGAGGCGCGGAGGGCGACGGCATGTTGATCCCGATGTAGCCCGTGCTGCGCTGCATCGTGAACGGGTTGCCCAGGTAGTGGCCGGCGTCGTCATAGCGAAACCAATTGAGATCCGACCCAGCGTTCAGCCCTGTCTCTGCGCCGTTCTTCAGCACATACCAGCGGTCTTTGAAGTCGGTCTGATAACTCAATCCGCCGGGCAGCATTCCAGTCAAATCGACAGGCGAGGTCGGTGTATAAACATAGACGCCATTGTGGGCCCGTATCGCGCCCGCATTATTGAGATCGTGGCCCGCCGCGTCAATGTCACTCAGCCAGGGTGTCTGCATCTGGCCGCCGCCGCCGATAGTCGGTGATGCAAGATCGTAGATCCAGGCCATGGCTTTTAATCTCCTGCGGCGGTGATGCGGGCGGTTGTGGTTGGGATGACGGTGATGTAATCTTCGCCATCCCAAAGGGTCTCGCCCGCCGCCGGCTTCACGATCACGTTGTGTGTGCCGCTTCCATTCACGACGTAGAGGGTCCGCCCCTGGTAACCGGCCAGCGGCAGTAAGTGAACCTCGATATCGTTCGCGGTAGTGTCAGCCCTCAGGGTTTGGTCGGTCGTGAAAAGCGTCCACCAGGGATTATGGTCGGGATCATCCGGGTCGCCTGGGGCCGGCCCGATATCGCGAACGCCGGGCGGTTCGGCGAAAACGAAAATATCGCGGCATACAACGAATTCTTCGTCGCTCAGGCGCCCGCGGTCGTCCACCAGGAAGCCGCCGACCATGACGACAAAATTCTGCAGGTTGTCCACTGGCAGGCGCAGCTCGAAATTGACGCCGGGCGCCGGCACATTGACGTCGCTGGTCTCGGAGAAGCGAGTCCACTCGCGAGCCTCCACGATGACGACTGAGCTTGCGTCGGGGATGGTGTCCCAATCGGGAGTGATCTGAAGCCGGATATTCGTATTCCCGGTGACCGTGCGGAGCTGCCCGGCGCCCTTGCCGCGGAGGATGCGAACCAGCCGCCCGATTTCCTCATCCACGTGTAAACCAACGGTGTCGAACTGCAGGTTCGAAACCGAGTTATTCCACAGAGTGTCCTCAACGAAATCCACACCTGCGCTGGTGGCTTTCGACCGCACCACCAGGACGTCGCCCGGCTGCACCGAATCCTCGGGAGTTCCGCGCACGCAGTTGGGCGTGACCGTGAACGTGCCGCTGGGCGCATCGAAAGCGGTGACGGTGAAGTTCCAGAGTGGCGCACTGCCGTCAGACGCGTCGGCGACAGCGCTCAGGACGCGGCCCACCCAATTGTCGGTAGCGCCGATGAAGTCGTTGCTCTGGATTTTGTTGATCGCCGGGACGCTGGCGACCAGAACGCCGACAACGCCGGCATGCCAGACATGCTTGGCTGCGATCCGCACCTTCCGCGCCGCGCCCTCAGGCAACTCACGAGTCATGGGGTGGATCGGCCCGTTGAACGTCACCGCCGCCGGCAGCGCTCCGGTCGTGGTGCTTTGCAATGCGATGCGCCGCCGATCGGTCCCCACGTAGAGATCCCAGTTGTCCCAGGAGCCCGCCGCCGGCACGGTGTCGAGGTGCAGCGCCAAACCCGTGCTGCCCTCAGGAATGTAGAGCGCCACGAGATTCGAAGGAACCGTGTAGCCGCTATTGCCGGAGACGGAAGGCTCGTCATGCTGACCGATGGATGCGTAGATGGTCATCGGGCCGGCGATCGAGCCGCCGGGAATCATTTGAACGCCGACGATCCGCGGCTGCACCTGCTCCGCAAAATTGTTGATGACCATCTCGCCGCCGACATACACTGCCGCCGTCCAGACGCCGTCCCTGGAAAGGTTGTAATCCTGCCACAGGTCGAAGGATCGCTCGGCGGGATCCGGGTAGAGCGGATCACCGGCGAACGGCGCAATGTGGTCGGGCATCCAGGCGAGGCCGGCGACCGATGGCAGCAGCTCGGGGATCACGGGATCCGCCGGCACATCAGCCGGCTTCGGCCCCACGGTGAGGTCGTACATCTCGTCGGTCGTGCAGTTCCCGGTGATGTCGATCGAGTAATCCGGGTTCAGCGTCCAACCAACGATGCGGTTTTCCTGGTAGCCGTTGGGCAGGCGCGAATGAGTCAGCGAAATGACGTCGCCCACCTGCGAGGCCAGCGAAAGCAGCGTCGTGCGAAACCGCAGGTTGCGTGCGGCCAACTGCTGCGGGAGCCCCACCCCGCCCAGCTCCTCGCGCAATCTGGTGGTGATAACCCTGGCGCACTGGCTTTTGTTGGATATGCCGACGAAGCTCATGTTGCTCTGCAGATACTGGGTCGAGCCGTTGACCTCGCCGAGATACTGGGCGTTGTCGATGTCGTAGAGGGTAACCGTGTTCAACGCCCAGTCGAACTCTTCGTCGCCGAACTGCCCGACCAGCCAGTTGAATTGCGGCGTCACGGGAGTGGCCTGCAGGGATTTGAAAAGAATGTTGTCAACCGTGAACGCATTGGTCGCGCCGGAGTGGTAACGGATGCCGATCCAGAGTTTTCCGTTGGTGAACGTGTAGTAACCCAGACAGGTATTTAGAATTTCCTGGAGCCAGTCTTTTAAGGGCTTGCGTTCTTTGAGAGCGCCGCGGAAGGGGAACTGCTTTTCGGTCTGCCCCGGCACGAGCAGGTTATTAACTATCTGGTCGCAGATGGCGGCCATGGCGATGGCTTGCGGGCAATCAAAAAACTGCTCCATCACTGAGGCAGAAATTTGGGACGCATTGGCTTCGATCAGCCGCATCCCCAAGGCACGCAGATACACGTTGATGGCTATCCAAACCGGGTTCGCCAATCCACGCGTCCAGACCCGGTCGCCCGGTGAATTCCAGGTCCAGCCGCAGATGCCCTGGTCAACTGTGACGATCATCTTGCGGTCGCTGACTTTGGAGAGCTGCACGCCATCCGCGTCGGTGCGCCGGATCTCTGCGAAGGCGAGCCCGCCGGCATAAGTCGAGCCTGGGGGAACCGCTCCCCACGGGAAGGAGCTGAGGTTGAAGTAGTCCGCTACGCCGGCAGGATCGTTGCCGACGATGCCGCGCCATCCGCCGCCGTGCAGCGGATCGTGGGGCGGCTGATCATCGAGCGTATGCTCGATCAGGTTCTGATGATAGAGCCCGATCGGCCCCTCGCTGACGACGCCCAACGCCGAATAGAATTCCTTCTCATCCCGCCCGGCGGCGACGTCGCACTGGACCTTCATCGCTTTGTCGGTATAGACCTCCTGCACGGGCCGCTGATAAATCGAATCATCGGCAATCGAGACGCTGCTGATGGTCGAGCGCCCGAACCCCAGCACTCCGGTCGTTATGTCTTTTATGTGGACTGTCTGCGGCACTGCGATCACGCCGCCGAAACTCTTCTCGACGCCCCTGGCGACACAGGCGTCGTAATCCTTCGGGCAATCGGGCAGCGAGCTGACGGAAGGGCAGAACGGTCCCTTGTAAATCTTCCAGCAGGTCCGCGAGATCTGCCTCGTTGGGTAGTTCAGCGTCAGTTCGAAAACGCCGTCGCTCACCGGCAGAACGAACTGACCGTCGCTGGTCAGCGACCATGGCCGCGCATAGCCGGCCCACAGATCGAGAACGTAGTTCGTATTCAGGTGGAAGAGCGAGAAGTTCACGCGTGCGCGATAGAGGTTGATCTGGTTGCCGTACTTGGTCCAGACGTCATCGGCGTTGCCCATGGTGAACGTCGTGCTATCGCTGGTCTCGCTCATCGTCTGCGCGATGCCGCTCCATTGCGCGAGCCGCGGCAGATAGAGCTGACCGTCGATCATGGTGCGCTGGTCGCTGATGTAAAGGGCCGCCGGCAGCGCCGCGCCGGTGGATGGCGCCCGCGCCTGGATCTTGATCATCGGGATGAATTGCTGCACCTGACTGAGCAGCGCAGTGGTGAGCACAGAATCGGGGAATCGCGAGACGTGCTTCACCGATGTTTTCGCCGGCGTCGTGGTCGGAACCTCGAGAAAAGTGAGGCCGTTGACCGTCGCCATCATCCCCACGAGCTGGTCGATCGAAAGGTTCGGGTTCTCGTAGCGCACGCGGACCACTTCAGTGCCGCCGCCCGGCGAATAATACGTGTAGTTGAATTCGGCGTACTGCCCCTGCGCCTGCTGCCAGTGCGCCTTGATCTGATCGTATTCGGTGCAGCTCAGGTGGTCGCGGTTAATGCGGAACCGGCGCATGCCTGAGCCCAGCAAATAACGCTGCTCGGTGCGCAACCCAGGTTGATCAAAAACGTGAGTGACGATCGGCGGCTGATAGTCGATGCCGCCGCCATAGTCGCCGCGCAGCGGAAAAGCGCCGATGAACGGCGGGTCTGGAATCGGGATCGGCCCCAGCGAATCGCTCACGCGACCTCCCTCAGACCCAGGCTCACCTGAGAACGGCCCACGATGAACTGATCGGCCCATGCGCCGTCGAAGACGACCGTGTACCGGCCCGCGGTCGAGGCGCCAGTCGGATCCCACTGAAAGGCGCTCTCGCGGAGGTTGTAAAAGTAGAACGCCTGGACCGGATGCGCCTTGAAAAAGTTGAATAGCGCCGTGTACTGCGCCGCGGTGACTCGCCGCGTGAATTTGAAAAAATGGCGGGCGTTCAGCGATAGCGGGGCCCGGTCGCTCGACCCATCCGGGTAGCTGGCGTTGATGAAGCTCTCGAAGCGCATCTCCTCGTTGAACGCCGCGCAGAGGCCTTTGGGCATGACATCTACGGGATTGGCGGGATCCAGGTTACCGGGCATTTACACCACCTTGGGGTGAAATCCCCTTGATTTCACTGGATGGACCGTCGATACGCTGGTAGCAATGAGCCTGAGTCGAAGGGAGTGGACGATCATCATCGTCGTCCAGGTCGCCGTGTTCTCTCTGTGGCAGTGGTCCAAGCGGCCACCGACGATCGTCGCGAATAATCCGTACGCTGAACCAGACCAGGAAACGGCAAGCCCCGGGCACCGCGGCAAGCTATATGCAATCCGCCGAAACGTGAAGGGCCCGTACGATATCTCGGATCCGAAACACGTCCAGCAACTAGTCGATGAGGCCGCTCGTTCAGACACCGACAACCGCGCCGCAAGTGCGTACATGGCCCACGTATTGAGCAAGGAGATCGGAATAGCCAAGGCTGGCGATCGCCTCCGCATCATTGAGGAGGGGCCTGATGGCGTGGTGCGAGTGGAGCACGCAAAGCCACCGGTTCTCGGCGCACGTCGATTCTGGGCGGCCCGCAATCTCATTGAAGCACCGTAGCCGGCTCTATTAGCGCCGCCGTCTGTCCCTGCCTGCCTTGTCCTGACCTCGCCGCAACCGTATTGGCTGCGCCCACTGCCCCGGGATTGTTGCCCATGACCTGCACCACTTGACCGCTGAACAGCGCCGTCGCCTGGGACGGATTGAGTTGCATGTACAATGGCGCGGTCGCGTTCTGCCATTGCGTTGTGGTCGTGCCGCTGTAGGGACTGTTGACGAGCTGGCCGCCTGAATAGACCGGCTGCAACTGCAGGCCTCCGGCCCCGGATTGCGCGAACGACGCCGCGTACATAGGCCGCGGCAGGCCCATCTGCGATTGCCCGGTGGTCATCGCATAGAGCCGCACCAGCTCCATCACGTCGGGCGAGTACACCGCGAGCCGGAGGTCGCCGCCGAATTTCTGATCGGCGGTGTCCACGATTTGCTGGAGGATTTTCGAATCGGAGATATCGACGCCATAGGCCCGCCGCACCATGGTGCGGACCTCCTCGGTCTTGCTCCCTCCAAAGATCAGCCGCGCAACGCCCGACACGAGCCCGACGCCGGCTCCGATCGCGCCCCCCACTAAAGCGCCTATGGGGCCGCCGAACATTGCGCCGATGGCGAATCCCGTCAGGGCGGCGCCGCCCACGTCCATCAGGAGTCCCGTGACGCCGCCGCGCTTCATGCCGGCGGCGTAGATCCCCACGCCTGCGCCCGCGAGGGCGCCCGCCTGACCCGACAGGCCGGCTTGCTTGGCTAGGCTGTAGCCCGCCAGTGCGGCCCCGCCGATGCCCTGTAGCCCGGCCCTGACGCCGCGCCTCTGCAGGCTCGACAGGAACAGGCTCGTGCCGACCATGGCGCCCAGGCCATAGGCAAGGTTCGCCAGTCCCTGTTTGCCGCCGGTGATCGAGCCGATGCCCGGCAGGCGAATGCCGCCGCCGCCCAGGCCGGTCGAGCCGGCCATGCCCGGCATCATGCCGGGAAGCGTGGCCGCGGCTGCGCCTCCCGGGAACGTGGCCGCCGTCCCGCCACCGGGGAACGCCACCGGAGTCCCTGTCTCGCCGGCCCAGTCGCCGCTGACGCCGCCCGGCAGTCCGTAGCTCTCGGGGATCCCCTCGGGGCCAACCCCGCCGGCGCTCGATACAATCCTGGCGTACTCGGCGTCACTTACACTCCGTGCAGCCTCGCCCGCGCCGCCACCCCCAGACGCCACCACAAGGGACCTCGCGGCTTGCTGTAGGCCAGCCGCTGCGGCGAGCAGCTCCTTGCCCGCGGTGTATTGCAAACTGGCGACCTTCAGTTGAATTTCCGCGGTTGCTCGCTCGACGTTGGGCCGCGGCTCGCCCGTGCCCTGGTAGTAAGGTCTGCGGCCCAGCAGCTTGTCGAGCCATGTGCCGGTGAACTCCACTTTGCCGCCGCCGAACATTTCGGTTAGTGCAGCCGCGAACCGCGAGGTGATGAAGCTCTTGAGGGCGTTAGTCAGCGAGTTCTTGATCAGGTCGCCGATACTGGCCCAGACGCTTTTGCTGCGGTCCATCAGGGCGCCCCAGAACTGATCGACGCCGGAGAGCATTTGCTCGTACATGGAGCGCTGCTGCTCGATGATCAGCTCGTTGGTCTGCTTCCAGGCGGCGAGGCGAATCTCGCCCTCTTGCTGGGTGAACTGGGCGTCCAGGCGGGTGCGCTCCTTCTCCTGGTTGTTGCGCATCTCATTGACGGCGTCGGTGGCGTCTTTGTATTTGCCCTGATACCAAGTGATGTAATCCTCGGTGGCCTGTTTCTGGGCTTCGGTCGATTTCCTGGCGCCCTCGACCTGGGCGTCGGCAGTCTGGTTGATGAGGTCGATTTGCTCCTGGTAGGAGCGCGGGCGCACGGTTTGCAGATAGGCGACCCGGAGTGCGGTTTCCTTCTGCGCGAGCGCCTGATCGAGCTGGAGCTGCGTATCGATGGACCGCTTCTTCTCCTCGATGGCGATCTCCCGCTTGGCGACCTCGGTTTCCAAAGCGTGCCGGATCTCTTCGGCGTTCTTGTGCTGCTCCAGCATGCTGATGCGCTGGTCGGCGTCGAGCAGGATTTTCATCGAGGCCTCGACGGCTGCTTTCTCTGCTTCCAGCCGCTCGCGAGCTGTGGATTTCGCGGTGATCCGCGAGATCAGGATCGCATCGTGGGCGGCTTGCGCATCGAGGTCCGCGGCCCGCCGGATTTCCTCTTTCTTGTACTTGGTGGTTTCCTCCAGATCAGCCTCGAAGGCCTGCGCCCGCGTTTCATCCACTTTCCGCCGGCCTGCCAGCGTATCGGTTCCATAAGTCAGCTCGGCGACCAGAACGTCCTGCTGCCGGCTCACGCGACCCATTTCCTCGACCCACCTCAACGTCTCGCGTCTGGTTTCCTCCGTCCGTTTCTTGATCTCCGTATCGACGTCGATGGCGAGCGCCTTGCGGTAATTCGCGAGCGCCTCCTCGTTTTTGGCGACCTTGCGGAAGTACTCCTCGTAAGAGAACGTCAGGGCAGCGATGCCCTCTTTGCCAACTTTCAGATTTCGGGCTTGAGCCTCGGACAGAAAATTCAGGCTGGTTTCGATCTCATGCTTTACCTTCTCCGGGTCTTCAACCGTGTGCAGCCCTCCAGAGGCCCCAGTGGGCAGCCCAACCTTTGTTTTCTCGCCGCCGCCCAGCAGCTTCGGCAGAAAGTGTTCCAGGATGATCTGGCCCACGGTGAGTGCGATCAGCGTTATCCAGCCGGTCGGCGTCATGCCCAGGAAGGTGCGCCCGGCGACGGCTGCGCCAGCTCCTACGATTTCCGCGGCTCCGGCAGCTTCGCCGGCGACCGCAGCGCCGCGCCCGATATTCAGGGTTGTGAGTCCGCCGCCGCCGAATATGCCGCGGATCCAAGTCCAGATGCGTGCGAAGATGCCGGCTTTGGCTGCGCCACTGGCAGCTCCCGCGGCAGCTCCGGCAGCTCCGGCGGCTGCGCCAGCCGCGGTGATCGCAGTGGCCGCCGCGGCTGCGCCCTCGGTGATGCCCGTGGCGATCTCTGCGCCTGCCGTGACTTCGGCCTTGGCGATAGTGGCCCCGGCTTCCGCCGCCCCGATAACCGTGGCCTCGCCAGCCAGTTTCGCAGCAGCGACACGTTCAGCGCTGATGGTGGTAGCTGCGGCGACCTCACTGGTGGCGATCGTCGCGCCGGCGACCGCAGCGCCCGCTTCCACCTGAGCTGCGGCCTCTGTGGCGGCGGTTGTCTCGGCAGTGGCGATGGTCTTGCCGGCGGCCACGGTTGCGGCAGAGACCTCCGCTGCGGCTGTCGTGGCAGCAGCGCCAACGCCGGCAGCGGCTGTCGCTCCCGCGGCCCTGGCAGCAGCAGCAGCGTCCGCGGCTTCCTTGGCGGCCTGCCCGGCGGCGGCGCGGGTGGCTTGCTTGGCCTCCCTCGCGGCTTGAGCATCGGCCTTCGCCTGGGCTTTAGCTGCGGTCTTGGCGGCAGCGGCTTCCTCCGCGGCGGTTTTTGCGGCTGCGGCGGCTTCCTCCGCGGCTTTCATTTTCGCGGCTTGAGCTGCTTCGGCAGCCTTCACGTTAGCGGCCTCGGCAGCGCCGCCCAGGCCCAGGCCCAGCAGCCTGCCGCCGCCACCGCTGCCCGGGCCAGTTCCGGCGGCCCCAATGCCGGCTGCGGCGCTCAACCCCTGGACTCCCCTGAGCACACTGAGCAAAGAGCCGATCGTCTTGATCGCCGCGGTGATTGCGATGACATTGACCAGCACGGTCTTCAGGGGTGATGGCAGCTCGCCCAGAATGTGAACAATGCCGGTCAGCAGCCGGAGCAACGCTGTAAGCTCTTTGACTAAGTCGGCGATCTCGGGCCCGAACGACGTAGCCAGCTCCCGGGCGAATTCGCCCCAGGCGTTGTTCAGCTTGATCTGCTCCTTGGTGACGTTGGCGATCTTATCGGCAGTCCCTTCGTATTCCTTGCCCGCCCTAGCCAGCAGCTCTTTTATGAACTCGTCCGCGGGGATCTTCTTCATCTCGTCGCGGAATTCCTTCCTGGAATTCGCGATGCCCTGCGACAGCTCGGCGAATACATCCAGGCCCGATTCGCGGAAGAGGCTCACGGCCTTTTTGGGCGACACCTGCCCCTGCACCGTGATCTCGTTCAGGAGCCGCATGGCTGTTTCGAGATTGTGAGGATCGAGCCCTTTAGCCGCGAGAGTGTCGATCAATGCCTTGATGCGCGGCGCGACCTGATCGGCGGCGACTCCGGCGTTGATCATCTGGTTGGCAGTGCGAACCAGTTGCTCCTCGGTGGCAAGCCCGCTTTCGGCCAGAGAGTCGAGCTGCTTCAGGAGCTCGTTGCCGCCGGTCCCGCGCAAGAGAGCCCCGCGCACGCGATTCAGCTCTTCGCCCAGATGGATAATGTGCTCGATCTCGCGTCCGATGCCGGCGGCAGCGATCACTCGGCCCAGGCGGGATATTTCATCGGTGACGCTCTCGACGCTGACCGAGACGTTTTTCATCCCGGCGGCGGCCTGCTTGGTGGCCTGCTCGCTGTTCGTACCGATGTTTTTGATGTTTTGATTGAGCTTGTCGATATTCGCTTCAGCGCCTTCGGAGTTAAAGACAACCTGTAGATAAATGCGGTTGGCGGCCATTCAGCGCTTCCTCGACTTCGCGAGCTGCTCTTCTTGATGCTTCGCCCGCTGATCAGCCAGCAGGCGTAGTAGGAGAAACATTGGGTACGGGATTTGATCCAGCCCCACTTGTATCCGAACCTGGAGCGCGAAGTCCAGGTCCAGCACCGCTGAGATGAGTTGGCCTTGTGGAGACGCCAAATATTCGTTCAGGCGCTGCGCCGGGCATCCCTCGCAAGGCAAGGCGTCTGGCCCTGCGTCCGGTTCCTGCATCAGGACTTCCGGGCAGTTCGGCGGATCCGGGCAGAGATCCTTGAGCCGCAGCAGCCGGTGGAAGATAAAAGCCGCTGAAGGATCCTCCGGCCAGTCCCCGCCGACTAAAAATTTGCGTCATCTCGCCGCGGCCCCAGGTTGTTATCGACGTACTCAATGACCGCACGCACAGCAGCGTCCTTGTGCGTTGCGGGAATTCCGTTGGCGTAGGAGGCGCTTTTGCCGCTGCACTGGTCATACAGGCGGGCGCCGGCTTCGGGCGTCAGCGTAAGCTGCTGCTGATTGAAGGGCAGGTCGAGTAGCTTGTACGCCGACCGTCGGAACGTGATGACCTGATCGGCGCTCGGAATCTTGAGCTGGTGCTCGACCGGCCCGGTGAGAATCATCATCGAGACGAACGCCCCGGTTCCGTCGAGGCGCACGTCGGTGACGTCACAGACGCCGATCATCTCGAAGAGCTTCACGGCCTCTGCCGGAGTCATCTCTGGTGCGCCGTTAACCGCGATTGCACGATAGAGCGCCGCATCGGCTTCCGACGGAGCCGGCGGGATGGTTTCGCTGACGCCGCGGCCCAGCTTGCGGATGGTGATCTTTCGCGCCTTGGCCCGTGCGATCCATTCCTCGTCGGTAGGCCAGCGCAGGACGAGTTCTTGCTGCTCGCCGCCGGTGGCAGCCACGCGAGCCGGAAATGAAATTTCGGCTTTCGAATCGAACATTCACGCTCCTTTTCTTGCGAGCAAAAGAGCGAAGGCCAAAAACACCAGACCCACGCCCATCCAGTTTGGCCGCGACGGCGGGTTTCGGACGTCAATTGCCGAAATACCGAATGCGATCAACGCGACCAGCAGAGCAATCCAACTCAGGTTCTCCATGTCACTCCTCCTGTCAAAGCGCCAGGATGGCGTCCTTGGTGGTGGTCGCCGACAAGGTAATGTAAGGCCCGGTCGTCGGCTTCAGGAATCGCACCGTGCAATTGACGGTGACAATGCCATCGCTGTCCCCGTTGACGACAGCGGAGAAAACCGCACGAGTGCTGGCGATCGAAAAGTTGTGTTTGCCCGGGCCTGCGCCAATTGTGGCGCCGTTCACGGCAATCGTGGCCGGCCCCTCGGTCTGCGGCGAGGCGATGAGGGCGAGATACTCGGGCGAACCTTTGGCGGCTCTCGCCACAAAGGTCAGGGTGCATTCGCGATTGCCATATTCCATGCGCCCGCGAATGGCGTAGCCGTTCTGCGTTCCTGAGCCGGGGTAGAGCCCAGAAGGCAGACGGACGTTATTGTTCCAGCGGAACTCGGCTGAAATGAAACTCGCGGCCAGAACGTAATCGATGCCGATAACGTTGATGGTCGCGCCGGCTGCGTTCAGAAAGTGCTCGGCTTCGACCGGCGGCCAGGGCGTCAGCCCCGATGGCGTGGCGAGCTTGCCTGTGCCGACGCAATTGACCGAGACGCGGCAGTTGGCGCGGCCTGGACCGCTCTCCATCGTCAAGGTCCAATCGTTGACCACAAATCCGATGCCGGCGCGATCGATCACCGAATCGGGCGGTGTGCGGATCTGCTCGGCGAAGGTGAACGGCGGCAGGTTGATGCAGTTGACCACTGGATCGCTGGGAACCGCGGCGTAAGTGAATCCCGTACCTGCCGCGCCAGACTTAGTCGCCTTCCCAGTCGTGAAGCAGAACAACCACGCGAGGAACTCACTGGAGCAGTATTTCTCGATAGTGACCGCGGTGTCGATATTGGTCGGGAAGGTTTGCGTCGGGAACTCGTCGCCTTTGCCTATGTCGTTGGCGTCGTCTTCATTCACTGGCGCCACGGTCATGAGAGCGGTATTGGTCTTGGTCAGGCTCCAGACTTCAGCAATGACATTCTCCGTCGCTAAGTCGGCCTGTGGCTTGTAGCCGAATGCGATCTTCGTTTCGCGAACATTGGCCGGGCAGGATGTCGGCCCAGCCTGGGGAGTGACGTCGGGAGGTGCGGCCATGGTTATTTATGCGTCTCCTATTTCGTTGGTGCGGGTGATGATTTTGATGTAGTCGATCCCCTCGGAATCGGTCTCGCGGACTACATCGAGAATGTCGCTCGGGAGGACGCCGGGCATCACTCCGCAAAGCTTCCAGCGCTGCCCGTCGCCCGGTACGGGAGTCCCGTTCACGATCTCGGTCGCCAGCTTCAGGACTGATCCGCCTACCTTGGCGCGAGCATAAAACTCCACCATGTGCTGGTACATGCTCATTTCGTCGCTCTCGTTGAAGAGCATCTCGCGCCATACCACCAGGACCGTGCCGGGCTTCTGCTGATAAATTGCGCCGGAGGTGGTGAGCCTCCTCGGGTTCTCATCGAGGTAGGCCACGACCGACGCCGGCGAAGCGTCGGCGAGATCCGCCACCAGCTCGGGTATTCGCTGGAGCGTATCGACAAACGCGTTGGTCAGGTCCACTAGGTCAACCATCAGAAGTTCAGGGGAACCCAGGCCTCCTTGAGGAACACACCGTATTGGTCGAGCGCCGACTTATAGAGGGCCGTCTGATCGCTGCCGGCGAAGCCGATCATCTCCTCGTAGTTCTGCGCACGCTGCGCTTTCTGCCGGTTGAGCTTTGTGCTGTTCTCGACGCGGATCTCGTTGTTGATCGCCTTGCGCAAGCCAAAGTTGGCGATCAGTTGGCCGGTCATTTGCATGTCGCGGATTGGCCGCTTGCGCAGGGCTCGCTGTTTGATGATGGCGTACCTGACCGAGAGCGGCTTGGCCGTCTGACCATTAGCGTTGACGCCTCGCGCCCAGCGATCAAGCTGCGCCTCGATCATCGACCTGCCGATGAACGTCAACTTTCCGTAGTCCAGCCGCGGCGCCCGAATGCGGCCAGCGCTTTTTACCTTGACCTGGACCGGCATCAGAAATCCTCCTCGCGGTTTTGCAGGACGAGCGACGAGTAGAAGTACATGAAGGCGTCTACTCGCACCACGTCATAGATCACTCCGTCCGCCATCAGGGCGTCACGCAAGGCCGGATCGCTGGGCAAATCCGCATTGCGGACATAGGCGTGCGAATAACGGCCCGGCGAGAACTCCTCGCCTTCGACGCCCTCTTTCCAGAGCAGGACGAGCGGAACCGCGCCGGCTGAATCACCCTGCGGCCAGTAATCCACCGTGCGAGCCCACTCGTTCAGCAGGGCGTTCCAGAGCAGGTCAACATGCCGCGCTACAAAGATGTCGCCGAATGGTTCACCCGCGGCGCGGTTTCCAGCATGTGGCGAGCCGCCAGAAACCGCGAACGAGCGGGGATCCACCACGCCACCCTGCGGGGCGGGCGAAAGTCGGAACGGGTTCATCAAAGCACCTTGGCTTTGAAGCTCGCGTTCGGTCGATAGGGGAATACCAGCGGCGCACTCTGCAAAAGCAGGAAGCGCACGCTCGGATCCTCTTCGAGCCAGCTCTTCGAGAAATACGGCAGCGCCTGCAGGCCGGCCTGCTCATCGCGTATCGCGCCGTAGGCCTGGGCGCCCTCGATCCCGGGCGTCGTCAGGACGCAGGTCTGCGCCGGGAAAATGGGTTTCTCGACGCCGTCGGCGGGATCCACATACCAGCCGGCGTACACAAAAATGTTGAACGAATCGACGTTGCCTTGAAAGACGCCGCCCTCCTGGATCTGGGCGTTCTGCGTCATCGTCGGGAACTGCTGATAGACACGTTGCAGGGCGAGCCGGTCTTTGACGTTCGCGTGATTGCGGAAAATCTTCCAGACGTCCACGCCCATCACCACGTCCGTCACCTGAACGCCGGTCGCCTGCAGGACGATCTGCGCCCAGTCCTGGAGATCATCGAGCGGCATGGCGCTCGGGTCGGACCAGAGCTTGGTCGCCACGATGGTATTGCCCGCGGCCCGCCCGAAATCCAGGTTGACCGTTGGATATTTGTCGCCGGTGATGGTCAGCTTCCCGGTGACCATGACTTCGGCGGCCATCACTTCCAGCCGCCGGCGCAGCATGTCGAGCTGGTCCTGGAGATCCCGCGCTATCATCGCTCGCAGCCGGTCGCCCGGCGCCATCGTGCCGCCAATTTGTTCGCCCGCGATTCTCTTCAGCGGCCTGTTCATATCGAAAACCCTTTTGTCCTTCGCATAGGGGGGTTTCAACGTAGCGGTCTTAAAGCCCAGGCTGGCGACGATCTGGCCTTCCACGAGAGGACTGACAAACGGCGTGATGCGCCGTCTGCCGTCCATGACATCGAAATGAATCTCCTCGCTGGTCTCGGTTTGAACTGCGCCGAAATAACGGTCGAGCATCCATTGCGGATTGCCCAGCAGCGAAGCGACAATTCGCGTCAGGACATCGGTTGAAAAAAGATCTGCCACTTTTCCTCCTCAGGCAGGGTTAGCCAGCGTTGATTGTTTTGCTGCCCGGCGGTTGTCGCCCCATCCCGCCGGGCAGCGCTTCAAAAGCTCGGTTACGGCGTAGTCGGCGGCGGTGTAGTCGGCGGCGGCGTTGCCGGCGCTGCGGGCGGGGTTGTCGGTTCCGCAAGCGCAGCTTCGGCGAGCTGCGGATCGTTCTGCCGTTCTTCCGCCGTCATGTAAGCCCACGGGCTATCACTGGGCTTCGGCTGATCGGCAGGAGGAGTCGCAGGAGGCGCGGCGGCAGCAGCGTCGGCGGCGGCTTTCGCGGCTGCGCGAGCCGCATCGAGCTTGGCTTTGGCTGCGGCTTCCTCTTCCGGCGTCGGAGCGGATTTAATCAGCGTGCCATCGGTGTACACGACAGACTCTACCAGGATGGAGAAATCACGCAGCGCATCGGTGACCACGCCATGACCGAGAGCGGCGGGCCAGATGAGGGCGGCGGCTGAGACCTTGCCAGAGACGATGACGAGGGCCGCGACAGTAGCGCTGGTGGCGTCCGCGCTTTCGGCCATGATGGCGTTGCAATCGGCTGCAGCCGCCGGCAGAGTGATGGCTCCGGTCGCGGGATCGTATTTCACGATGGTTCCGCGATTCACCACACCGATACCGGAGGCGATTGTGCCGGTTCGCGATACGACATCATCGCCGTCAGTGAGCAATGGCAGCGGATTGAAGATTCCGCTCATGGAAAAGCTGGCTCTCGCCACAGGTTGATAAGTTGCCATTCGGTATTACTCCTTTTCGTTTGAAAGTTTGAGTTCAGCCGGCGAGCTTCCGGTCCTTGGGAACGAACGCCAGCACACGTCGTGCTTCGGCCTCCGGCGAGTCGTCTTCGGCGGGGTTGCCGGTTCCAACCTTGGGGTTAGGGAGTTGGCTCATGGCCGCGGCCAGAGGGTTCTCTTTCGGTGGAGGCGCATCGGTCGCGCCGCCGGGCGCCGCCGAGAGAATGTTCCTCGCGACTTCCACGCTCGCGTCGGTGTCGAGCGCCAGTGTGCGGGCCAGACTATCGCGGCCCTTGGCCTCGGGCAGCGAGAGGATTGCAGAGATGCGTTGCCGCTCCGCGCCAAACGTACTGGCGGTGATTGCGGCTGTTGCCGTTGTTGCGGTCGTTGCTGCCGGCGCAGGTGCAGGCGCAGCAGGAGCCGCCGGAGCCGGGGCCGCCGGAGGCGTCGGTTTGGGATCTTCCATGGTTGACTCCTTTGAGGAAATTGAAAACAAGGCGCGAGGCGTATATCCCGCCGCCAGTCGCGCCACCAGCGGCTCGTATGTCGTGATCTCATCCGCCATGCCGGCGGCGATGGCCTGACTGGCGATCAGGGTCTTGCCTCGTCCGAAATCCCGGGCGACGGCTTCGGGCGTCGTTCCGCGGAACGCAGCGATGCGCTGGATCATGACCGCTTCGAGCGAATCGACCAGTTCCTGGATCTGCGCACGACCGGCGTCGGTGGCCGGGTCGGGTCGTTTGTTCGGGGCGTTGGAGCTGACGATCTCGTGGCGCCTCACGCCCTGGCGCTCTTGCTGCCCGCGGTTATCCAGGATGGAGGCCACGACGCCGACCGAACCCAGCATGCCGGTCTCTGCGGTCGCGATCGTCTGCGCCGCGGCGGCGAGCCAGTAAGCCGCGGATGCAGCGAGGCCGTCCACATAAGCAGTGACGGGCTTGATGCGCGAGCCCATGCGGATCATGTCGGCGAATTCCTGGATGCCGTCCACCTGCCCGCCGGGCGAATTCACAACGAACAGAACCTGATCGACGGCGCTGTTTTCGAGCGCACGCTGGAAGTCGAGCGCCAGCGTTTCGACCGATGTCGCGCCGCTGATGAACGTGAACAAATTGGCGTAGCGGTAAATCGGACCATCGATTCCCAGAATGGCGACACCGTTGCGGACCTCGCTCCCGTTGCCGGAATTTTCGAGCGGCCTGCCCAGCTTCGCGGCAACAGATTCGAGTTCCTGCTCGCGGTTCACGGCCCGGTCCACGATGGCCGCAATGTTCTCCAGCTCCTCGGCGGTGATGGCCCACGGGCGCCCGTGGATTTCGTTGAGCACGCGTACCAGCGACGATCGGGGCATCTTATGCGGCCTCCTTTGCCGGCGACTGCTGCGGGGCCGGCTCTTCCTGAGTGTCGGGCTCGACCTTCTCGCCCTTGGGCGGCGCGGGCGTCAGCGGCGGCACGAGGTCCAATTGCTTCATGCGCTGCATCTCAAGCGCACGCTGGTCGAGCACCTCGTTCCAGTCGAGCCCTTGCTCGGCGCACTCGGCTTCGAGAGTCGAGATCATCGAATCCATTCGGATCTGAGCGGCTTCGGCTTCCTTTACGGGATCGATCCAGCCGCGGCCCGGCCCGATCCACTTGGCCGTCAGGTAGTAGGGCATCTGATCGTAGAAGTCCTCGGCCTCGATCAGGCCGGCGGCGACCGCTTCTTCGAGCCAGAGCTGGTAGACGGGTTGAGCCCAGTAAGTCGCGAGCCACGCCCGGCGCGAGAGGAATCCTCGCCACGCTTCGAGCAGGGCGGCCCTCGCCGACGAATAATTCGTCTTACTGAAGTCCTTGAGCACGAGTTCATAGGGCAGACCCATGGCTGCGCCGATCTGCCGCAGGATGGTCTCGCAGAAATTGTTGAACTGTGGGGCAGGCCTCGCCGGCGTGAATGGGGTGAGTTTGTCGCCGGGATATAAGGGGATCATCGACCCGGCTTCGAGCTGCGTGCGGTACTCCCCCTTGGTCGCGAGATACTTATTGGCGTCACCGCCCATCAGCTCGGTGATGCCCGCCGGATCGAGCGGCGTCTCGATGACGCCGGCCACCAGACTGTTGACGATCGAGCTTTGCAGCTCCGTCCGCTGATAACTGTCGAGCATGCGAAACTGTTCGATCACTGGGGCGAGCAGCGGCTTGCCACGCGACTGATCCACCCGATCCTGCTGATAAATGTGCAGCACGCGTTTGCGCCCGAACGGCGTCTCGGCGGGAATCCGTTCCCACTCCGTTGGCCCCAGACCAAGCCCGCCGCCGTAATTCCAGAACATGAGGCCCGGCCAGTTCATTTGCTTCTGGATGTGATATGCGATCGGCTTGCCGTAGAGGTCCATCTCGATACCGCCGCGCAGCGTCAGCGAGGACGGCAAAAAATCCGGGTTGCTCATCCGGTCGGTGTCCACCAATTGCAGGCAGGTGCGAAACGGCGTACTGGCCCGCTCCAACCACAAAGGCAGCGCCAGCGCTTCGCCGTTCTGCAACGTTGCGCGAAACACGAGCTGCGTCAGCGATGCAAACGTCATGCGCCCGGTGACGTCGCACGCAGTGGTATTCGCCCAGGTCTTCCAGAGGCTCTCAACCTGCCG
>Ga0126377_10000161_pt1 | contig 37070 bp, 36 predicted proteins | sample PanSoiMetPlot_22_FD_92647 | JGI IMG/M metagenome (GOLD analysis project Ga0126377, IMG submission 92647) | Tropical forest soil microbial communities from Panama - MetaG Plot_22 | ecosystem: Environmental > Terrestrial > Soil > Tropical forest > Bulk soil | place: Panama | collected 2016-02-17 | reverse complement strand
CGCCTCGACCATGTTCGGCTGCATCTCCGGCTCGTCGGTCGCCGATACCGCGGCGGTCGGCTCGGTGATGATCCCGCAGATGATCAAGAACGGCTATCCGCGCCTGTTCGCGGTCAACGTCACGATCTCGGGCTCGCTACAGCCCCTGCTGCTGCCGCCCTCGCACAACATGATCATCTATTCGCTCGCCGCCGGCGGCACGATTTCAGTTGCGCATCTGTTCATGGGCGGCGTGATCCCGGCGCTGCTGCTCGGGCTGTCGCTGATCGTGCTCGTCCTCATCATCGCCCACCGGCAGAAGTTCCCGAAGGGCGAGGTGGTGCCGTTGCGGCAGGCGCTCAAGATCGCCATTGATGCGATCTGGGGCCTGGTCACGATCGTGATCATCCTCGGCGGCATCCTTTCCGGCATCTTCACGCCGACCGAGTCGGCGGCAGTCGCCTGCGTCTATGCATTCTTCGTGACGATGTTCATCTACCGCGACTGCAAATGGAGCGAGCTGCCGAAGCTGATCGCGCGCGTGGTGCGCACGGTCGGCATGGTGATGATCATGATCGGGTTCTCGATCGCCTTCGGCTACATGATGGCTATCATGCAGATTCCGGCCAAGGCCACGGAGTTCTTCGTGGCGATCTCGAGCGACAAGTACACCTTCCTGCTCTACGTGAACGTGCTCCTGCTGCTGCTCGGCACGTTCATGGATCTGGCACCGATGCTGTTGATCTGCACGCCGATCTTCCTGCCCGTCATCAAAACGTTCGGGATCGACCCCGTACATTTCGGCATCATCATGATCCTCAATCTCGGCATCGGCCTGCTCACGCCGCCGGTCGGTCCGACCATGGTGGTCGGTTGCGCCATCGGCCGTGTGAGCATGGAGGCGGTGTCGCGCAGCATCCTGGTCTTCTACGTGCCGATGCTGATCGTGCTCGCACTGGTGACCTATATTCCCGAGCTGTCGCTCTGGCTGCCGCGGCTGCTGCTGAAATGATTCGCACCGACCGCCATGGTCGAATGATCTTGTTTATGGAGAATTTAGTTGTCGCAGATTTTTTACGGAAAGTTTGTTTTACGAAAAATTTTCGGTTCCGCCTAAAAAATTTCTTTGAATGCGTAAACGCGCGGAAACATTCTGACTGCGGGAGCGACATCAAGAATCGTTGAAAGGATACGCCGTGAAAAAGCTCACATTGACCGCGGCAACCACCGCGGCGTTGCTGTGCGCAGGTTTCGCGTCAAACTTGGCCAAGGCGGAGGACTGGAACTATCCCCAATCGCAAAACTATGCGGCGCCGATCATCGGTGAAGGCGGCGCGCACTGGGGCAGCCAATGCTGGGTCGAAACCTGGGGAGGAGGCACTTCCTATTTCGGCTATTGGAAGCCATGCGCGCCGGCTCCGGCTCCGAGGACTGCTGCCAGACGCTGAGGACGTCGGGTTCCGACGACAGATCTGTTCGAAAGCCTCCGGTGGCTCACCGGGGGCTTTCGCGTAAACGATCGGAAGACGCGCGCTACAACGAGTAGCCGCCGTCCACCACCAGCGTCTGCGCCGTGACCATGCTCGCGTCGGCGCAGAGGAAGACGATCGCGCCGGCGATGTCGGCCGGTGTGCAGGCCCGCTTGAGCAGCGTACGCTCGATCGAGGCCTGCTTGCGGGCCGCCGGCCATTTCTGTGTCCACTCGGTATCCACGAAGCCCGGCGCCACGGCGTTTACGCGCGCGGCGGGCGCGAGTGCGCGCGCCAGATTCTGCGTCAGGCTGATGAGCCCCGCCTTGCTCGCGCCGTAGGCCATGCTCGAGCCCGGCATATTGCGGCCGGCGACCGAAGCGGTGTTGCAGACCGCGCCGCCCGCGGCCTTCAGCGCCGTCGCCGCCGCGCGGGTGCAGCGGAACGGGCCGAGCAGATTGGTGGCGAGGATCGTCGCCCAGAACTCCTCGGTCAGCCGGTCGAGCTCACTCGGCGGGATCGGCTCGACGGTCGCCGAGGTGCCGGCATTGTTGGCGAGGAAGTCGAGCCGCCCGAGCGCTTCAATCGCGTCACGCACCATGTTTTCGGCGGCGCCGGCCTTGGATACGTCGCCCGGCGCGCCGATCACGGCAAAACCTTGCGCACGCAACTGCTCGACCACCTTCGGGCCGCGCGGATCGTCGGGCAAATGGTTGAGCGCGACCTTGGCGCCGCGTTTGGCGAACAGCTGGACCGTGGCTAATCCGATGCCCGACGCCGCGCCCGTCACCAGCGCGGTCTTGCCGTCCAGATCCCCCATGCAGTCCTCCCCTGCGTGCGACCGTCAGTCTCTGAAAAAGTTTCGCCCAGCGGAGCTGGGCGAAACAATCATAGCGCTTTCCGGCGAAGCAAGCGTGCGAAACTCACCGGAGCTCATCGCCGCATTTCGCTGAACAGAACGCCGCCCTTCGCCTTGGCGGTGGGCTCGGATTCCACGATCTCGACCGTAACGGCTTCGACTGGAACGGAGAAATTCTTCACCACCGCGTCGGTGATGTCCTTCACCAGAGCGCGCTTCTGATCGAGCGTGCGGCCCTTGACGGCGTGGACGTAGATTTCAGGCATATCGGTCTCCCTGTCGCTTGTATGCGACCGGCACTATAGCGACTGCGACGGACATGGAAAGACGCCCCGCCGGCCGCGCGAACCCATGTCACGCCGGACGGCAGAATTTCGTGCTGCGTTATCGGAAGAAGCCGAAAAAGCCAAACTGGCCGTAGCGCTGGTCGGGCGCGCCGCCATAGCCGCGTGTCGGCGCCTGGACCTCGCGTTCGCGCCGGCGGCTCTGGCTGTGCGCGGTCCGTTGCGGCTTCCTGGGTGCCGCGGCCGCCTGTTGGGAGGGATCGCTCGCAACCGCCGCCGCGTCGGCCGGCGCGGATTGCCCGGGCTTGGATCCCAGGAAATCGCCTTTGCGGCCGTCGGCCGCCGCCGTGACAGCAGCGGCGGGCTCAGCTGCGCCGGCGATCGGGACGCCACCACGCCCGAGCGGAATTGTGGCAATCGCCGGTCGGTTGGTCGGGACACGCACCACCCGCGTCTTGCGCTCTTTTCCGGCGACACACTTGCCGTCGAGATAGGCCCAGGTGTCGTCCTCGCATGACGTCTTGAGGCCCTGGCCCAGCGCCGGTCGCAATCCGAGCGCGGCGGTCCCGGACGCCCGGGCGGCTTCCGGGACCAATTCGGCGCGCGCCGTCATCGCGGCGCCGCCGGATGCGGCCGAATGCGCAGAGGTGAGATCATGGCCCGACCGCAGCACGACGAAGCCGACCCCGCCGACCAGCATGCAGACGACGAGCACACGCATCTTGCGCCGCACACGCGGCGTAGGACAAAAATAACCAAACTCGGGATGCACATAGTGCGCCGAGGGCATGGCAGCCTCCTAAGGAGCTCGCCATCCCCAGCGTGCCCTCGCCGCGCTGGTATCATGAGAAGCTTTAAAGTGTTGCTTATGGCACGCCTTCAACTTGAGCGGCCTGAGCCACTGACTTTAATAAATTCGATGCGGGGTTAGGTCAGGGTTACTGCTTCATTGCCGCCGTGGTTGCGTTACCATCGCCCCCATACAGGGAGAAGGGGAAGCAATGGAACATGACGGAGGAAACGTCATGGAGCTCCGAACTGCGAGCCCTCGAAAACACGTCCAAGGCAGACTTTTGAATCTCTGCGCCCAGTGTGGAGAGACGATCTTTCTGCCGGAATGGTCCGAGTATCTGGATCGACATCGCGTGCGGCATTTGTGGGAATGCGAAGCGTGCGGCTACAAGTTCGAGACGCTTGTCTCGTTTCCCGACCCATAGATTTCCGCATATGGCCCCTGCGTCACAGGGGGAGCACCTCGCAATAAAGAGAGCCACCGGTAGTGCCGGTGGCTCTTCGTTTCGCGCACATTGCCAACGCTGATGGGCGAAGCGACGCAATCAGCGTGAGAGCATGGGTTCGGACAGCTGCGGCGTGGCTTCCGTCGCCTCCGCCGGAGCGGGACGGGCGGAAGCCGGCAGTTGCAGCACGGTCGCGCGCTGGCCCTCGCACAGGCGGGTCAACAGCACGACTTGCCCATCGGGAAATTCCAAAGCGTCGTGATGGGTCACGGCGTTGTCCATATTGATCTGCCGGAAACGCGCGAGACGCTGACCGATCTTCTTGTTCGGCAGAATGCCGATGCCGAACGACGGTTCGAATTCGACATTCTCGTCGAAGGCGATCTCGGTGCCGGGCAGCAGGCAGACCGCGACATGCGGCTCGCCGACCGCGGCGAAGCCGCGGGTGATCGAATTATTGAATTTCGTCGCAACCAATTTGTCCTCGATCTTGGCAGGTCGGGTCGCGACGTGATGCAGACTATAGTCGCACATCGAAGGGACTCCTTCTCCTGTGAACAGCCGGGATGGTTGCTCTCCTCGGCGTAGCCCAGCAAATCATGGTGGCGATCCTTTGTCGGACATTGTCCCGACTTCTGCGCAATGTCGCCATGGCGTCACCTTGAGCGAGATCTCATCAGCGGCGGGTGCCCGACCACTCGATGCTGACAAATATCAATGACTCTAGCCCTCTATTGATCGCCGAGGAGGCTGAGCGAGGAACGCCGGTCAGACGCAAAGGGTTCCTAATTCGATTTAGGAAAGAGGGGTGTGCCGCAAATAGACTCGCAGACATCGGCCGAGCTCCGCCGGCAGGCGGACCACTGCGCGTGCTCCTACCCCCTAATGGTGAGCAAACAGATATTCCGGCTTGCGCAAATTGCAGGCAAATTTACCCAGCCTGGGCGGCGCAGCAGGCAAGTCACAAGAAAAACAGCCCTCGGGGAGGGAAATATGGCAATCAGCAAGCGCGAATTCGTGATCGGTGCCGCCGCGGCGGGCGGCAGTCTGCTGCTCGGCCGCCGCAATACCGCCGCGCAGGCCGCTCGCCGCGTCATCGACGCGCATACCCACTGGTACCCGGCGGAATGGGTCGAATTGGTACAAAAGGAAGGTGAAGCCGCTGGCGCCCGCCTCGGCCGCAATGACCGCGGCGGCATCACATTCAGTGCATCCGGCATCAATGCGGTGTTCAGCCCCAACTACATCGATCTGGAAAGTCGCATCAAGGCGATGGACGAGACCGGCATCCACGCGCAGGTGCTGTCGCTGATGGCACCGATGGTGTATTGGGCGCCGCCCGCACTCGGGCTCAAGCTGGCGCAAACCTACAACGACGCCTGCTCGGCGGCGCATCGCAAATACCCCGAACGCTTCGTCGGGCTCGCGATGCTGCCGATGCAGGATCCGGAGCTGGCGTCGCAGGAGCTCGAGCGCGCGGGAAAGCTCGCGGGCTTGCGCGGCGTCATGATGGCGACCGCCGTCATGGGCAAGAATCTCGACGAGAAGTCGTTCTTTCCGGTTTACGCCAAGTGCGAGGAGCTCGGCTGGCCGATCTTCACCCATCCGGTGGCGCCGCTCGGCGGCGAGCGCATGAGCAAGCACTACCTGAGCAACCTGCTCGGCAATCCGGTCGAGATCGGAATCGCCGGCTACACGCTCATCCTGGGCGGCGTGCTCGATGCCTTCCCCAAGCTCGAGGTGATGCTGCCGCGCGCCGGCGGCAATGTGCCGTGGGGCATCATGCGGCTCGACCGCACGGTCGAGCGCATGCCGCAGTTGGCGCAGGCCAAACGCCCCGCGACCGTATATCTCAAACGCTTCTATTACGATTGTATCATCGAGAGCCCGCAGATCGTGACGGATCTGATCCGGCTGGTCGGCGCCGATCGCGTATTGTTCGGCACCGACTACCCTTCGCCGATGCGCGACGCACGGCCGACCGAGTTCATCGACAATCTGGCAGAACTCGCGCCGGCCGACCGTGACGCGATCCTTGGCGGCAACGCCGCGCGGGCGTTCAAGCTGTGAGCTACTGCAGCCCCGCGGCCTGCAGATATTGCAGATCGACGAAGCGCTCCGCCGGCGGCAGCGGGCCGGCGATCTGACCGGTCTCGGCGAGCATGTCGATCACCTTGGCGATGCCCGCCATGTTGATCTCGGCCTGCTTGGGCATGACGCCGCGGTCCGGCTCGTAATAGAGCGCCAGGATGGCGCGGGCGGCCTCCATCGGCGCGCCGGTGGTCTCGGCGATCAGGGCGGCGACCTCGTTGCGATTGCCGGGATCACGCAGGAACCTGAACGCCGCGCCATAGGCGCGCGCAACCCGCGCCACCGTGTCCTTGTGTGCCGTCGCCCAGGCGCGCCGGGCGGCCAGCACGTTGAATTGTTGGACCGGCAGAACCTCGAGCGAGTCGCCGAGCTTGCGGAAGCCCTTCTGGACGAGAACGATGTCGTCAGGCTGGCCGAGCGGAACGGCGTCGCATTCGCCGCTGACCAGGCAGCTGCCGCGGGAATTGCTGCCGACGAGCTCCTTGGTGCGATAGTCGCCGTTACCGACACCGTGCTTGGCCAGCAGGAGACGCGTCGATAGTGAGATCGTGTCCGCCGGCGTCGACATTGCAACGAGCTTGCCGGTGAGCTCCGCGGCGGTGGTGATCTCGGGCTTGGCGATGAGGCTGTAGACCGCATTGGCGGGCCCGCCGACGACCGCGACCGCGTCGGAACCCTTGAGCGCGGCCTGGATCAGATAGGGCGTCGCAGTGCCAGTGATGTCGACCGTGCCGGCATCGAGGGCGGCGACCATATGCGTGGTGCCGGGAAGCCCGACCAGCTCCACGGCCAGGCCTTCACGAGCGAACAGGCCCTGACGCATCAGGATGTGCAGCGGCAGCGAGCCGATGTTGCGCACCGAGTTGGTGTTGTGGCCCAGCCGAATCCGGTCCTGAGCCTGCCCTGGTTGCGCCAGGGCCAGCAACATGAGCAGGGCAAGAATGGGCGAGACCCGGCGCGTCATCTTCCCCTCCCCTCGACCGGCCCCCCACAGCGCCACCATAGCGATGTTACCCGGGCCTTGCCCGGCCCGCCAATACCGCCCCGATTTCGGCCACTTGGGCTGCTAGCTGCGCGGCGGTACTTGATGGCGCCGGGATCGGCGATCTGATAGTCCTGATCTGATGGTGCTTGGGGGGCCTTGGCCTGCGGACCGCGCGATCGTCGTGGCACGATCATCGCGGCAGCTGGCCTCAGCCGGTGGTTCTAGAGCTTGATACCGGGTGCTACACGCGGACGAGCCGCGGCGGCGCCGTACCTTGTCATGACCGTCGCCAGGAAAGGCCAATAATGTCCTGCAAAGTCACGCTGCTCGTTGCCGCCCTCGTCGCCTGCGCAACGCCTTCGCTTGCGCAGCTTCCCCTGCCGTTTCCGCCCCCGCTGCCGCTGCCGTTGCCGATGCCGCAGGGCACGCCGGAGGAGCGGGCAGCCTGCGCCCCCGACGTGCAGAAATATTGCGAGGCGGCCCTTCCGGACACGATGCGAGTGCTGGCGTGCCTGCAGGCCAACCGGTCGCGGATCAGCAACGCCTGCAACCGGGTCTTGGTGAGCCACGGCCAGTAGGCGCGCAAGGATCGCGCAGGGCCGCGACCACACGAGCTTGTCACTCGTATCCTGCGGCGGTTTTTGGTAGATCTCCGGCCAAGGAGTGAACCATGCTCGCCGATCGCAGACACGTTCTCGCGCTCCTGTCCGCCTGCTTTGCGACGCCCGCATTGGGGCAGACACTGTCCATGCAACAGGCTCCGGGCATAAGCCGCGTCACTGCCTACGCTTTCGCCTTTGCGGCCCTCGAGGGCTCGGACATCAAGCTCGCCGACTACGCCGGCAAACCGATCCTGGTGGTCAACACCGCTTCACTCTGCGGCTATACTCCCCAATATGCGGGCTTGCAGCAGCTCTGGGCGCGCTACCGCGAACGCGGGCTGATGATCATCGGCGTGCCTTCGAACGATTTTGGCGGCCAGGAGCCGGGCGGCGCGACCGAGATCATGAAGACGGCGCACGGCGAATACGGCGTCGGTTTCCCGCTCGCCGCCAAGGCGCAGGTGAAGGGGTCGAACCCCCATGCCTTCTACAAATGGGCCGCCAGCGAGCGCCCGCTCGAGACCCCACGCTGGAATTTTCACAAATATCTGGTTGGCCGCGACGGCCATATCGCCGCGGTGTTCGCGACCGACATCGAGCCGATGGATGCGCGCGTCATCAACGCGATCGTGAAAGAGCTGCCGCGCGCGGAATAAATTGCTGCGCCGGACGTTGACAGGCTGTCACACGGTCGGTCTATCCCTGACCCGCGGCAAGGATCACCACAGAACGGGAGGTTTCTCATGTCAGCTCAACCCAAGCTCGCACCGGATATCGAAGGACTGGCGAGACAGGTCGATCCGCTGTCGCGGCGCGGCTTCTTCATGACGGCCTCGGCGGCGGCCGCCGCCGGCTACACGCTCGCCGCCGGACCGGTGCGCGCCCAGGTGGTCACCACCGACACGTCCGGCCTCACCGCCGGCGACGCCAAGGTGAAAGTCGCCGACGGCGACATGCCGGTCTATTACGCCCGTCCGGCCAACGTCGCGAACCCGCCGGTGATCCTGGTCGCGATGGAGATTTTCGGGCTGCACGAATACATCAAGGACGTCACCCGTCGCCTCGCCAAGGCCGGCGCCTTTGCGATCGCGCCCGACTATTATTTCCGCAAGGGCGAAGACCTCACCAAGATCACCGAAATTCCAAAATTGATGCCGCTCGTCAACAGCAAGCCGGATGCCGAACTGCTCGCTGATCTCGATGCCGCGGTTGCCTGGGCCAAGTCGCAGGGCGGCGACACCAACCGCCTCGGCGTCATGGGCTTCTGCCGCGGCGGACGGACGGTGTGGGAATATTCAGCCCACAACAAGGATCTCAAGGCCGGCGTCGCCTTCTACGGCTCGCTGGTCGATCCGCCTGCCCAAAAGGCGATCTGGCCGAAGAGCCCGAGCGAGCTGGCGGCGGACATCAAGGCGCCGGTGCTCGGCCTCTACGGCGAGGCCGATCAGGGCATTCCGGTGGCGCAGGTCGAAGCGCTGAAGGCCGCCTTGCAGGCGGCCAGCAAGACCGCCGAGTTCAAGATCTACCCCGGCGCGCCGCACGGCTTCCACGCCGACTATCGGCCGAGCTATCGCAAGGACGCGGCCGACGACGCCTGGAATCAGATGATTGCGTGGTTCAAGAAGTACAAAGTGCTGGCTTGATCGGCGCAAGCAATTTGCCAACAAGCGCGGCGCCTTTCGCACCGCGCTTGTTCTTGAGGGAAACTCCGTAGCAAAACGCGCGTTGACGGCACATGCCTGCCGTAGACTCCTCGGCGATCGTCCGCATTCGGTACGAGCCGAAGGGTGAGACCTTGCTCGTGACGTTCGTTACCGGCAAGACCTACGCCTACGACGGCGTGCCTGCGCCAGTCTATGACGCCTTCCTTGCAGCCGAGTCCCACGGCAGATTCTTCAACACCCAGATCCGCGACCGCTACCCGTACCGGGCCGTCCACAGCTGACGAGGGCGTGACAAGTCATTTCGGGATCTGCACCAGCTCCCTCACCTGCTCCGCCGTCAGCGGCGCCGGCAGGAACTTCAATGCCACCGCCTCGGAGATGATCTGGTCTACCCCGACCAGTTGATCGGGCGCCATGGTCTCCTTAGGCAACAGCTCGCGCACCTTGACCACGACCTTCTCGGGCAGCCCGGAATAGTCGCTGAAGTGCTTGAGCGCCGCAGGGTCGGAATACATCCAGTCGACCGTCTCTTTGTAGGCGCGATGGAAGCGGACGAGCGCATCCTTGCGGTTCTGCAGCGTGGTCACGTTGGTGAGGTTCACGCGGCCGGTCCGGCTTCGCAGCGACGTCACCTCGCCGCCGGTCGCGATAATGCGGATCTTGCCGTCCTCCACCTGGTCGAGGAAGAACGGGATCGCCGAGAAGCCGACGTCGACTTGACCGGTCATGGTCTGGGTCAGTGTCGCGGTGATGCTGCCGGTCGACGTCGGTTTGGCGCTGAGCTTATGTTGGGCGATGAGGGCAAGAAGCCCGGCATGGCTCGACGATCCGGTCAACGAATAGGCGACCGTCTTGCCGTTGAAGTCTTCGACCTTTCGCACGGCGGACACGGACGGGACGTACCAGTAAAGGTCCGGCGATCCGATGATCTCGCTGCCGATGATGCGGATCGGCGCGCCTTTGGCAAACGTGCCGAAAGCCGCCGACACGCCGGATGCGGTCGCGATGTCGATGCTGCCACCGATCAATGCCTGAATCGATTCAGGGCCGGCCTGGGTGTAGAGAATTTCGAGGTTGAGCCCGTGCTTCTTGAAGATCCCCCCGCGCTGGCCGAGATCGGCCAGGCCGGCATCCCAGGCACCGCGCTGCGGCACCGCGACCTTCAGAGTCTCCTGTGACCATGCGCCCCCACACGCGCTCGTGAGCAAGGCGAGCGCGCCAAGCGCAACGACGAATGCTTGCCTTGTCGGCGTCATGTTCGTTGTCATTGCTGTTCCTCCCGCAGCCCGCGAGCGCGGCCGCGACCATTTGGGGCCGATGACCATTTGAGCCGATACATGAGACCCCTTCAAGCGATCACGGTCTGCGACCTTTTGGACGCGAAGCGAGGCCGCGGACCGCACTCGACACGACGATCAAGGTCGGCGATTGATGGCGTTCGAGCCAGGTGAGCCGACGCGATGTCCAATCGAAAGATCAAGCAATCGCCCGCAGACTTGCTCGAGCACGAGCTCGCCCAGGAGAAGGCCAGCGCGCTCGGCCGGCTCGGGCGGGCGCTCGAGGCTGCGCTCGCGGCATTGGCCGAGCTCGACGCCGAGCCGCCAGGGGACGCATCGGCCGAACGCCGGAAACTGCGCGCATCGCTGGTAGCGCAGGCAAGCCTCGCGCTTTGGTATTTCATCGTGCAGCGTGAGGCATGCGGGATGCGTGATCTGCGCGCCGTGCTGCGGGACTATCGCGTACCCCCGGAGGTAGCGGCACGCATGGGCGCACAGCCGGGTCGCGCGCCGAGGCCGACTTGAGCGGCCGCTCCGCCTCCGCAGCGAACGGAATATGTTGACGAATCAGCCACATGGAGAGCATGACGGGCTGCGGACAGAGGTCGGGCCGACGGCCTGGGCCTTCGTCTCGCTCCTCCCTAGTGGCGTAAACCCAACTGGGCGGCCCGCGCGGCCGCCCGTTTTGTTTCTTCGGTTGTTCCGATCCGTTATTTCCTCCCTTTGCGGCCCCGGCGACTGCGCCGTTTTTCACCGATCGTTTACCGTTTCCGCCGGCTCGCAACCGCGCGGGAGCGCCGCAATCGGTCCGAAGCCGCCGTGCAAGCGTTTTTTCATCGTTATGGGAACATGGTGGGCGGCAACCAAAAGCCGGCCATGAGCACGACCCAGTCGCTGATCGACCAACTCGAGCGCGCACTCGCCGCCGGCACCAACGCGCAGCGCATCACGATGCTCTCGCGCGTCACCGATCTCTTCGTCGAAGGCGCCGGCCACTACACGCCGGGCCAGATCAACCTGTTCGATGAGGTCATCCTCAAGCTCATCGCGGCAATCGAGGCCAAGGCACGTGCCAAGCTCTCGAGCCGACTAGCTCCAATGCACAACGCGCCGTCGGGCGTCGTTCGCGTGCTGGCCTTCGACGACAACATCGAGGTCGCGCGTCCGATCCTGACCACGTCCGAGCAGCTCGACGACGCGGACCTCGTCGCCAATGCCTCGAACAAAAGCCAGCAGCATCTGGCCGCCATCGCCGAGCGCAAGTCGCTGAGCGAGGCGGTGACCGAGGTGCTGGTGGCGCGCGGCGACCGGCAGGTGGTGAGCTCGGTCGCGAGGAATGCCGGCGCCCGTTTTTCCGATGCCGGCTTTCGCATGCTGGTCAAGCGGGCGAGCGGCGACGATGCGTTGGCAATGCATGTCGGCGCACGGCGGGATATCCCGCGCCAACACTTCCTTCGCCTCCTGCAAGAAGCCTCGGCGGCCGTGCGCGATCGGCTCGCGGCCGACCATCCCGATGCCGGCGGGGCGGTGGAAACCGTGCTCGGCGAGGTAGTGGGCGGCATCCGCAACGAGACTCGCAAGGTATCGCCCGAGCACGTTGCCGCGCGCAGCCGCGTCGAGCAGCTGCACCATGCCCGCCGCCTCGGCGAAAACGAGGTCTACAGTTTCGCGCGCGAGCGCAAATTCGAAGAAACCGCGATCGCGTTGTCCTTGGCATGCGGCGTCGAACTCGATGTCGTCGAGCGCGCGCTGCTCGATCCGGGCCACGACATGGCGCTCATCTTCGCCAAGCTTGCCGGCTACTCGTCGACCACCGCCAAGGCCATCCTGCTGCTCAAGACCGCGGACCGCGGTATCTCAGCGCAGGATCTCGACCAGGCCCTGACGAGCTATTCGCGGCTGCAGCCCGACACCGCGCGCCGCGTGCTGGGCTTCTACCGCACGCGCCAGAACCGCCCGGGCGCCCTCGCCGCCAGCTAGTAGTACTGCTTGCGGGTCTTGCGCGGCGGCGGCTGCCGATACGGGTCGAATGCCACGCGCGGATTGGGGGCGCAGCTATTGCCGAGCCCCCTCGCCGTCGCCATGCACTGATCGAACGTGTAGTAGCTGCAGTCGTAGCCGCCGTCGCGCCCGCCCAGATAAGCGCACCACGGCGCCCGCTGCTGCGCCACGGCGGTTGCCTGGGCGTCGAGCAGCCCCATACCCGCGAGGACCCCGAGCGCGACCGCGATGTTCAATCCGGGCGACCGCCGGCGGTGATGGTGGGCCATGGAACCAACTCCGATGTTTCAGCGTCCTGTGACGACTCGTCGGTCGATACCCCCACAATTTCGCCCGCGATTGCGGCGAGCACAAGCCGGGACCGCTCGTCACAGCCCACTTTTCACGATAGGCTCCTCGACACAAGCATAGGAGAAGCCTGATGAGCATGAGCGTCGGTGTGCTCGACCACTACAATGTCTCGACCCGGGACCTGGGCGCCACGGTGCGCTTTTATGAAGAGGTGCTGGGTTTCGTGAACGGCCCGCGGCCGCCCTTCGACTTTCCTGGTGCGTGGCTATACAGCGACGGCCATCCGGTCCTGCATCTCAACGACATCTCGCCAACCGACCAGCCGCAACGTCCGGATTCGGGCGTCATCGACCACGTGGCCTTCGGCAGCCGCGGCTTCGAAGCGATGAAGCAGCACCTGGCGCGCAAGGGCGTCGAATTCCGTGTCAACGTCGTGCCCAACAGCACGCGCCGGCAGATCTTCGTCAACGACCCCAACAACGTGCTGATCGAACTCAACTTCGACATCGCGAAGGAACAGGCCGCGGCCTAGTGTGATCCCCAAGCCGGATACCGGTTTCGGAGAAGACCGCTCCGCTCTTCAGGCTGCGGCGGCGCGGCTCGTCGGCGTGGCGGCCGGCTGATCGGATTCCTGCGAGGGGGGATCGATCGCCTCGATCAGCTGCAGGAACGACTTCGCAGGTAGCGGCGGCGAGAACACGTAGCCTTGCGCCGCGCGGACGCCGAGGTCGCGCAGGAGGACAACCTGCTCGAAGCTCTCGACGCCTTCCGCGATGATATCCATGCGCAGATTGCGGGCGAGTTCGATCAGCGTCTCGATGATGGCGGCCGAGTTGCGGTCGGCGCCGATGGCGTCGATGAACATCTTGTCGATCTTGATGATGTCGACGCCGAGCTTGAGCATGTAGGACAGGCCGCTGTGGCCGGTCCCGACGTCGTCGATCGCGATGCTCACGCCGAGGCCCTGCAGGGCCGCAATGATCCGGCGCGTCTCGGTCAGGTTCTCCAGCGGCTGCCGCTCGGTCACTTCCAGTGAGACCTGATTGAGGCGGATCGACGAATTCTCGAAAATGTCGCGGACGTCCTGCACGATGGTTTCATCGGCGAAGTGCGCGGCGGCGAGATTGAAGCCGATGTTGAGCTCCGGTCGGGCACTGTAGGCCGCGCCGACCTGATCGCGGGCACGACGCATGAGCATGCGCGTGACCTTGAGGATGAGCCCGCTGGATTCGAGCAGCGGGATGAAGGCTGCCGGCAGCACGAGCGAGCCGTCGGCCTTGCGCCAACGGATCAGCACCTCGGCGCCCCGCAGCCTGCCGGTGGTGATGTCGACGACCGGCTGGAAATAGGGCAGGAATTCACCCGCCTTGAGTGCACGCTCGATCTCGGCAATCGGGTCGATGCCCCGGCGCGCCGGGAAGGTGAGGGAAAATCCGACGATCACCAGGGCGATGATGCTGCTGGCGATAGTGCCGACCATCCGTAGATTGGCATAGTTCGCGAGGACCTGCTCGCGCGACAGCGAGACCGTGGCGACGAGATTATAGCGGTCCGAATGGACCGTCGCGACAAAGCGGTCATTGTCGTTGTGGGCGTTGCGTTGCGGCTCGCCGCCTTCGGAAATGGGATACCCGTCCCAGGTCGTGATCGCCAATGCCTTGATGCCCGACCCGTCCGCTTGCATGGCGGTCAGCGGCAAGAACAGCTCGGTCGGCATCACAGCGGCCAATGCATTGGCATTGCCGGCACCCACGCGTCGTATTCGGATCATCGATCCCGGGCGGTCGCCGAAGCGCAGCACCTCGATCGCCAGATCCCCGTCAGCGGTGAGCGGATGCGAGGAGATCACCTGGCGGACACCGAGTGGGATTCCGAGGTCGGTGCAGACCGTGTTGCCGGCCGGATTGATGACCGATATTTCCTTGATCGGCGTGGTCGAGAAATTCGCCTCCCGCATCGCCTCGATCTGGGCGGGGCTGCAACCGTCGACCCCGCGGCGAGCGAGATCGGCAAGCGTCTGGCCGACACGGGAGGCTCTCCGGTCGGCCAGCATGAGCGATCGTTTGGCTAGCTGGCCCACCTCATCGCGGCCGCGCTGCTCCATGAACCAATCGACCCAAAGATTGAACGCCCCCACCGGCACGCCCGCGAGCGTCACGCCGATCAGCACCGCCAGCAGCTCTTTGCGTCTTCGGAAAAGCACCGCGACCTCGTGGAACCAAGTCACGTTGGCCCACCGCCGTAAAGGCAAGCTTAAGCATAGGACGCCGGGCGCTGCCGGGCGCGCCGATGGAACCGGCGCTCGCGGTCATGGTTAGGGAAGCATGAATCGCATGCGCCGCAGCTCCCCAATTGGAGGCGTCGGGCAGCCACCGTGCGTATCAAAGTGCGCTGAGCGCACAGGAATGATGGTTATCGATGAGTGAACGGGTCGCCGACGCGATCAGCGTTTCGTCGCCTTCGCCACCTTCTCGGCAATGAAGCGGGGCAACGCAAACGCCGCCACGTGAACCTCGGGCGTCCAGTATCGGGTCGCGAAGCGGCCGGCCTTCCTGTAGCGATCGGCGATAGTCTTGATCGACGCTCGGCTCAGTTTGACGTTGTCGGTCGCGAATCCCATGGCCATGTGGCCGCCCACATAGGTCGGGATGGCCGCGACATAGCAGGTTCCGTCGGCGAACAGCCGGCGCAGCTTGGCGATGCTGGCGGTAAGCTCGCCGGCCTGGAAGATCGGCACGCCGTTCTGCGTCACCATCACGGCGCCTTTGGCCATGCAGCGCTTGCAAGCGGCATAGAACTTCTCACTGAACAGCACCTCGCCGGGCCCCAGCGGATCGGTTGAATCGACGATGACGACGTCGAAGCGCCGGTCGGTCTCGGCCACGTAGTTCATGCCGTCGTCGATGACGAGGTGGAAGCGCTTGTCGGCGAGCACCGGCCCGGTGAATTCCGGGAAGTGCTCCTTGGAAAACTCCACCACCGAGGCATCGATCTCGACCTGCGTGAGGCGCTTGACCGACTTGTGCTTGAGCACTTCCTCAGCGATCCCGCAGTCGCCGCCGCCCACGATCAGCACTTCCTTGGCATTGCCATGGGCGAGGATCGGCACGTGGGTCATCATCTCATGGTAGACGAACTCATCCAGGGTCGTGACCTGGGTCGCGCCGTCGAGCATCAGCATCTTGCCGAAGAACGGATGCTCGAACAGGACGAGGTGCTGGTGCTCGGTCTGCAGCTCGTAAAGAACCCGCTCGACCTCGTAGGTCATGCGGAAGCCGAGATCGTCAAACAGCGTCTCGGGAAGCCAGCGCTTCTGGGCCATCGGGCATCGGACGACCGATGACGGAGGACGGATGGAGCCTCGGATTCCGTCTTCCGTTACCCGCTGTCCGTCCTCTGATTACGCTTCCTGCCCGCGCAAAATTTCGTTCACGTCGACGCGCTTGGCCTTGAAGGCCTCGCGCAGCACGGGAATGCAGGCGTCCGGACTGGCCTTGCCGCACATGAATACGTCGAGGGCCGCATAGCCCGCGTCCGGCCATGTATGGATCGAGATGTGGCTCTCGGCCAGCACGGCCACGCCGGAGACGCCGTTCGGCTGGAAATGATGCAGATGGATGTGCAGCAGCGTGGCCTGTGCCGCGTCCACGCATCGGCGCAGCGTGCGCTCGACCAGATCGATGTCGTTGAGACCCTCCGCCCCGTGCAGATCGATGATCAGGTGCACGCCGGCACACCGCACGCCATTGCGAACGGCGAAATGGTCGTCGCGCTCATGGGCGGGCGCCGATTCGACCACGGCGACGTGGCTAACCTTCTTTCGGACGGCGCTCTTTCGGGCGGTGCTTGGGGTTCCCAAGCCCTTCCCCGATCGCAAGAGGGCGTTCTGGCGCATTGCCGTCCTCCCCAACCGAGTGATCCAACCCGAATACCGAAAATCGGCGTCAGGCAAGCGAATGCCGCTCGATCAGCCCGAGCAAGGACAGATCACAGCGGCTGGTCCCCACATAAGGCTCGGGTCCCCGGAGTCAAGCGAATTCTGCATCACGGAGGTTTAGAAATTCCTCTCATCGTAGCGCCCCGAACCCGAAGTTCGCGCACACCGGGCGGCAAATCCGATCGCGAACTTCGGGTTCAAAGGGGGCACTAGATTCACTTTGCTAGTGGTCCTTTGATTCCGAAGTTCGTATCTGAATGTGCTGCAAGTGCTCACGAACTTCGGAATCGGACCACTAGTGATCGCATTGTCGGATCGCTGTGGCGAGCGGGCGACCGTCGGGCGGTTTCGCGCCTTGCCAACACAAGCTAAGCTCGGCTGCGCCATTGACGGCCACGGCGCCACAAAACGAGAAATGTGGAGGAAGCGATGAGTACCAAGGCGCGTAAGTTCTTTCAGGGTTGCCTGTGCTGCGAACCGTCAGCCCCGCTGACGAGCCCGGCGCGGCGCAACTTCCTGGCTGGCGGCATAGCCGCGCTTGGCCTCGGCGCCACGGGCGTGTCTGCGATCGGCCGCAGGCCTGCCGCGGCGCAGGCGCCCGTCGCCCGGACACGGATCGACGTGCATCACCACTACATCCCGCCGTTCCACTCCGACGCGCTCGCCACCCGGCGCTCCGGCGGCCGGCCGCCGCAATGGACGCCCGCCAGATCGCTCGAGGACATGGACAAGAGCGGCATCGCGACCGCCATCGTCTCCGTCGTGCAGCCGGGCGTCTGGTTCGGAAACGTCGAGGAATCGCGCAGTCTGGCCCGCCAATGCAACGAATACGGCGCCAAGATGGGCCAGGACCACCCCGGCCGCTTCGGATTGTTCGCCATCATCTCTCCGCCGGACGTCGAGGGCAGCCTGGCCGAAATCGCCTATTCGCTCGACGTGCTGAAGGCCGACGGCATCGCTCTGCACACGAGCTACGGCCCGAAATACCTCGGCGATCCCTCGTTCGACCCGGTCTACGAGGAGCTCAACCGGCGCAAGGCTGTGGTCTACGTACATCCCACCACACCGGACTGCTGCCGAGGCGTGGTGCCCGGCATACCGCCCAGCTCGATCGAATACGCCACCGATTCCACGCGCACGATCGCGCACATCGTCTTCAGCGGCACGGCGACGAAATTCCCCGACATCCGCTGGATCTTCTCCCACAGCGGCGGCACGCTGCCGTTCCTGACCAGCCGCTTCATCCAGCTGGCCAAGGAGCGCAAGCCCGCGCACCTGCCGAACGGACCGCTGCCCGAGTTCAAGAAGTTCTATTACGAGCTGGCGCAGGGCAACACGCCGGGCCAGATCGCAGCCCTGCTCAAGATGGTGTCGATCTCGCAGGTGATGTACGGCACCGACTTTCCCTTCCGGGATGGCGCCGAGGTCAACCAGGGCATTGCTGACTGGGGGTTCAGTGCGGCGGATCAGCAGGCCATCGAGCGGGAGACCGCGCTCAAGCTCCTGCCGAGGGTCAAGGCGAGCTGACTTCCCGCAGGGAGAAGTCCATGCGTTGGCTTCGATGGTGGCGCGGCGTTCTCGTCCTCGCCGCCGCGCTGTGGGCGCTATGCGCCGGCGCGGTCGCGCAGCCCTATCCCGGCAAGCCGGTACGCGTGATCGTGCCGTTTGCTGCCGGAGGCACGCCAGATCTGGTCGGACGCATCATCAGCCAGCAGCTGGCTGCCCAGACCGGACAAACCTTCGTGGTGGAGAACAGGGCCGGCGCCGACGGTGTCGTGGGCGCTCAGACTGTGGCGGAGGCGCCGGCCGACGGCTATACGCTGCTCGTCACGTCGAGCTCGTTCGCAGTCAATCCGAGCTTCCACAAGAAGATGCCGTTCGACGTGGTTCGCGACTTCGAGCCGATCAGCAATATCGCCGCCACCGAGGCCTATATCCTCGGGGTCAACCCGGGCCTGCCGGCGCGAACGGTGCCGGAGCTGCTCGCGCTCACCCGCGGCGCCAACAATCAGATCTCGTTCGGCTCGCCTGGCGTCGGTAACGGGCTTCATCTTGCGGCCGAGCTGTTCAAGTCGCTCACCAAGGCGCGCATGGTGCACGTCCCTTACCGCGGCGCGGCGCCCGCCATCAGCGGGCTGATCGCGGGCGACGTCCAGGTCATGTTCATGACGCCGCCCTCGTCGCTGCCGTTCGTCGAGGCTGGGAAGATTCGCCCGATCGGCTACACCGGCAGCAAGCGCTTCGCGCGCCTTCCCGACGTGCCCACACTGGCGGAAGCCGGGGTGCCGGGCATGGAGGTGCTGTCCAGCTGGACCGGCATGTTCGCACCGGCGAGGACGCCGGCTGCTGTGCTGGCGCGGCTGTCCGATGAAATACGGAAGGCGACCTCCGCGGCGGAGTACCGTGACCGTCTGACCACGATCGGCCTCATCCCGGTCGGCAACGGGCCGGCCGAGTTCAAGCCGTTCGTGGCGGACCAGGTCAGGCAGGTCGCCGAGATCGTGCGCGCGGCCGGCATTGAGCCGCAGTGATCATGCTTCCCTCTCCTCGTTTTGCGAGGAGAGGGCAAGGATCGCTTACCCTGCGACCGTACTCCAACTCGCCGCCAGTTGCTCGGCACCGCGCAGCGACAGGGCAAAGATCGTATAGGTCGGATTCACCGCACCTCCGGTCGCGAAGATGCCGGGCCCTGCGATGTAGAGGTTCGGAATTTCATGGGTCTGCCCATAGCTGTTGGTGACTGAATTGCCAGCTGCCGTGCCCATGATGGTTCCGCCCATGAGATGGATGGTCGGCATGTTACCGCGTGCCGACCAGACCTCCTTGGCGCCTGTGGCCTTGCCGATCTTGAGACCCTCCTCGAAGTTGGCATTCCACAGCGCCACTGCGTCCTGGTCATAGCTGTGAATGATCCTGCCGAGCGGCATGCCGAACTCGTCCTTGTCACTCGCGAGCTCGACCCGGTTCTCGATGTTCGGCAACTCCTCGCCCGACGCCCCGATGCGGCTCAGGCCGCGTGCACCGCGTTTCATGAACGCGGCCAGTTCGGGCCCGAACAGATCGGCGCGGGCATTGGCGAATCCTGCCAAGCCGCTGGCCTTGAGCGCCGAGCCGACGTTAATGAAGGTGCCGCCAAAGGCGCCCTTGTGGCTTGTCTTGCTGTTGCGGTCATAGGACATGAACTGGGCGCCGGTGGTGCCCATGTAGTTCTGGACGTCCTCGTCGAACATCGCCCAGGTCCCCGAGCTGAAGTGCGACATCATGTACTTGCCCACGAGACCGCTCGAATTGGCGAGCCCCTTGGCATGCTTGTCGGTGGCCGAGTTGAGCATGATGCGCGGATTTTGCGCTGACCAGGCGGCGAGGACGACTACGCTCGCCTCCTGTACCTGTCGTTCCTTCTTCGCGTCGTAGTATTCGACACCAGTGACCTTGTCGCCCTGGGCGTTCGTGAGCACGCGCGTTACGGTCGACAGTGCGCGCACCTCGGCGCCGGCCTTGCGCGCGTCTCCGAGGTAAGTGACGAGCGGATTGGCGAGCGCGCCGGTAGGACAGCCGACATGGCACCAACCGTCGTAGATGCAGCCTGCCCGGCCCTTGTATTCGACGGAGTTCATGGCCACGGATGCCGGCACCATGCGGATGCCGTTCACCTCGAAGCCCTTGAGCCAGACTTCGCCGTTGCGGAAGGTCTTCATCGGCGGCATGGGATAGGGCGCCCCTGCCGGCCGCCAGATTTCCTCCGCCTTGGCATCGCCAGAGATGCCAATATCGACCGCTACTTTGTCGTAGTAGGGCGCGACATCGGAATAGGAGATCGGCCAGTCGAGCGCACGGCCGTGCTCACTCTTGATGTTGAAATCGTTGGGTAGGAGGCGCGGGAAGTTCGCGAAGTGGTGCAAAGCCGCGCCGCCGACGCCCCAACCCGCCTGGTAGGCGTAACCGAAGGGGTTCTTGCCTTCGAGCACGAACGGCGCGCCCGCGGGTTTGATCCGCCGTCCCCAGAAATCCGAGCTGATCAGATCGGTGAGCTTCCAGTCGGGCCCCGACTCCAGCACCACGACCTTCTTGCCGGCCTTCGCCATGACGGCGGCAAACACGGAACCCGACGCGCCCGAGCCGACGACGACGACATCTACTTTTTCGTTTGCCATGTCACCACCTCTGCGTCGGCATGATGTGGGCCATGTAGGGGATGCCGAGATCGGCATAGCCTTCGACGGTGCCGTAGACCACGTCGACGGCATCCAGGCGCAGAATCGTATAGACGAACGATCCGCCTGGCCCTTGCCATCCTTCGATCTTGTTCTGGCGCATGTTGCCGATGAAGTCGCGCTGCTCTGCTTCGTTGAGCTGCGCAAAGCGGCGTCCGCCATTGAGCGCCTGGCTAGCGCGATCGACCGCCCCGAGCGCCGCGCGGTAGAAGTTCGCATACGGCGGACGTACATTGAGGATGCGGGCCTCGAGCAGCGCCTCTCCAGGTGGAATCGAGATCTGCTGATCGACGAAATGGGAGATTCCGGCCTTGCGCGCGTTCGGAACCAGCGTTTCACCCAAGGCCTCGAGCGTTGCCGCCTCGTCGGCGGTCAGCGTCCGCAAAGGAACGCCCTGCGCCCGCGCCGCTCGCGGCGTGAGCATCACCTCGGTGCCGCCCACCGTGAAGGCGAGCGCACCGATCGCCGCGCCCTTCATGAAGGCGCGTCGTTCGATGTCGTGCATGATCTCCTCCCTCCCTTGGTGCCCGTCCGGCACCGTCCATGTCGGCAATGTGAGCCGTGTGGAGTCCGTCGATGCGAACCAGCGTTCGACGACGGCTCCTGTCTTCTGGAGCAGTTCTAAAATTCAACGCCGATTTCGGGGTCGAAGCAAGCTGGGTCCCGGGCCGCATTCGGATATTTTGTTGCCGGCCCGTTTCCCAAAGCGCCGGGAAGTTCAATACGCTCGGCCTGACCCACCCTATCGCTTGTGCTCCGCCGTAGCCCCAGGAAATGACCCATGGGCCCTCCTCGCGCATGTCCCTGCCACGACAGGCCTATTTTCGGCGGATGAAGCTGAGGTAGTCAGCTATTCGGTTTCTGACGGGAATATCCTCCAACCGCCACAACGCAAGTCGCTTGTCCGCCCCTCCGGGATGTGGGCATTTTTCATCGATCGACTTTTCAGGCGGGGGAAAGCTGAATGGGGGTCGCTGCAAGTTGAGCCGGCGCCATCCGCCCGTCTCAATTTCGATATTGTCCCAGAACTCGATGAAAGTCGTTGTAAGAAGATAGCAAGATCGACTTCTCTTGAAATTTCGCAGAGCCATCCAAGCATCCTTGAACGAGAAATGTACGAGGCAGTCCCTACACAGAATGACATCGACGCGCGGCAGCTCAGCTCGCAGGATGTCGCCATGGATGAAGCTCCGTTTGACCTCGCCGTACCTTTGCGAGGTGTGAGCGACCAATTCGGGTACAATGTCGATCCCGTAATATTGCTCAACGGGAAGCGAGACCTCTTTCATCCAATTGAAGTCTCCGCATCCGGCATCGAGCAATGAGCTCGCACCCAATTCATTTAGGAGCTGAGGAATTTGGTCGCGAAATGACGCCGTGCGGATCAATCCCGACCCGGGGCCGGACACCGATTCCGGATCGCCCCAGATGTTGTCCTTATAAGCGCGCCGGAAAACTTGCTCCATAGCGTGATCTTCCCATAAATATGGATCATCTTCAAATTCGGTCCGATTACAAATTACCCGAGGGCAAGAGGCGAGCCGATGGCTTGTAGCTATGACCGCCAAAGTACCAGCGGGGACGAATGAACAATCGCCTCACGATCCTGCTCACGAACCTTTGGCTCACCAACCTGAGTGGAACGGTGGTGGTGGCTCGAGATATGGCGGTCGGACTATTGCGCCGTGGCCACCGGCCGATCGTGTATTCGCCGGATCTCGGCGAGGGTGCCGAGGAGATCGCCAAGCGGGGCGTGTCCGTCATCGATGATCTTCGCAAGCTCGGTGAGGCGCCCGATATCATCCACGCGCAGCACTCGATCCCGTGTGGCGAGGCGCTCATCCGCTTTCCGCATGTCCCGGCAATCTACGTTTGCCACGACTTTACTTATTGGGGCGAGGTGCCTGTCCCTTTCCCGCAGATCGCGGCTTATGTTGCTGTTGACGAGGCTTGTCGCGATCGTCTGGTTCATACCAAAGGAATCGACCCGAAATCGGTGACGGTCCTCCACAATGCCGTCGACCTTCGGCGCATTCCACCGCGGCCGCAGCCACTGAGAGAACGGCCCCTGCGGGCAATGGCTTTTGGCAAAGCCACGGCCGTGCCGCAACTGCGGACCGTCTGCGAGCAACTGAGCATCGAATACCACGCACTCGGCGCTGCGGCTGGTCGCGAGATCGCTCACCCCGAGCAGGAGCTGGTCAATTTCGATCTTGTCTTCGCCAGCGCGAGGGCCGCTCTGGAAGCCATGTGCTGCGGATGCGCCGTGGTCGCCTGCGACTTCCGAGGTATTGCCGGGCTTGTGACTTCGCGCAATTTCGACAAGTTGCGGGCGATGAATTTCGGTGTGCGCTGCCTGAGCGACCCCATTACGGTCGATCGCTGCGTTCGGGAGATCGGCGGCTACGACCCCGAAGACGCATCACTCGTCGCCCAGCGCGCCCGCAGCGATGCCGACTTGGAAAAACTCATTGATCGCTTTGAAAACCTCTACGCCGAGGTTCTGACCGGCGCGCGCCGGCCGTACATAAGTCCGGAAGCTCATGAGCACGCCGTGGCTCGTTTTCTGCACGAGTACTTGCCGCGCCGACCAAACGATATCCGGTGGCCATGGACGGCAGAGAGGGATCAAATGCAACGCGAGAGGAGATCTCTTGAGGCGTTGATCCACGACCTCAACAACCAATTGACACTCTTGAAACGCTCGCGACTTTTGAAGATGGGACGTCTGTTGCGACGGCTGATAGGGCTGGGGGCCCCGTACTGATTGTCAGGACGATTCGTAAGGAATGCTGCTTCGCGCCTTGACAGCGCCGAGGCGCTCGGACAGCGGGGCGAGATGCTCGCGGAAGCGAATGACTTCGCGGTAGATCCCTGCCGCCACCTGCTTCTCTCCGTACGCTTCATAAATGGCCGGGTGCTCGAAGCGCTGGCCGATGTCCAGACCGTAACGAACGGGGCGGAGGCATTCGACGCGGAACCCGTCGAGGTCGTGGCTGCCCATGGTCCTCGTGATGTCGGTGGCGATCTCCAGATAAGACCGGGCCGCATCGAATTTGCGCCGGAAGGCATCCTCCCCAAGGTCGAGGACAATGGCGTCCGCCCGGTCTTGCGCCGGACAGTCGTGGGGAGACCCTTCGAGCAGAAACTCGAGATTTCTCAGGCTAGAGCCGTTCATCGCCTCGATCCGCGAGAGAGCCGCGTTGATCAGCAGCCGGCAAACGTCGTGGCCGGGGTTGACGCCCTCTACGGCATCTCCGACGACGTACTCCACCTGCGCTTGAGTGAGCACCTTGGCGATTTCGTCGGCCAACGCGGAGAAGAGGTCGACATCTCCTGCGAGGATCGCCCGATAGAGCTCTTGATCGGAGAGCCGGCCATAAATCGGCCCCGGCGTAGCCCCCGCTCTCTCGATTAGGGCGGTCGTCTTGGGAAGTCGGGAGCAATCGGTATGACCGGAGCCGTCGGTCAGCACGAGCACCAGCGGACGCGCTCGCTCGAGCCAATGGTGTACCCGCAGCTCATGTCCGGGATGGGCGACCACCAGCGCGGCGCGAAGCGATTCCCAACAGCGGCCCGAACCCGCCTCCACGGCCGTACCAACCGGTGCCATCTCCACGCACTAACCTCTATCTACGGCGGCGTGTCTCACGCGGCGGCGGGCTCGACCAATGCGCCAATTTTCGCCTTGGGTTCACGTTCGATGATACAATAGAGCGCCGATGCCGAAAAGCCGCAAACCTACGCCGGCCGAAACTCCCAGCGATCTGCGCCGCATCGGGTGGCTTGCCGATCTTTGCGGGCTGCCGCAGGCCGATGCCCAAATCAGTCTCGCCAGTTCGCTGCTGGCCGCTACCGGACCCGCGGGTCCGGCGGCTGTATACATCGCCTGGTGGATACATCATCCCGAGCCTCGCAGCCGCTTCGAAAGCGCCCTTCGCTCTCTACCTGAAATGCCGGATCGGGCGCTCGTGGCCACGCTGCTGAAAATCGGCTACGACGGTCTCCTTTACCAGCGCGAAGGCGAAATCGTCGGGCACGTCTTTTTTCAGCGTCATGGCGCCGACCTGTGCGCATTTTCCAGTTCAGTCAGTGAGGGGCACCGCGGCGGCAAGCATTGGGCCATATTCGTGGTCGATTTTGTGGCGTTTGCGTATCAGATCGCCGGTGTCACGCGCGCCAGAATAGGCGGCGGAAATCATCCAATCACACGCGGCGTTGTTGCTCTGCTCAGGCCCCATGTCACGAAATTGGGATGGCGCGTGTCCAGGGACGGATGGATCGATTTCCGCGGTCGCAACGAGGAAGGCTCGCATTCGGACTGACATTTTGCGGCGAAGTTGAAGCCGGCTCGTCGCTTGTCTTGAACACACCCTACCCGCCGCCCTTCTCCGGCAGGCTCAGCCGGATGTGCAGCTCGCGCAGTTGCTTCGGCGTTACCTCGGACGGCGCGCCCATCATCAGGTCCTCGGCGCGCTGGTTCATCGGGAAAAGCACGACCTCGCGCAGGTTTTCCTCGCCGGCGAGCAGCATCACGATGCGGTCGATGCCGGGCGCAATGCCGCCGTGCGGCGGCGCGCCGAGCGACAGCGCGCGCAGCATGCCGCCGAATTTCTGCTCGAGCACGTCTTCCGGATATCCCGCGATGGCGAAAGCCTTGCGCATCACGTCGGGGCGATGATTGCGGATGGCGCCGGACGAAAGCTCGGTGCCGTTGCAGACGATGTCGTACTGGATCGCCTTGAGGCCGAGAATTTTCTCGCGATCGGCGGGGTCGAGGGCCAGGAACTCCTCGACTCCCAGGTTCGGCATGGAGAACGGATTGTGGGAGAAGTCGATCTTCTTCTCCTCCTCGTTCCATTCATACATCGGGAAATCCACGATCCAGCAGAGCTCGAACCGGTCTTTGGCGATCAGGCCGAGCTCGTCGCCGATTTTTGTCCGCGCAGCGCCGGCAAGTTTGGCCGCACCTGCAGGCTTGTCGGCCGCAAAGAACACCGCGTCGCCGGCCTTGATGCCGGCCTTGGCCATGATTTTCGCCTGAACGTCGGCGGGGATGAACTTGGCGATCGGGCCTTTGCCGCCGTCGGCCTCGAACACGATGTAACCGAGCCCGGGCGCGCCCATCTCGGCGCGCGCCCAATCGTTGAGCTTGTCGAACCAGGAGCGCGGCTGCGCGGCCGCGCCCGGCGCCGGAATGCCGCGCACCACGCCGCCTGCCTTGATGACATTCTTGAAGGCGTTGAAGGTCACGCTCGCCTCGCTGAATTCCTCGCTGAGGTCCGCGATGACCAGCGGGTTGCGCAAGTCCGGCTTGTCGGAGCCGTATTTGAGCATTGCCTCCTTGTAGGGAATGAGCGGGAATTTCTGCGTCACGGGCTTGCCGCCGGAAAATTCCTCGAACACACCGCGCATGACCGGCTCGACCGCGTCGAACACGTCCTGCTGAGTGACGAAGCTCATTTCCAGGTCGAGCTGATAGAACTCACCTGGTGAGCGGTCGGCGCGCGCATCTTCGTCGCGGAAGCAGGGTGCGATCTGGAAATAGCGATCGAAGCCCGACACCATGATCAGCTGCTTGAACTGCTGCGGCGCCTGCGGCAGCGCATAGAACTTTCCGGGATGGATGCGCGACGGTACCAGATAGTCGCGCGCGCCCTCCGGGCTCGAGGCGGTCAGGATCGGCGTCTGGAATTCGAAGAAACCCTGCTCCTTCATCCTCCGCCTGATCGAGTCGATCACCGCGCCCCGCAGCATGATGTTGCGGTGAAGCTTCTCGCGACGCAGGTCGAGGAAGCGGTACTTGAGCCTTATTTCCTCCGGATATTCCTGATCGCCGAACACGGGCATCGGCAGCTCGCCGGCGGGCCCCAGCACCTCGATCTCGCCGATATAGACCTCGACCGCGCCGGTCGGCAGCTCCGGATTCTCGGTGCCGACGGGGCGCTTACGCACCTTGCCGTCTATTCGCACCACCCATTCCGAGCGCAGCTTCTCAGCCTGCTTGAAGGAGGGTGAATCGGGGTCGGCAACCACCTGGGTGATGCCATAGTGGTCGCGCAGGTCGATGAACAGCAAACCGCCATGATCGCGGATACGGTGGCACCAGCCGGACAGCCGGGCCTCCTTGCCGATGTCGCCTTCGCGGAGCGCGCCGCAGGTATGAGTACGATAACGGTGCATGACGATGATTCGAGCCTTGTGCCGCGCCGGAAAGGCACATGCACCGGCTCGCTTGTCAAGAACGGGGGAGCTACAATTGCCCCGCCGGTCACCCCCTGGTTAGACGCTCGAAACCGATCGGCTGCGATCGGGGCGTTGCGCGCCCACGACGACCTTATCTGCCGAGCGCGATCTTCGGCATTCGCCCCGGCTGCGGAAACCCCGCATTCTCGAGCACGCGCACAACCTTGCCCTCCGAAATGCTGCCGGCGGGGGCCGCCCCCTGCCCTTCAGTGGCGATGAGCTGCGTACTGGCCATCCGGGCCGACGACAACGAGCCGACGGCCACCAAGGCGAGTGTGACAGTGCTGGCGACGATGAAGAGATTCCTGATCATGACTGGCGGCTTTTCTTGTTCATTCTGCATGTTCGGGATTTAGACGATCTCAGCCGATGAAAGGTTCAATCATTGGTGGTCTCGACAGATTGCCGCCGATCTGCACAACTCCGCCCAGCCCCTTTTGAAACGAGCCCCATGCCGAACCCGAAACAGCCCAAGAAGCCGCATGCCGCTGCGATCTCGCGGATGACGACGGGCGAAGCGACCGTCGCGGCGCTCATCGCCCATGGCGTCGAGACCGTCTATGCGCTGCCGGGCGTGCACAACGATTACCTGTTCGACGCCCTGTTCAAAGCCGGCGACCAGCTGCGAACAGTCCACACCCGGCACGAGCAGGGAGCTGCCTATATGGCGCTCGGCGCGGCGCTCGCGACCGGAAAGCCGCAGGTCTATTCGGTCGTGCCGGGGCCGGGACTGCTCAATTCCGCGGCTGCGCTGCTGACGGCCTATGGCATGAACGCGCCGGTGCTGGGGCTGATCGGGCAGATTTCGCAGGCCGCGATCGGGCGTGGGCTCGGTCACCTGCACGAGATCCGCGACCAGGCCGGCATCATCTCCCGTCTGGTCGACTACTCGGCCCGCATCCGTGCACCGACCGAAGCCGCACGCCTGGTGGCGGAGGCATTTCGTGCGATGGATCGCGGCCGGCCCGGCCCGGCGGTCTTGGAGTGCGCGATCGACGTGTGGGGCCGTAGCGCACCTGCCGTTGCATCCGCTTTGCCCTCCGCTGCGCCGCAGCCGCCGATCGACGAGGATGCCGTCCGCGCCGCTGCCAAACGCCTCGCCGCCGCCAAGCGGCCGTTCATTGTTGCCGGCGGCGGCGCCCAGGGTGCCAGCGCCGAAGTGACCGAGCTGTCGCGCTTGTTGCAGGCACCTGTGCTCGGCTATCGCCGCGGCCGCGGCGTGCTCGACAGCCGCGATCCGCTGAGCGTCACCCTTCCGCTCGGCCGCGAATTGTGGGGCGAGGCCGACGTGGTGCTCGCGGTCGGCTCGCGCCTGTTCTACGGCTTCAATCATTGGGGTATCGACAAGGACTTGGCCATCATCCGCGTCGATGCCGACCCGGACGAGCCGGAGCGTTTTGCCAAGCCCGCCGGCGCGGTCATCGGGGACGCCAAGCCGATCTTGCGCGCACTGATCGACGCGCTCGGCGCAGAGCAGCGCCCCTCCCGGCGCACCGAGATGGAGGAGCGGCAGGCGAAGATGCGCGCGCGCCTCGACAAGCTGAGCCCCCAGATCGGCTTTCTCGGCGCGATCCGAAGCGAGCTGCCGGAGGATGGCATTTTCGTCGATGAGGTGACGCAGCTCGGGTTTGCGGCGCGGCTGCTCTTTCCGGTCTACAAGCCGCGCACGTTTCTCTCGCCCGGCTATCAGGACAATCTCGGCTGGGGCTACGCAACCGCGCTCGGCGCGCAGCACGCGCGGCCCGACGTGCCGGTGCTGGCGATCTCCGGCGACGGCGGCTTTCTCTTCACCTCGAACGAGCTCGCCACCGCCGTGCGCCACCGAATTCCGCTCACCGTCGTCGTGTTCAACGACGGCGCCTTCGGCAACGTCCGGCGCATCCAGGAGGAGGCGTTCGGCAACCGCCTGATCGCGAACGACCTCGCCAATCCCGATTTCGTGCGCTATGCGCAGAGCTTTGGCGCCGAGGCCGAGCGCGCGCGCAACCCGCAGCAACTCCGCTCGGCGCTCAAGCGCGCGTTCAAGCGCCGCGACCTGCCGACGCTGATCGAGGTGCCGGTCGGACCGATGCCATCGCCCTGGGAGTTCATTCACATGCCGCCCGTGCGCGGCCACCGCTGAGGCGTGAGATGGAAGCACGCGCTGACGCACCAAGGGATATCGGCGAGCGGGAGCCTTTGCTCATTCGTCGCGTCGATGCCATCCCGGTCGCCCTGCCGTTGAAGAAGCCGATGGCGATGGCGGGCGTGACCGTCAGCCGCGCCCTGAACCTCCTCGTTCGCATCGAAGCGGGCGACGGTGCGGTCGGCTGGGGCGAAGCGGCCTCCGCGCCCACCATGACCGGCGACACGTTGGCCGGCCTCGTGGCGGCCGTACGCGACCATCTCGCCCCCCTGCTCATCGGCGAGGACGCCTGGGTGCGTCCGGTCGTGTGCCGCAAGCTCAAGCACGCGCTCTACGGCAACACCGGTGCCCATTCCGCCATCGAGGTGGCGCTGCTCGATCTCGCCGGCCGATCATCCGGTCTTCCGTTGTCCGACCTCATTGGAGGCGCAACACGTCGCGCGGTGGCGCCGATGTGGCTGCTCGGCAACCCTACCCCCGAGCAGGACATTGCCGAGGCCCACGCCAAACGCGCGGAAGGATTCGGATTCTTCAAGCTCAAGATCGGCACCAAGCCGGTCGACGCCGAGATCGCATCGACGCTGGCGCTGCGCCAGGCATTGGGGGCGGCGATGCCGCTCTGCGCCGACGCCAATTGCGGCCTGACCTTCGCCGACGCCCGCCGCTATGTGGACGGAACCCGTGCGGCCGGCCTCATGTTCGTCGAGCAGCCGCTCCCTCATGACAATCTCAATGCACTCTCGCGGCTGACGCGCGTCTCTCCAACCTCGATCGGCGCCGACGAGGGCATCCACTCGCTCGCCGACATCGAGGCGCATGCCGACCGCGGCGTCAACGGAGTTTCGCTCAAGCTCATCAAGCTCGGCGGCATGAGCGCAGCGCTCGAGGCGGCGCAGCTGTCCGCGCGGCTCGGGCTCGCGGTGAACGTGGCAGCGAAGATCGCCGAATCGAGCATCGCCTCGGCCGCGGCCATCCACCTCGCATGCGCCGCGCCTGCCGTCGACTGGGGCGTAAGCCTGACCCATTTCTATCTGGCCGAGGACATCGCCGAAAGCGCCCTGCCGGTCGGCGACGGCGCGGTGGCGCTGCCGGCTCGGCCGGGGCTGGGAATCGACGTCGATGAAGCGGCGGTCGAGCGATTCCGCGTGAACGGCTGAAATCTGAAAGGGATTGGCAAGGGTGATATGCACAATTGGCGCAACAATAATGCTGCCCGGATCGAATTTAACACACTGCCGTGCGAAATAGCCCCCCGGAGCGCCGGCCGCCAGCCCTGACAAAGCCACCCATCTACGCTATCTAGCCCTCATGCAGCCGATCACGACGACCAAGAAGCTCGCGGACGCCTGCGCACGCATGGCGCAACACCCATTCGTGACGGTCGATACTGAATTCCTGCGCGAAAGCACCTACTACCCACAGCTCTGCGTCGCACAGATGGCAAGCACCGAAGAGGCGCTGGTCGTCGATGCGCTTGCCGAGGGCATGGACCTTTCCCCGTTCTTCGCTCTGATGGCGAACGAGAGTGTGGTCAAGGTGTTCCATGCCGCCCGGCAGGACATCGAAATCTGCTGGCATGAGGCCGGCATCATTCCGCATCCCATCATCGACACGCAGGTCGCGGCGATGGTCCTGGGCTATGGCGATTCCATCTCATATGACCAGCTCGTGCAGCGCATCACCGGCGACAGTCTCGACAAGTCGCACCGCTTCACCGATTGGACGCGCCGGCCGCTGAGCGAGGCACAGCTCGCCTATGCCGTGTCCGATGTCACGCACCTGCGCGACGTCTACCTCAAGCTCTCCGCCGATCTCGACAAGCGCGAGCGCAGCGACTGGATGCGCGAGGAGATGAAGGTGCTGACCTCGCCCGACACCTATCGGTTCGAGCCCGAGCACGCCTGGGAGCGCCTGAAGACCCGGGTGCGCAAGCCCAAGGAGCTCGCCGTGCTGATCGAGGTCGCTGGCTGGCGCGAACGCGAGGCGCAGGAGCGCGACGTGCCGCGCGGGCGCGTGCTCAAGGACGACGTCATCGGCGATATCGCGATCCAGGCTCCGACAACGATCGAGCGGCTCGGCAACCTGCGCTCGCTGCCCCGCGGCTTCGAGCGCTCGCGCTGGGGCGAGGCGATCGTCCAGGCGGTTCAGCGCGGCCTGGCGCGCGATCCGAAGACATTGCCGCGGCTCGAGCGCCCGCGGCCCGCGATCAACGGCCAGGCCACGGTGGAGCTCCTGAAGGTGCTGCTGCGCATGACCGCCGAGCGGCACGGCGTTGCGGCCAAGGTGATCGCCACGGTGGACGACCTCGACCGCATCGCCGCCGACGACGATGCCGACGTGCCCGCACTGTCCGGCTGGCGGCGCGAGCTGTTCGGAGAAAAGGCGCTCGCCCTCAAGCAGGGTCGCCTTTCGCTCGCGATCGAGCGCGGCCGCGTGGTGGCGGTGGAGCGCACCGCGGCAGCCGAGAAGCCGGGACCGTCGTGACGGCGTGTTCGCACAGTCCTTTAGCGCCGCCGTTGCGTTGATCTTTCGACGCGAAGCGAACCGTTGGATACACGGAGCCCGGGCATATTAATGCGTGGACAGCATGCGTCCGCGCGCTATGATACGGAAAACAGAGACCGTGGACACCCTTGAGCGCGACGACGCCACCAATCCCCGATCAAGCAACGACCAGCCGCGAGGATTGGCAGCCGGTGGACGGCGCCGCCCTGGGTCGATTGACCGATGTTCCATTTCAGCCGAGATCTGTGCGCGCAGAGGCGCCTCCACTCAGCTTCATCTTGACAACCGAACGATGTCATCTGTCGTGCGTGATGTGTCACTTCAACGGCCCCAATACGAAACGCAGAGGTGAGGTCACAATCGAGCCTGCCCTGGTCCGGAAGACTCTCGAGGCGCGCCCCAAGGGAGAGAAGATATGGTTCGTTGCGACGGGAGATTTCTTCAGTGATCCCAATGCGCTTGATTATATTCGCATGGCGCGCGATCTCGGGTTGCTTCCTCGCGTCATCACGCATGGCCAGCACTTGGTGCCCACCTTCATCGATGAGGTTTTGGAGGCTGGCGTAACCGAATTCTTGATCAGCGTGGACTCCATCGATGCCACGCAATATGCGAGGATTCGGCGCGGCGGCAAGCTCGAAGTCATTCTGGCTGCGTGCGACTACCTCCGCGCAAGAAAGCAGGCTCATCCACGTCTCGTTGTCGGCGTTACGGTCATATGCTTTCCCAAGAGTAGGCACAGCAAATCGGAGGTAACTGAATTCTGGAAGTCCAAAGTGGACTACGTTCAATTCGTGTCGGAGTATCACGACGTCTTCCGCCTGCGGCGGCTATTCTTCTTGCCCGAACGACGCACCGATTGCCACGTCGGGGTCATTCCCCTGCCGAGCGGGCAAGTCGCGCCATGTTGCGCCGTTGTGATTTATTCTCATGATCATGACGTCTCATGGCTGCCACATCTCAAGGACGACACGCCCGAGCAGGCATATCAAAAGCTTTGCGACATGTACGAGGACCCCACCAGCCCATTGTCCAAGCTGTGCGCGACATGCGATTGGTGGGTTCAGTTCCATACCGACGAGAACGGGAATACGCCGGTCTACCAAGTGGTGACGTTTAACGACGTGACATCAGAGAATCTGTCAAGCGGCGCTGCCGTTCCGCCGACAGGCTCGTCAGCCAGTTGAATTATCGGCACCAGCCCGTCACGATGCCGCGATTCTCGATCGTCATTCCTACACTGCGACGTCCGGATACGCTCCAGCATGCTCTCGCCACGGCGATTCTGCAATCCTACGAGGATTTCGAGATCGTCATCCAAAATAACGGTGCTGACCGCGAGACCGAGGCGCTCCTGCACGATCTCGACGACGCTCACGTCCGCCATTTTGCGTCCGAAACGGTCCTCCCGATGACCGAGAATTGGGAAGCAGCCCTCGCCAACGCGTCCGGCGAGTTCATCACCTTCATCGGCGATGACGATGGGCTGTTTCCGGATGCATGCCGATCCGCCGCAGACATTTTCGATCGCACCGGTGCGGAGATCGTGAACTGGCATCCCTATTGCTATTATTGGCCCAATTACCTGCGCCCGGAGCTGCGCAACCGGCTGATCGCCACGGTCGATTTCGATTGTCGCATTCAAGTCGTATCGTCTCAGGACCAGCTTGAGAAATTCTATCGCTTTGCGATCGACTACTCGCGTCTGCCCATGATCTACAACTCGTTCGTTCGGCGCTCGGTTATCGAGCGGGTCAAGACGGCGCTCGGTCGTTATTTCCTGGGGTTGAACCCCGATGCAACATCCGGCATCGCCAACGCTGCGCACACGCCGCATTTCGCGCACGTTTCGAGACCACTTTCGATGACCGGCCTTTCAGGACACAGCACCGGACACAATACGTTCTTCTCCGGCCGAGCACAGGCTTCTGCGGACCGGGTCAGGCGCGACTTCGGCGCCTTCCAATTTGACGATCGACTCGTCGCAATCGACAATCTCCAGATCTATCTGGCCAACGACATGCTTCTCCTGCGTGACCGCATTCCATCCATGCGCGACCGCATCCAGTTCGATTTCTATCGGCTGATCCAATCAATCGCTGCAACTATCAATGATCGTCCGGACTTTTACGACGATACGCTCGCCGCAATCCGGAACTTGGCGGAGCGGCATGATGTAGACCTGAGCCACATCGCAATCCCCGCGCGGCTGGCCAAGAGGTCGTCGCTGGAGTGTGGCACCACCACCGTCGGCCACGATCGCGTGCAGCATGTGATCGACGGCAACGCCGTCTCGCTCTCCAACATCAACGACGCAATTCGATTGATGCAACAATTCATGCCGCCAGTGGTCGACATGAGAGCGATCGAGGTCAGGGATACAAGGGGTCATAGCAAGACAGTCGTTCAGCGCGGCGAGACCGTTGCATTCAAGATCGGGGACGACGGCGTGCTCGGCCTCCTCGACGGCTGGGGCGAACCGGAGAACTGGGGCACGTGGTCGATTTCCAAACGTGCCCGTCTCCGGCTGTCGATCGCGAAGGCCGGCAATGGACCTGTAGATCTTGATCTGCAATATCGCGCTTTCGTGCATGAAAAGCACACTCATCTCGATATCGCGTGCAGCGTCGGCGAGCAGGCCGTCGCCACTTGGCGGTGCACGGTTGCCGCGCCGATGGGTACCCGACGCCTGACAATCCCGGCCGCCGCCGTCCCGGCAGACGGAATCATCGACCTTGCGTTCTCGATCTCAGAGCCCTGCTCGCCGGCAGAACTCGGCGTGAGCTCCGACGGGCGTCTGTTGGGTATCGGGATCGAAACCCTGAGCTTCCGTCAGACGGATTGACCGACTATCGGCGCTGGCAAGCCAAGCTGACATTTTCCATCAGGAGCGGCTCCAGACGACGATATGCGTTATTGGCCATCGCCACATCGCCCGCAGTCGTAAAATGAACTACGTCAAGGTACAACCCGTCGTCGAAACGACCGGCAAGTCCTGGGCTCGTGTCGGCGAAATATACCCCTGGATGCTGTCCCGCCAGTTCCTCCAGCATGCGATTGTGAATCCTCATCAGGTCGACCGCGGAATCGACATCTCTAAAGATCGCACGATAAAACGCTTTGGCGCGCTCCGGGCTCTCGGGCAGGACCGCGGTACTGACACTGAGGAAGACCAACGCAAATTCATTCCGTCTTGCCTGATCGATCAGTCGCTGATACTCGCGATACAGTTTGCCTTCGCGAGCTTCCTTCATCATTGCCGCTCGATCGCTCTTTTCAAATATCGCCGCCAGACGGCCAACAGCACCCTTGATATCTGCCAACAGCGTGCGCCCTGCTCTTCTCAATAGCCAGAGGACAAGCGACGCGCGTCCAGCCTCGGAAGGTGCTGCCTCAGGAGGGCCTTGCGGGACTGTGGCAAGCCACTTCGGATTCACTCCGATGTTGAGCCGGTCGTTCCAACCAAAATTAGACAGCACCATGTCAGGGATAAGCCACGCCATATCTCGGTCGAGCCGCTCGATCCCGTGCTCAAGAGCGTATGAATTGACACCACCATTGATCACCTGAACGGATCGCCGGCACTGCAAGCGTTGTCGGATCAGCTCGTCCAGAACCGCCGGCCAGGGACGACTGTCCGGAAACACTGTTTGACCAAAGGTCGGCGAAGCTCCGATCGCGACGATTCGGAAATTTTCATCCTTCTCGCGAGGAAAGTTGTCACCTCGGTATCCCAGGTCATTGACGGCAACCGATCCGCTGACGAAACGCGTGGTGGCGCCAGGCCGAAGCACATGCGGCAATCGCCCCAATGGATCCGGCATTTGAACGATCACGCTGATACGCGCCACCTCGGAGCCAAAGAATTGCCACCACTTGGCGAACGCATCCGGATTCGCCTTCGCGTCCTTGTATGAGAACACTGGATTTGCGGGGGACGGATCGGGGGTGTCGGACCTGAGACTCCAAAACGGTAGCGACAGGCAGCAAAGCAGAACGGCTGATGCCGCGCCCGTCGGCGCGGCCCGCCATCCGAACACCGTAGCCAACGATCCAAGCGCGGCGAAGAGACCGAGAACGCCGATGATCAGCGTAACTGCGACGACGTTGTCCAGTGGAAATAACTTGATCATCGCCCCAAAGGCAAAGGGGCTCAGCAGCAAGGGAAGCCAACGCCAATGCACACTGGCTCTTGAGCTGCTGAGGTTTCGTGCAGCCGCCGCGCGGAACGAAGAGGGCAAATAGGAGACCGTCACGGTGAGCCTCAAAACCGGAAGTAGATGAATGGCTGGACTGTCTCCAGTTGCGTCATGCCGTACATACCGAGAGCCGCGAGCGCTGCCACGCGCAAGGGAGTGAGACGCCAGACAAGCACCCGGACGAGGCCCGTCACACGCTCCGACGAGTCATGCAGTACCGGCCGGAACATGCGCATGATCTGCTGGGTGTTCGGCAGCATGTTCACGGCTATCAACAATACGACACAGAGCGCCACGGCGGAGACCGACGGCGCGCCAAACAGACCCGCCGGCAACTCAACGTGAGGGGTCAGCCCCTGGAACGATACGACCGCGCCAAAGATGTCACGCAATCCGTCCTGCACCGCAACGGCCAGCTCGGAGGGAAGGCTCACGCCGTTCACGCCCGCCATGCTAGCTGCCATCGAAAATGCTGCTTGCGGTGTCGATGCACGGAAGAAGATCCATGCCACAACCACGGCCAGATAGGTCAGCGTGCGTCCGACGAACCGTCCAATGGCACCTCCAGAGGGCAGATCAAATGCCTGCTTAGCTTGGAGCCAGAGCTGGGCCACAATCAGATACACAGCATGCAGGCCACCCCAGAGCACGAACGTCCAGCTGGCGCCGTGCCAAAGACCGCCAAGCAGCATGGTAACGAGAATGCTCCCATATCGCCGCAGATCTCCGTGGCGATTTCCGCCCAACGGTATGTAGAGATAATCGCGCAGAAACCGCGAAAGCGTTATGTGCCATCGACGCCAGAATTCAATGATGTTGACCGCCTTGTATGGCGACGCGAAATTTTCCGGCAGCCTCACGTTAAACAGACGGGCTAGCCCGATTGCCATGTCTGAGTAGCCGGAAAAATCGAAGTAAATAACGAACGAAAACAGCAACGCCGCTATCCAAGCCTCGCTGAAAGTGAGCGTCACGCCGGCATCGGCGGCAGCAAAAATCGGATTGGCATAGGCGGCCGCACCATCGGCCAGAACGACTTTCTTGAACAAGCCGATCCAGAAAATCGCGATGCCGGACAACAGATTCTGCGCGCGGACGAACAGG
>Ga0126377_10000160_pt1 | contig 37121 bp, 39 predicted proteins | sample PanSoiMetPlot_22_FD_92647 | JGI IMG/M metagenome (GOLD analysis project Ga0126377, IMG submission 92647) | Tropical forest soil microbial communities from Panama - MetaG Plot_22 | ecosystem: Environmental > Terrestrial > Soil > Tropical forest > Bulk soil | place: Panama | collected 2016-02-17 | reverse complement strand
GATGGTGCTGCTCGGCACGCTGTATCCGCTGCTCGGCGAGGCGCTGAATCTCGGCCGCATCTCGGTCGGGCCGCCATACTTCGGCTTCATGTTCGTGATGCTGATGCTGCCGGTCGTGCTGCTGGTGCCGTTCGGGCCGTTCCTGCGCTGGCGCTCGGGCGACTGGCGCGCGGCGCTCGTCGCGCTGCGTCCTGCGTTGATCGGCGCCATCGCGCTCGCGATCGTGGCTTACGTCATCGCGCGCATCGTCGCCGACGGCCTGCCGTTCAAGGCGATCGCCGGCGCCGCCGCGTCGATCTGGGTCGGGCTCGGCATCGCGCTCTACGCGCTCGCGCGCTGGCGCAGCGCGCCGCGCGGGCGGCGCTACACGCCCGAGATGCTCGGCATGATCCTCGCGCACTTCGGCATCGCGATCTTCCTCGCCGGCGTCCTGATCGTCGAAGCGACGAACGTCGAGAAGGACATCAAGCTCGCGCCGAACGAGACAGTCGAGATCGGCGGTCTCGCGTTCCGCTTCGACGGCGTCAAGACCGCCGCGGGCCCGAACTTCAAGGCCGATCAAGGCACGCTGACGGTGCTGAAGGGCGACACGGTCGTCGCGACACTGAATCCGCAAAAGCGCCAGTACTCGCGCGGCACGCAGGTGCAGACCGAGTCGGCGATCGATCCCGGCCTCTTCCGCGACATCTACGTCGCGCTCGGCGAGCCGATCGGCACCGACGGCGCGTGGGCCGTGCGCATCTACGTGAAGCCGTTCGTGCGCTGGATCTGGCTCGGCGCGCTGTTCATGATGCTCGGCGGCTTCGTCGCGGCGACCGACCGGCGTTTCCGCGCGCTGCCCGAGGCGAAGCGCGAAACCGAACGCGCGCCGATGACACCGGCGAGGGCCGCCGAGGCATGAGCGCACGCTATCTGCCGCTCGCCGGCTTCGCGCTGGTGCTCGCGCTGCTCGGCTTCGGCATTTTCTGGAGCCAGGGCCACGATCCGCGCGAGGTGCCCTCGCCGCTGATCGGGAAGCCGGCGCCGCAGTTCTCGTTGCCGCTGCTCGACGATCCCTCGAAGAAGATCGGCACGACCGAGCTCGCGGGCCAGCCGTATCTCCTCAACGTTTTCGCAAGCTGGTGCTTCGCCTGCCGCGACGAGCATCCGATCCTCATGAGCGACGGCAAGAGGCTCGGCATCAAGCTCGTCGGCTTCAACTACAAGGACGAGCCGGACGACGCCAAGCGCTGGATCGGGCAGTTCGGCGATCCGTACGACGTCATCGTCGCCGACTATCCCGGCAACGTCGCGATTGATTTCGGCGTGACCGGCGCGCCGGAGACGTTTCTCGTCGATGCGAAGGGGACCATCCGGTACAAGTACATCTCGCCGATCACGCCGGAGGTGATCGCGACGGAGTTGCTGCCGCGGATTTCCTTGCTCAAGAAGGAAGTGGGCGGATGAGCCATCGTCTTCGCTCACTGTTGATCGCGCTCGCGCTTGGCCTCTTGGTTTCGTCGGCCGCTCACGCGATCGACCCGCTGCCGTTCAAGGACCACAACGAGGAGCTCCGCTTCCAGGCCCTCACGAAGCAGCTCCGCTGCCTCGTCTGCCAGAACGAAAGCCTCGCCGATTCGAACGCGCCGCTCGCGGCCGATCTTCGCCGCGACGTGTTCGAGCAGATCCAGGCCGGCAAGAGCGACGACGAGATCAAGGCGTGGCTGACCGCGCGCTACAGCGATTTCGTGCTGTACGACCCGCCGCTGCACGCCGGCACGTCGCTGCTCTGGTTCGGGCCGCTGGTCGTGCTGCTGTTCGGCGGCGCCGCGATCTTCCTGATCGTCCGGCGTCGCGCGCGCATCCTGCCGGTCGCGTCGAAGGCGGCGCGCACGGTGACCGACGAGGACGACTGGTGATGGCGACGTTCTTCGCCTTCGCGGCGCTGATGATCGCCGCCGCGCTCGGCTTCGTGCTCGTGCCGCTGCTGCGCCACGGACGCAGCGCATCGACGCTCGATCCGTCGCGGCGCCTGCGCGCGCTCGCCGAAGCGTTCGCATCCGGCGTGCTCGACGAGCAGGAATACGCCGCGAAGAAGGCCGCGCTCGAGAAGACCGCGGCAACGCAGGCGAAGACGCCGCCGCAGCAGCGCTCGCGCACGGCGTACGCGACGCTGCTTGCCGTCGCGTTGCTGCTGCCCGCGTCGGCGCTGCTGCTCTATCGCCTCGTCGGCGCGCCCGAAGCGCTCGATCCCGCCAACGTGCGCCCGCCCGAAGCGCAGCACAGCGCGGCCGACATGGACCAGGCGATCGCCGGCCTCGCCGCGAAGCTCAAGGAGCAGCCCGACGATCCGCAGGGCTGGGCGCTGCTCGGCCGCGCGTATCAGGCGACGAATCGCGCCGAGGAATCGCGCGATGCGTTCCGCCAGGCGCACGAGCACGCGCCGGACGACAACGACGTCGCCGTCGAATACGCGCAGGCGATCGCGCTCGCGGCGCCCGACCATCGCCTGCAGGGCGAAGCGCGCACGCTGCTCGAAGGCGTCCTCGAGAAGGACGCGAAGAACCAGCGCGCGCTTTGGCTCCTCGGCATCAGCGACTACCAGAACGAGAACTACGCGGCCGCGATCGCGACGTGGAAGACGCTGCTGCCGATGCTCTCGCCGGATTCGGACGTCGCGCGCAGCGTGCGCAACGAGATCGCCGATGCCGAAGCGCGCCGCGACGGGCGCGCGCCGCCGGAGCCGGAAGTCGCCGAGACATCCGCGCCGGCGCAGGCGGCGCCGGCCGAAGGCGCTGCGACGCCGCGCCTCGTCGTCAGCGTCGCGCTCGATCCGAAGCTCAAGGACAAGCTCGACGCCGACGCGACGCTGTTCGTGTTCGCGCGCGCGTCGAACGGGCCGCCGATGCCGCTCGCGATCCAGAAGCTCAAGGCGAGCCAGCTGCCGGTGACCGTCACGCTCGACGACAGCATGAGCATGATGCCGGCGATGAAGCTCTCGAAGTTCGCCGAGGTCGTCGTCGGCGCACGCGTGTCGAAGTCCGGCAATGCGATGCCGCAGAGCGGCGACCTGCAGGTGCTGTCCGCGCCGATCGCCTCGACTCGTGCGGAGCCGATCGCGCTGACGATCGATCAGGTCGTGCCGTAAACGCGGCTTGCCCTCACCCCGCCCTCTCCCGCAAGCGGGAGAGGGGAAAAGCGGGTCAGAGCCAATCGCTGTGTTTTTCTTCCTGCGCGAGTGCGGTCATTGCCTCGCGGTAACGCTGCATGTACTGCGTGCGGTCGCCTTCGAAGCGCACCGGCTCGCCGACGAAGATGTCGACGAAGAACGGCACGATGATCCACTCGCCTCTCGGCAGCGCCTTGCCGAGGCCGTGCGTGAACACCGGGATCACGTCGACATCGGGCCGCCGCTCCGCGATGCGCGCGAGCCCGGTCTTGAACTCCGCGAGCTGCTCGGGCTCGCCGCGCGAGCCTTCGGGAAAGAAGATCAGGATCTCGCCGCGTTCGAGCGCCGCGGCGATCGGTGCGAGCAGGTCCTCGCGCGGGTCGCTCCGCGTGCGGTTGAGCGGCACGATGCCGACGACGTTGAGCGCAAACCACGCGAGCAGCCTGTTCTTGAGGAAGTAATCCGCCGCGGCGACCGGCCGCACGCGCGGCAGCAGGCGCAAAGGCAGGAGGCTGATCATCGCCATCGCGTCGAGGTGGCTGTTGTGGTTCGCGGCGATGATCGCGGGGCCTTTCGTCGGCAGGCGCTCGCGATGGCGCACGTTGAGGCCGAGCACGAACAGCACGACGGTGCGGACGAGCACGCCGTAGAAGAAGAGGCGCAGGAGGTAGCCCATGCGTTCTACCGTCGTTCCGGCGAAAGCCGGAACCCATCTTGCTCTGGTGTACGGAAATCAAAATGGATTCCGGCTTTCGCCGGAATGACGAGGGTGTGGGCGGAGCGCACCATCAGAAATAGAAAAACGCCATGAAGTGAAAGAACAGCGGCCCCGTGAACAGCAGGCTGTCGATGCGATCGAGGATGCCGCCGTGCCCGGGAATCATCGAGCCCGTGTCCTTGACGCCGATGTCGCGCTTCACGGCCGAGATCGTCACGTCGCCGAGGAATCCGCCGAAGCCGATCATGAGGCCGACCGCGATGCTGTCGCCGCGCGTCAGCGGCGTCAGGCAGGGCGCTAGCAGGAACGCGAGCAGCGTCGTCGTCAGCGCACCGCCGACGAGCCCTTCGACGGTCTTCTTCGGGCTCACGCTCTCGATGACCTTGCGCCGGCCGAGCGACTTGCCCCAGAGGTACTGCGCGACGTCGTTGAGCTCGGTCAGGAGCACGACGAACAGCAGCAGCGCCGCGCCGTGCGCCGGCACCGTCTTGCCGTCCGGCAACACGAGCAGGTACGCGAGGTGGCTGAGCCCGAACACCATCGTCATCAGGCCCCACTGGATCGTGCCGGCGGCGCGCAGGAAATCCTTCGTGTCGCCGCGCAGCACCATCAGTGTCGCGATGCCGAGGAACGCCCACACCGGAATGAAGATCAGGAAGAGGTTGTACCAGTGCATCCCGATCCAGATGTATTGCACCGGCACGCAGAGGTAGACGAAGAACAGCACGCGGCGATCGGCGCGGCGCGTCGGGACCAGCGACAGGTATTCCTTGAGCGCGAGGAACGACAGGATCGCGAAGAAGCCGATCGCGACGCTGCGCCGGAACGCGATCGCGACGGCGAACACGAACACCAGCGTCCACCACGAGTTCACGCGCGCGGCGAGCTCGACGTGCCTGCCCGCATCGCCGCGGCGCATCAGCGCGACGACGACCGTCGCGACGACGAGCAGCGCGACGATCGCGCCGAGCGTCCACAGCACGGCCGGCGGAATCCACAGATGCAGGTTCACACGCGGCCCTCCCGCGCCCTGGCTTCCTCGAGCGCGCGCAGGATGCGGTTGAGGATAGTCACGCCCGAGAGCGCGTACAGGACGACGAACACGTAGTGCAGCCACGCGCCGGGCGGTACGCCGAGTCCGAACGCGAGCGCGAGCGCGCCGAACGCGAACGCGCGATCGCTCTTGCCGAAGGGACCGTCGTAGCGGCGGCTCGCGCCGATGCCGATGGCGGCGACGCCGGCCATCTCGGCGAGAAATCCGAGGAAGACGACGAGCAGCACGTCCAGCGCGTTGAACTCGGGCCGGACCATCAGCGGCAGGTACATCAAGGCGTCGCCGACGACGTCACCGAGCTCGTTCAAGAGCGCGCCGAGCTTCGAGGCCTGGCCGTGCTCGCGCGCCAGCATGCCGTCGATCGCATTGAGCGCCATGCGCACGAACAGGACCACGGGCAGCACGAGCAGCGCGCGGCGATCCTCGATCAGCGCGAGCACCGGGAATACCGCCACGGCCAGCAGCACGGCGGCGATCGTCACCTGATTCGCCGTCACGCCCGCCCTCGCCAGCGCACGCACCAACGGGCGCAACAACGCCTGAAACCGCGGTTTCAGCTGGTAGATGCTGGTCATTCCCTTCCTCCCGGGACCACATTACCGCATTGGCCATCCACTTCGTCATTCCGGCGAAAGCCGGAATCCATTGGCTCTTTCGGGCCAAAACCAAAATGGGTCCCGGCTTTCGCCGGGGACGACGGCGAACGTGGGCCGCGGCTTGGCTCCGCGCCGCGCCCTCGCTACATTCCCACTTCCGCTCGCCGCCCGCGCCGACATGCCCGACGCCCGCCGCTACTTCGACCTGCCCTCGCCGTTTCCGATGCGTCGCGGCGGCGCGCTGCTTGGCGCGACGCTCGCGTACGAAACGTGGGGCACGCTCGCGCCGGCGCGCGACAACGCGATCTTCATCCTGACCGGCCTTTCGCCGAGCGCGCATGCCGCGTCGAACGCCGACGATCCCTCGCCCGGCTGGTGGGAGGAGATGATCGGCCCCGGCAAGTACATCGACACGAACCGCTGGTACGTGATCTGCGCGAACACGCTCGGCTCGTGCAAGGGATCGACCGGGCCCGCGTCGACGAACCCGCACACGGGCGAGCCGTATCGCCTCGAATTCCCCGACCTCACGCTCGAGGACGTCGCCAACGCGAGCTTCGAGCTCGTGCGCGGCCTCGGTATCGACAGGCTCGCGTGCCTCCTCGGCAATTCGATGGGCGGCATGAGCGGGCTCGGTTATCTCGTGCAGCATCCGGGCTCGGTGCGAGCGCACGTCAGCATCTCGACGGCGCCGCAGGCACAGCCGTTCGCGATCGCGATCCGCTCGCTGCAGCGCGAGGCGATCCGCCTCGATCCGGCTTGGCGGCAAGGCCACTACGACGACGAGCACTATCCCGAAGCCGGCATGTCGATCGCGCGCAAGCTCGGCGTCATCACCTACCGGTCGGCGATGGAATGGGTCGGCCGCTTCGCGCGCATCCGTCTCGAGGCCGACGAGCGGCCCGAAGAGCCCTTTGCCGTCGAGTTCCAGATCGAGTCCTACCTCGCCGGCCACGCGCGGCGCTTCGTCCGGAGCTTCGATCCGAACAGCTACCTCTACCTTTCGCGCGCCAGCGACTGGTTCGACGTCGGCGAGCACGCCGGCGGCGACGTCGCGGCCGCGCTCGCCGGCATCCGCGTCGAGCGCGCGCTCGTGATCGGCGTCACCACGGACATCCTGTTCCCGCTGCCCCAGCAGCAGCAGATCGCCGACGGGCTCGAGGCCGGCGGCGCAAGGGTCGATTTCGTCGCCCTCGACAGCCCGCAGGGCCACGATTCGTTCCTCGTCGACATCCACCGGTTCGGCGAGCCCATCGCGCGGCTCCTGGCCAGCCTGTAAAATCTCCCGCCGGCGGCGTTATATGGACATGGCTCGCGGTTATATGCCGCGGATCGCCGTAGCATTCTCCCATCCGACACACGCGAGTCCCGAATCATGCTGACGGTCGATTTCCCCGGTTGCCGACGCCTCGTCGACGCGCTGGATGCCGCCGTCGCCCAGCGCGAACAGACCGCGATCACCGAAGCGCTGCGCAAGTCGCTCTGCTGCCTGATGCGCGACGCCGACGTCGCGCTGCCCGAGTGCGTCTTCGAGCGCGCGAGCGATCACTACGCGCGCCGCGAGCTCTATCGCAGCGAGGATCTCGGCTACAGCGTCGTCGCGATGACCTGGGGACCGGGCCAGGGCACGCCGATCCACGACCACGAAGGCATGTGGTGCGTCGAAGGCGTCTGGGCCGGCACGCTCGAGATCACGCCGTACGAGCTCGTCGAGCAGCGCGACGGCCGCTACCGCTTCGAGCCGCGCGGCACGATGAACGCGGGCCCCGGCAGCGCCGGCAGCCTGATCCCGCCGCACGAGTACCACACGATCCTGAATCCGAGCGAGGACGCGACCGCCGTGTCGCTGCACATCTACCGCGGCGCGATGACCGCCTGCTCGGTGTTCCAGCCCGCCGGCGGCGGCTGGTACATGCGCGACCGGCGGCAGCTTTCGCTGGACCGGACGCACTAGTCGCCGCTGACTTATACTTTGCACCCTTCCCGGCCGCGCCTCACGCGCGGCCGACCCGCACGAGCCGAAGTGGCGGAATTGGTAGACGCGCTGGACTCAAAATCCAGTTGTGGCAACACAGTGTGGGTTCGATTCCCACCTTCGGCACCAAGACGGCGTTCGTGCAAGAACGGCGGGCTAGGCCACTCGGGGCCCGCCTCAGAAACATGTCGTACCAGCGAGCGAAGTGCCGCCAGTCAGATTCGCGGTGGAGTTCGCTTCCCCTGCACATGGTAGTAGCAATTTGTGCTCGACAATGGGTACCCGTAGGTTCCATTTCCGACGGCATTTAGGTCCAAGAATAGGCTTCTTCCTGCGCCTGAGACATCAGATCCATTCGATGGAGTGACGACATCGGTTATGACGGCTGGCCCGTTGAGTATGGTTACGCGGTCGCATGGGTGGCCGGCACTCTTACGAGATTTTCAACTCATGCGGCTTTCAGTTCGCGTTAGGGTGAGCTGGAAGAAGCTCCAGACAACGAGCCGGTTCAGAAATCGGCTCAAAGGATGAGATCCGTTCCAGTTGGAAGCACGAAGGGGGTTTGATCCAGGAGATAAGGCCATGGCCGATCATTCCGCCCTACAACCCGCAGAAGCACTGGTCCGCAAGAGCGACGCACATCAGCCGAACGAAAGCGCCGAGTATCGCAAGGCGCGCAAGGACCTGCTGATCGAGGAGATCGAGTTGCGTCGCCACGTGGCACGCGTCGCCGCGCTGCGCCGCGCGCTGCCTGCGGGCGGCGAGGTGAAGGGCGACTACCAATTCCTCGGCGAGGCCAGCAGCGTCCAGGGCGCCAATCCGGTTGGATTCGCGGACCTGTTCGGGGACAAGGACACGCTATTTGTCTACAACTGGATGTACGGCCCCAAGCGCGCCCGCCCCTGCCCGATGTGCACCGCGCTCCTGAGTGCTTTGGACGGCAATGCCGATCACATCCGCCAACGCGTCGGCCTGGCCGTGGTCGGGCTTTCGCCGATCGAGCGGCAGGTCGCCTTCAAGGTCGAGCGCGGCTGGAAGAATCTGCCCCTCTATACCGACGCAAACGGCAAGTTCAGTCAGGACTACCACGCGGTCATGAACGACGGCACCGACACCGCCGCCATCAATGTTTTCACCCGCAAAGACGGGACCATTCGGCACTTCTGGGGCAGCGAGACCGGAAGCGTGCCGGCCGACCCCGGCGAGGATCCAACCACGGCACCGGACCTTATGCCGCTGTGGAACGTGCTGGACCTGACGCCGGACGGTCGCGGAACAGACTGGTATCCGAAGATCGCCTACTGACGATTCTGGGCGACGTGAAGACTCCGCTGCCGCCCAAGGCGGCGATTCGGCGTGAGCGGCGTCCGGCTCGCGGCCGATAGGATTCGGACTATTTCTTGCCGTTCCTGGTGTCGTTCCCGCCGTCTCTCCTTTTTTCGATCTGATCGAGCAACTTGGCCAGCTCGTCATACACGGCAATAGCACGCTCTCGCGTCGCTTTGGCGTGGGCCATTAATCTGTCGAGTTCGGTCTTGTTTGTCTGCGCATGCGCCGTAAGGCGCCCCAGCTTCCTGATCGCCTGGTTCTCTTCGTTCTGCGCACGTACGAGGCGCGCTCGAATCTCTTCGATCTCTTCGATATTCCCGGCCGCTGCCGAGGTCGGTCGCAGCAAGGATCGCGGCGGCTTCTTCATATGAACGACCCTAGCGCTCCTTCCGTGAACATATCGCAATGGGTGAGAAATGGTTCGATGTTCCGCTTTCGGCTCCGGGCGTCCCGTTCCGTTGAAGCCGCTCTGTCAGCGCCATGGCCTTTCGCTGCCACCAGCCGGTCAGCGCGGTCCACCCCATGTCCGAAACCGCGCCGCTATGGCGTTCCTCGCATCGAGCCATTCTGGGGAGTGCCGCTCATGAAACGCACGAGTTACGCGCGTGTGCCTTCGCTTTGTCCTCTCGCCGCCGGCCTCGCGATCGCCTTCGCCGCCCTTGCCACCATCGAGGCCGATGCGCGGCCGCAACCCGGCCCCGTCCCGAGCCACAACGTCGTCGTGACGCCGCCGCCCACACCGCGCGGTGCAATCGTGGTGACGACCTGCGACGACGGCGGGCCCGGATCGCTGCGCGAAGCCTATTTCAACGCGGTCGACGGTGACACCATCGATCTGACGCAGCTAGCGTGCAGCACCATCTCGCTGTCGACGGGTTTTGCGCTGACCAATTCGGGGACCGCGCACAACGTCACGCTCGTCGGTCCCGGCCGGGACGGTCTGACGATCGACGGCGCCCTGACGAACCGCGTTCTCGTGCACAACGGAGAGGGCGATCTTCATCTGATCGGCCTTTCGATCGCCAATGGCAGCTACAGCGGCCCGTATGGCGGTGGCTGCATCTATTCGTACGGCGGCGTGCACACCGAAGACGTCGACATCTCGCACTGCTCGCTGTTCGCGGGCGGAACCTACAGCGCGTATGGCGGCGCGATCTTTTCGCGCGGTCGCACCTACCTGTCGGGCACCCGCATCACGAACAGTACCGCCCAAGCGACCGCTGGCCTGGGCGCGGGCGGTGCGGTCTTTGCGTCGAGCGTCCGGATCGTCCGGAGCACGATCACCGGCAATACCGCTGTAGTCGGCGACACGTATGACTCCCTGGGCGGCGGCGTTCTGTCGCTGGGCGATGTGGAGGTTCGCTATTCCACGATCGCCGACAACACGGCCGGCATCGGCGGCGGACTATGGCTCGCCGGCGGCGCGGCACCCCAAACGAGGCTGATCATCAACTCGACGATCTCGGATAATCACGCGACTTACGGTGTCGGCGGCATCTACGGCAGCTATGCACCGTCGCTGCTGCAGATCAGCAACAGCACGATCACCGCGAATTCCTCCGCCATATTCGACTATGGGGCCGGTGCCTATCTCATTTCCAATTGCGAGATCGTGAGCTCCATCATTGCCGGCAACTCAGGGCCGGAAGGGGCGTCCGACATCGCGGCCCTGTCGCTCACTGGCAGCAACAACATCATCATCGAATCGATCGTTTCGCTACCGCCCGACACGATCCAGGCCGATCCGCTGCTCGGTCCGCTGCAGGACAACGGCGGCGTGACGCCAACGCACGCCGTGCTGGCGGGCAGCCCGGCCATCGATCGAGGCCTCAACCCTCTGGGGCTCTTGCTGGACCAGCGCGCATTCGATGAAGACGTGCCGGGCGGCTATGAACGCGAGGTCGGCCACGGGACGGACATCGGCGCATTCGAGTTCGGCGCGCCAGATCGCATTTTCACGGACGGGTTCGAGGCATGACGGACAGGCCTCGCCAACACGGCAGGGAGGTCGCCATGGCTCGCCGCACACGTCGCTGGCGCAAGCCGCCTCCGAAGGTTCTATCGCTGCCCGCGTCGAAGCACACGGAGCTCTGCCACGCGTTCGCGCGCAAGGCGCACCATCCGGACCCCTGAGAGGGGAACGCGTAAAGCATGGCGTGAATCGGCGCGGCAATGCGTTACCCGTCGAGGCGAGCTCTCCTCGCCCCACCGGGAAGACGGCCATGGCTCTCAGACGATCCCTGCAAGCGTCGGTCTTGACGTTGGCGCTCGCTACGGCGCTCGAGGCGTCATCGCATCCGGCTGGAGATTCAATTGTCGTCGCGAATTGCAACGACACCGGGCAAGGCAGCCTGCGCGATGCGATCGCAACCGCGCCCGATGGCGCCGATATCGACCTCTCTGCGCTGACGTGCAGCACGATAACCCTCACGAGCGGCGCGATTGCGATCAACCAGCGGTCGCTGTACCTGATCGGTCCGGCGCCGTCGGGGTTGACGATCGACGGGAACTCCGCCGACAGGATCTTCGATCAATCCGCGTTGGGCTACATGACCATTGACCACCTCTCGCTGGCGCACGGCGCGAGCACAGGGGATGGCGGGTGCATACGTTCGGGCGGCGTGGAGCTCTACGATTCCACGGTGCATGACTGCTACGCGCACGCCGCAGGGGAGATACACGGCGGCGCGATCCACGCCTACACCGTGCAGATGATTTCCTCACGCATCAGCGACAGCGTGGCGCGAAGCGATTCGGCGTATGCGATAGGCGGCGGCCTCTACGTACACCACCTCTTCGCGGACTACAGCGTCATCGCGGACAACTCGGCGCTGTCGCAGAGCTCGCGCAGCTTCGGCGGTGGCGCCTATGTGGAGCTGGAGCTGGAGCTCTCCCTCTCGACCGTAAGCGGCAATCGGGCAACCCAGAGCGGTGGCATTCTTCTGCACGGACTCGATGCGCAGCAGTCGACGATTGTCGAATCGACCATTTCGGGCAACGTCGGATCGTATTACATGGGCGGAATCACGACGGATTCGTATCTGCGAATCCGCAACAGCACGATCGCATTCAACTGCGCGTCGGCCACGCTCGTTCGCGGGCTCTATGTTGCAGGTATCGGCATCGACTTCCGCTTCAGCCCGCCGGACATGGAGAGCACGATCGTCGCGAACAACGGACTGTGTGTTGCCGGCGGCGAGAGCGGCGCGCCGCAGGACGTTCCGTACGACATCGGCGGCCAGCTTTTCAACGGATCGATCACCGGCGCGAACAATCTCGTGATGACGGCGGCGGTGGCCTTGCCTGCCGGCACGCTTCGCTCGGATCCTCGGCTTCTGCCGCTCGGAGACAACGGCGGATGGACGTGGACGCATGCGCTCTCACCGCTGAGTCCAGCGGTCGATGCGGGCAACAATCTCGAAAGCCTCAACTTCGATCAGCGAGGCATCGGATTTCCGCGCACGGTCGGATCAACGCCCGACATCGGCGCGTTCGAGCTCGATACTGCGGACGAGGTCTTCGCCAGCGGCTTCGAACCGCCCTGATGGAGCAACCGCGTCACTGGATGAGCAGCGACCGTTCCGTCTTGCCCTTCCTGAGCGCCGCCTTGAACCAGCGAGGCTGACGACCGCGGCCTGGCCAGGTCTGCGAGTGATCGGCGGGATTGCGGTACTTCGGAGCGATCTTGCCTCTGGCCTTCGCACGGCGCGCGGGAACACTTCGGCCAGCGTCAGCCCCGCATCTGGCTGCCCTTCGCACCAGCATTCCCCACGCGAACACTCGCGGCCCTGATCGCGAATGTCGAGCGACGATCTCCCTTTGCGATCGACGCGCGCTCAGTGAGCCCCCGCGCTTCGACGGTCTCAGGCCGAATGATAGAACCGGCTCAAATGCGCCTTCAGTTCCGCGTAGATCGCATCCGACGCTTCACGGGCTTTCTTGGCGGCGCGGAGCCGCAGGTTGAACTCGGTAAGCTCCAGCCGCGTGCCGTCGTTGAGGCGGGCGAGCTTCGCCAGCGCCAGCTTTTCCGCCGCTTTCGCCGCCTCGAGGCGCTCCTCGAGCTCGCGCAGCTTGGTCAACGCATCGGTCACTGTTGCAAGCCCATTCGAAAGTCGTGCCCGAGGTTGATCGCCATCGCAGGACCGTCCGCCACCGTGGGGCCAAGCTGCCTATCGTCGCAGATTTTCCGAGCGCGCTCACGGGTCACGCGCCGCCGCGCGGCGGGAGGAGATACAGCGTCATCGCGAAGATCAGGTAGACGAGGAGCACCAGTGCCCCGACGAACCACGTCGAACGCCCGCTGTTCGTGACCAGCGCGGCGGTCAGCGTCGCCAGGAAGATCATCACCACCGCGCCGGGCCAGAACTGCAGGTCCATCGGCGCCGGCCCGACGAGATAGCTGACCAGCACGAGGACCGGCGCGACGAAGAGCGCGATCTGCGCCGAGCTGCCGAGCGCGATGCCGACGCTGAGATCGAGCCGGTTCTTGCGCGCGCCCGACAGCGCCGAGGCGATTTCCGCCGCCGCGCCGACCAGAGCCACGACGATGAAACCCACGAACGCGGGGCTCATTCCAAAGGCCTCGGCCGCTTCCTGCACGGACTCGACGAACACTTCGCTGACGAGCGCCACGAGCAGCGTGACGACCGCGAGCGTGCCTCCGGCGACTGCGATCGGCCATGCCGCTTCATGCGTCTCGGCGTGGCCGGCGCTCGCGAACAGCTCGCGGTGCGTCCACAGCGAGAACGACATGCCGAGCGCGTAGGCGACGATCAGCAGCACCGCGAGGCCGACGCTCAGCCGCTGGATGATCGGCGCGCCCACTGCCATGTCCGCCTCGGCGATCGCGGACGGAATCAGCAGCGCGATCGTCGCGAGAAACAGCAGCGCCGCCTGCAGGCGCGCGCTGAGCCGGTTGTACTCCTGCACGTGGTAGCGCAAGCCGCCGACCAGGAACGACGCGCCGAGCATGAAGAGCGTGTTCGTGACGATCGCACCCGCGATCGACGCCTTGACGAGCATGTACTGGCCCGCGCGCAGGGCGGTGAAGGCGATCACGAGCTCGGTGAGGTTGCCGAGCGTGGCGTTGAGGAGGCCGCCGACGGCATCGCCGGTCCTGGACGCGACCGATTCCGTCGCATGGCTCAACAGGACGGCCAGCGGCACGATGGCGAGCACCGACAGGACGAACAGGAGCGTGTGCGCCTCGGGCGCAAGCTTCGTCGCGACGAACACCGCAGGCACGAAGACCAGCAGCCAAAGCAGCGGGTTGCGGCGGAGCTCTTCGAGGAGTGCGCTCATGAAGGCCTTGCGCTGCGGGCGCGTCACGGAACTCCCCGCTGTGTACGCCGATTGCGGGCGGTCCGCTTCCGTAGATTTACCGAGGCCCGCGGCGCGTCGAGGCGCCACGCTGCCGGCCGCCAGCTTCAGAGCGCGCTGACCATCACGTAGTAGCCGTCGGGATCGCGCAACGCAAACTCGCGGGTGCCGGTGTTCGGATTCACGTGCGGCTCTTCCTCCAGTCGTGCGACCAGCGCGCGGGCTCTCGTCAGCGCGTCATCGAAATCGTCGACGCGGAAGAACAGCAGAAGTCCGTTGCCGGGCTTCGCCTCGTCGGGGCTGGTCAACGGCGGATGGTCGTGCGCGCCCCATTCGTGCACGCATAACAGCACCGTTCCGTCGGCGTCCAGGATTTGTCCGAAGTAGGTGTGATGCGGGCGGGTCGCCTGCTGTCCGAACAGCGACTGATACCACGCGAAGCTCTGCGGTACGTCGCGCACTCCGATGATCGTCCAAAGGCGTTTCATGCGCATCGTTCCTCGTGCCGCAAACCCTATTGTCTGCTGAGCCCGCCGCCGATTCCTTAACGGAGCAGCGCGTATGCTCCGCGCACAACTTTTCCGCCCCGTGCGAAACGATGCGGTCATCGCGAGCTGCGATTCTGCGGCCGCGACACTACCGCCTCGATGCTCCGATCATCGAGGCAACTCGGGCACCTCGAGTCTACTTGAGGTGTTCGTTGCGGATGAGGCGCGGCCTGCATGAGGGAACACTGCGCCTCGATGAAACGTTCATCCGGGTTGTGAGCCGTTGCAGGCCCAACCGAGCCCAAGCGCCTGCGGGGAAGCTCGCCATGAATTGAAACGCGCCTCGATCGCCGCCGCTCTCGCGGCGACGCGGGCGCGCGTTTCTCGCGGGACGCTTGGCTTTCCAGGTATTCCGAACAGGAGCATGGCTATGAATGCCGTTATGCAGCAGAACCCTGAAGAGATTCATCCGTTCCATGTGGATGTTCCAGAAGCAGAGCTCGCCGAGCTCCGCCGGCGCATCGAAGCGACGCGATGGCCCGAGCGGGAAACGGTCGACGACGCGTCGCAAGGCGTGCAGCTCGCGACAATGAAGCAGCTCGCACAGTACTGGGCGAACGAGTACGACTGGCGCAAGTGCGAGGCGAAGTTGAATGCCGTCCCGAACTTCGTCACCGAGATCGACGGGCTCGACATTCACTTCATCCACGTTCGCTCGAAGCACGAGAACGCGTTGCCGCTCATCGTGACGCACGGGTGGCCCGGCTCGATCGTCGAGCAGATGAAGATCATCGGACCCTTGACCGATCCGACCGCGCACGGTGGAACCGAATCCGATGCGTTCCATGTGGTGATTCCGTCGATGCCGGGTTACGGCTTTTCCGGCAGGCCGGCCGCGACCGGCTGGGATCCGCAGCACATCGCGCGCGCCTGGGTCGTCTTGATGAAGCGCCTCGGCTACACGAGATTCGTGGCGCAGGGCGGTGACTGGGGCGCGATCGTCACCGAGCAGATGGGCGTGCAGGCTGCGCCGGAATTGCTCGGCATCCACATCAACATGCCCGGCGCGGTCCCGCCCGACGTCGAAAAGGCTGCCGCCACCGGTGCGCCGGCGCCGGACGGTCTCTCGCCCGAAGAGAAAGCCGCGTTCGAGCGGCTGCAATTCGTCTACAGCAAGGGCGTCGCCTACGGCTACCAGATGGGGCTGCGTCCGCAGACGTTGTACGGCATCGCGGATTCGCCGATCGGCCTCGCGGCCTATTTCCTCGACCACGACGCGTGGAGCTACGCGCTGATCTCGCGCGTCTTCGACGGCAAGACCGAGGGGCTCTCGCGCGACGACGTCCTGGACAACGTCACGATCGCCTGGCTGACGAACACGGCGATCTCCGGCGCCCGCCTCTACTGGGAAAACAAGCTCTCGTATTTCGGCGTCAAGGGCGTTTCCATTCCCGTCGCCGTGAGCAGCTTCCCGGACGAGATCGATCTCTGCCCGCGGAGCTGGGCGGAGCGGGCCTATCCCAAGCTGATCCACTACAACAAGCTCGACAAGGGCGGCCACTTTGCGGCATGGGAACAGCCGAAGTACCTGTCGGACGAAGTGCGTGCGGGCTTCCGGTCGCTGCGCACGCAGTAGGCAGGACCGGCTCCGGGCCTGACGATTGATCGACTCGGACCTTCGACGGGCTCGCGCGTTCGCGAGCGAGTCCGTCGGATCGTGCAAGCACGCAGCTTCCTCGCGAGCATTCGTCCGAGTGCTTGCTATTGCTCGCTGCTGAGGGATACTTCCCTCGATGAGCATCACCTACCGCTTCCGGCGCGACGAAGGCTACGGCCGCGTGTCCGGCACCGACCTGCACATCGACAGCGAGAACGCGCTCGCGTTGTTCTGCGGACGAATGGGCGGCGGGTGGCAATGCGAGCTCAAGGCCGAGGACGCCATTTCCGCGACCTACATGATCACGCCGCCGTCGCAGTTCGATCCGGACCGGGCCGCGGCCACGTTGAGCGAGCTCTGCGGACAGTTCGCTCTCGTCTGCTCGGCGGTTTCTCCAGAAATCTAGTTTTCGGCGCGTGCTCCGACAACGCTGGAAGCGATCGCGCTCAGCTGCCGTTTGCGATGCCGCACGTAGCGTGGGCGTCGACGAAGCGCGGCACGCGACATGCGGCGCAAGCGACGGCTCCGATGAATTTCGAACAGCTCGGCGAATTGCGGGCTCAATACATCAATGCGTTGAAGAACGAGACCGCAATCCTTGCCGAGCTCATGGCGTATACGGCGACCAGCGAAATCGACCACGCGAAGTTCCAGTCGCTGATGACGGCCGCCAGCGTCGCGCGCGCCGACGCACAGGAGGCCGGCAAGCGCTGGAACGATGCCGTCGAGGCGCTTTGGCCCAAGGTGCTGGGCTAGTCCTGGCTCGACCTGATGGGCCGCGGATGCCTTCGCAGAAGCCGCGCACCCGTCGCCAGTAGCCCCAGCACGAGAAGCAGAATCCAGGGGCGTGAAAGTGTCGGCAACGCGACGGGTGCCGCGCCGCCCTCGACGCTCGATGGCACGAGCACGCCGCTCAACGTCATGCCCGACTGGGTCCAGACGACGTCGTAACTCGCACCGGACAGCGCGCCCAGCTCGGCGACGACCTGATACGGCAGCGGGCTCAGAGGAATGAAGCAGCCGCGCACTTCGTCCTCGGAAGTGATCGCAATCGAGGAGCCCGAGACGACGACGGACGACGGCGCGTGAAATTCGGGATGGCAATCCGGGCCGTCGCTCATGCCGCTGACGACGGCCACGAAGCCGCCGTTGGCGGAAGCGCGAAACGACAGCGATTCGTTGAAGGCGAGCGCGGACTGAAACGCGCACGCGAGCAAGAGCGACGAACAGACCAGAACGGCGTTGCGGATCACCATGACACACGCCCTGCGCAGGTTCCGGCGACGGATCGTATCAAGCTGAACCGAAAGTGCAATTCTTACGTTTGTGACGATCCTCGTGTCGGCGTCGGCGTCCGCTATCATTCGCGCCGGGCGCGGCGTTCCGGAACAAAGGGGTCTTTTGTGCGCACGATGCATGCGTGGAGATCTCTCTCGTCTTCGGCTTCCTCGCATCCGTCGCATGCGTCCCACGCGACGTGCCGGCCAGCACGATCGCATATACCGGAATGTTCGTAGGCGGCGGATTCAACTTCGAACGCCTGGACTTCGTCGGCTCGCCTCAATACGTGGGTCCGCTCGATCTCCTGCCGGTGGCCGGTGCCTTCGCCGGCGACGACTACTCCAGCGAATACATGATCGGCCTCACGCAGGCGAGGCTGTATTCGGTCAATGTGCTGTCCGGCGGCGCGACGCCCATCGACAGCGTGAGCACGCCCGGCAACGCCGCACGGGGGATGCACTGGGATCCGACGAGCGATCGGATGTTCCTCGTCGCCACCGATGACGCGTGTGCGACGAGCACGCTCTACCGCCTGGACGTCGCAGACGCCTCGACCGACGAGGTGGGCGCCACGCCCGGCTGCATCGTCGCGTTTGCCGTCGATGCCGACGGCCATGCCTTCGGCATCGACCAGGCGACGGACGCACTGGTTTCGATCGACACCGCGACCGGTGCGGCGACGGCGATCGGTCCGCTGGGGATTCATCCGCATTCGCTGATCAGCGGGTTCGATTTCGATCCGGAGAGCGGGCTGCTCTACCTCTTTGCGATCGACGACGATGCCGGCGCGCGCGGCCAGTATCTGATCGACACGGCGCTCGGCAGCGCCACGTTCGTCGCGTCCTATGACTGGTCGTACGTCGGACTCGCGTTCGCCCCGGCGCCGGATGCCATCATGGCGAACGGGTTCGATCCGTAGCTCGCTAGTCGCCGCAGCCGCTCGCGAAGATCAGGTCCGACTGCAGCCGCAGCAGCGTGCCGGTGTCGATGTCCGCACCGCCGCGGCCCACGATCAGCGGACGGCCGGCGTCGAAAGCGATCGCGCTCGCGCTGTCGTCCGCGCCCGCGATCATGTCGATGCGCAGCAGGCCGTTGCCCGCGAAATCGTCGTCGAGCGATCCGTCGGGACGCAGCCGTGCAACGTACTGGTCGTAGTTGCCGCCCGTATGGTCGATGCCGCCGGCGACGACGATGCGATGGTCGCCGCGGATCGCAACGGCGCGTATCTCGGCGCCGTCTTCGCGTTCGAGGTCGAGGAAGCCGTTGTCGGCGAACGCAGTGTCGAGGCTGCCGTCCTCGTGCGCGCGCGCAACGCCGGCACCGCCGTTGTCGAGCGCGAGCACGATCGAGCCGTCGCCGTCGATGGCGACCGACGGCACGAACCAGTCGCCGCCGAAGCTCGGCACGCCCTGCAGGAACGAGATGCCGCCGCCGCCGAATGTCGCGTCGGGTTGTCCCGAAGGCGTCAGGCGCATGAGCCACGGCCGATCGTCCGGATCGGCGTCGGTCTCGTCGGCGCCGCCGAGCACGATGCGGCCCCACGCGTCGATCGCGACCGCGCCGATGTCGACGCCGCTTTGCACGTCGAAGCCGAACCACCCGCCCTCGCCGAACGTCGGATCGAGGTCGCCGCTTGCCGTGAGGCGGACGGCGACGACGAGACGCGTGCCGGCGCAATGGAAGCACACGCCCGCGAACACGAACTTGCCGTCCGGCTGCCGCGCGACGGCGCCGATCTGGACTTCGTTCGGCGCAGGCCACGGCGTTTCGGCGATCACGCGACGGCCGTCGTCGCCGAAGCTCGCATCGGCATCGCCCGCGGGCGTCAGGCGAATCAGTCCAGGCGCCCGATAACCGAACGCGTCCTCGTCCATCTGCACGCGGCCGGCAAGCAGCACGCCGCCGCCCGGCTGCGGGAACACACCGAGGAGACTGTCGCTGCCGTTCGCGATGACGTCGAAACCGACGGTGCGCAGGCCGAAAAACCCGAAGGTCGTGTCGGGACTTCCATCCGGCCTGAACTTGCTGATCGCGAAATCCAGATTGACGTCGGCGCCGGCCTGGCGTGCTTCGGTCGTGCCGTGAAAGATGCTGCCGTCGTCAGCGACCGCCGCTTCCGCGCCGCCGATCGAATACGGCCACGACACCAGCGCCTGCCCGTCCGCCGAGAACGTCGGGTCGAGATCGCCGTCGGCCGCGAAGGCGGCGCGGGCGAGACCGGAAAGAAACGCCGCGCACAGGCACATTCGGTGTTTCATGGCTGACTGATCCTCGTGGCGGTGGCTCGGCGCGCCGTTCGGCGTCGCCTTTCCCGTGTCCACGGACAACGGCCGGATCAGGGGCCATGCGAAGCGTCACTTCATCGAATGAAACCCGAACATGTTGCCCTCGGTATCGACGGCGAGCGCGATGTAGCCGTACTCGCCGATCGACTGCTTCTTGCGCTCCACGCGGCCGCCGGCGGGCACGACGCGATCGACGTCGGCGATGCAGTCGTCGGACGCGAAATAGACCATCGTGCCCATGCCGCCTGGCTTGACGTCCTGCACGCGGATCAGCGCGCCGCTCGCGCCGTAGGCGTCCATGTCGCTGCCGAACTGCATCATGTCGCGTCCCGGCGAGTCGAGGCGCGACAACTTGACGTTCAGCACGCGCTCGTAGAACGCCGTCGCGCGTGCCATGTCGTCGACGTAGATCTCGAACCACACCACCGGATTTGCGCTGGCCACGATGTCACCTGCTGCGAAGCGGAAAATGCTTCGACGGTAGGCGAGCGACACTTAGCCTGCGCTGACTTGTGCGAGCGAGTTCAACAGAGGCAGTCCACGCTCGCGCACCGGGTGCGAGCGTGGACTGTGCCTAGAGATCGAACCCGTTGCAGAAGAGCGTATCGCCGGAGCCGCAGCTCGCCAGGCGCTCGAACGCGCCGAGATCGAGCGGGCCGTACGTGTTCGGAACGCCCGGCAGGTCCGCGTTGCGCGTGTTGCCGTCGAGGTCGACGTTCGCGGCGGCGGGCGCGAAGTCGACGCCGAGCGATGCGACGCTGAGGTGGTAGTCGCGGCTCGCCGCGCCGACGAACGTGGGCGCGCCCTGGATCGAAGTCACGCTGTTGACGAGCGTGCCGAGGTCGTTCGCGAGGACGTGGTTCGCGATGAGCAGGCTCGGGTCGCCGGTGAAGTTGACGACCTGCAGGCCCGGCTGATCGAAGATCGTCGCTTCGATCGTGAGGCAGCAATCGTTGTCGATCACGAAGCCGCCGTCGACGCCGTTGTTGGCGAACGTGCAGCTCGAGATCGCGGTCGCGCTGACCGCGACGCCGCTGACCGGCGTCGTCGAGACGAGGTTGTCGGCGACGAGGCAGTTCGATATCCGGCTGAGGCCGAAGCCGTCGTCGATGCGGATCATCCATGCGCCGAGATTGTCGGCCATGCGGAAGCGGTCAGCGACGAGCTGGCTGAGCTCGCCGACCTTGACGACCGCGCCTGCCGACGGCGAGCCGTCCGGATGCTGCGTCAGGCTGCCGGAGATCGCGTTGCACGAGGGACCGCCCGCGCAGGCGACTGCGCCGAGCGCGGCGATCGGCTCGTCGCCGCCGCAGTTCGGATTGAAGTCCGGCGCGGAGTTCATGTAGAAGCCGAGACCCGTGTCCGCGTAGATCGCCGCACCGTCCTCGCCGACGTTGTTGGTGATGTTGAAGTCGTAGAAGCAGGCGACGGCCTGGAAGTCGCTGCTGGAGTTCGTGTAGATCGCGCCGCCGCGGCCGCGCGCCCAGTTGTCGTCGAGCGTCGTCGGGTTCTGCGGATCGGTCGAGAAGAGGCGCACGTAGGCAGCGGCCGAGCCGCCGCCGATCGCCGCGATCGCGCCGCCGTCCCGCGCGTCGTTGCCGTCGAACAGCGAGAAGCCGAGGTAGCCCGGGCTCGCGAGCTCGGCGCGCGCGGGTCCGAGCACTTCGAGCGCGCCGCCGTAGGCCGTCTCGGCGGTGTTGAATGTGAACGTCGTGTTCGGCGAGATCGCGTAGAGATGCGTGTCGCCTTCGATGCGGATGCCGCCGCCGGAGACCGCGGCCGTGTTGTTGAGGATCAGCGTGTCGTGCAGCAGGCGCACGACGGCCGGACCGCCCGACGGCGTCACGCTGATGGCGCCGCCGTAACCCGCGCGGTTCGCGCCGATCGTCGTCTGCTGGATCGCGAGCTCGCCCGTGCCGCCGAACCAGATGCCGCCGCCTTCGTCGCCGTCGCCGCGGTTGGCGCCGGTGATGAAGAGGTTGCTCATGAAGACATGGCTCGTGCCGTCGATCGAGAACACGGCCCAGCCGCTGTTGCCGGCGCCGCTGACCGTCGTCGTCTGCGTGTCGATGTCGAAGTCGCTGCAATCGACGAAGCCGCCCTCGATGTCGACGTCCTGGTCGCGCACGAGGAGCTGCTGCCCCGTGTACGTTCCGTTCATCGCGATCCAGACGTAGTCCTCGCCCGGATTCGCCTGCGCGGCGTCCAGCGCGTCCTGGATGTTCGAAAAGCCGCAGGCGGCGTCGCCGCCGACGGTATAGATCGCGAACGCGGAGGCGTTCTTCGGAAAGCTCACGGCCGCGGCCGACAACACTGCCAGGCAGGCCGAAGCGACGAGATGACGAGCGTTCATGCGTTTTCCCTCCCAAGGTTGCTCCCAGGTGCGGAAAACGCCGCGCGGATCGAATCTCGGACATGGCGGCGACGCGCGCTGGCGCCGCCGCCCTGCCCTGAACGGCTCAGGCCGTCCGGCGCGTCTCCGGCGCGGACGCCGCTGTCGGCGGATACGGATTCGTGAGGACGGCCGAGCCGGTCTCGAGCAGCGACTTCAGGTTCGAGATCACCTTCGGCCAGCCGCCCGCAACCGCTTCGATGAACTTCGACGGCTCGCGCTCGATCGTGTGCGTGATCGAAAGCTTCACGGCCGAACCGCTCGGCTCGATCTCCATCGTGCAAAGCGATGCGCCTTCGGCCTTGAGCTCGGGCTTCTTCTGCTGCTGCCAGCGGATCACGAGTCGGCGCGGCGGCGCGGCTTCGACGATCTCGCCCGCGTCGAGGATCTCGCCGTCGCTGGACACGAGCTTCCACGGCGAACCGGGCGACCACGTGCTTTCGCAGTGGCAGCCGAACCAGTACTGCTTCGCGAACTCGGCGTCGGTCAGCGCCGACCACAGCTTTTCCGGCGTCGTGCGGATGTACGTCACGTAGACAAAAGTCGATCTAGCCATCGGTTTTCTCCAATCGTCGTTTCAGGTCGCCGAGCGCCTTGAGGCGCCGCTTCTCGAACTTGGCAATCCAGCGCTCGTAGATGTCCTGCAGCGGCACCGGATTGAGGAAGTGCAGCTTCTCGCGCCCGCGCCGCACCGTGGCGACGAGGTTCGCCGCCTCCAGCACGTCGAGGTGCTGCGTGACGCCCTGCCGCGACATGTCGAGGTATTCGCAGAGCTCGTTCAGCGTGCGGCCGTCGTTGGCGTGCAGGACATCCAGCAACCTGCGCCGGTTCGGATCGGCCAGCGCCTTGAACAGGAGGTCGGGATCGCGTCGCTCGGCCATGCGTTAAAGGCAAGTCGTCACTTGCCTTTAGAATAGGCAAGTATGTGCTTGCATGTCAAGCGGCGCCTAAGCGTCGACGAGATCGAACCGCCGGTTGCGCGTCGCGGCGACTTCCTCGAGGTCGAGCTCCTGCTCGATCGTGCGGAACGTGTCTTCCTCGATGCGGCCTTCGTTGCGCAGCCTATTCAGCGCTGTGCGCTGCGCGCGCACGGTGGCGAGCCTCTGCTCGGTGTCGTTGAGCGCGTTCGCGCAGTCACCGCTCCCGCACGCGTTCGCGGCCGCGTCGACGAGCGCGCCGCGCGCGATCGCGAGCTCTTCCTGCTGCGAGGTGTCCTCGGGGAACCGCAACAACCGCACGAGCGGTCCGAGCGTCAGGCCCTGGATGACCAGCGTCCCGAGCACGACCGTCAGCGCCGACAGCACGATGAGGCCGCGTTGCGGAAAGCTCTCCGGCAACGCCAGCGCCGCCGCGAGGGTCACCATGCCGCGCATGCCGCACCACGATGCAAGGATGCCCTGCTTCAGCGTCGGCCCCGGCCCGTAGCCCAGCCGCCGGTAGACCGGCTGGATCGCGCGGTTGTACGCCATCACGAGCACGATGCGCACGCCGACGACGACGCCGAGCACCGCGAACGAAAACCCGAGCGCGTGGCGCAGCTCCGCCGGATCGAGCTCGCGCACGATCACGCGCGCCTGCAAGCCGACGAAGAGGAACGCGAGCACGTTGAGCACGAACACGACGACGTTCCACACCGAGTCCGTGTGCAGGCGGTCGCGCGCGTCGGCGCTGCCCGTGTAGCGCGCGGCGGTCATCGCGGTCGCGACGACGGCAAGGATCGCCGACAACCCGAGGCGCTCGGCGATGATCCAGATGCCGAACGTCATCGTGAACTGGAACAGGAGGCTGCCGAGCGTTCCCGAAAGATACGGCGCGAGCCATCCGGCGACGCGGCCGGCGACGATGCCGAACAGGATGCCGCCCGGCACGGCGAGTGCGAGTTGCGGCCACGAGAATCCGCTGTTCGCATCGGCGGCGAGCGTCATGCGCACGGCGACGCTGAAGATCAGCAGTGCAACCGCATCGTTGAGCAGGCTCTCGCCCTTGAGCACGGTCGCGGTCGAGCGCGGCACCGACGGACGTTTCAGCATCGCGGTCGCCGCCGCGGCATCGGGCGGCGACACGATCGCACCGAGCGCGACGCCCACGCCGACCGGCATGCCCGCATAGGCGACGCCGAGCCAGGCCACCGCCGCCGTCGTCACGATCACGGCGACGACCGCGAGCGCGAACAGCGCGATCCAGTAGCGCTGGATGGCGCGAACGGGAAAGTCGTACGCCGCATCGAGCAGTGCCGGCGCGATGAACAGCGCGAGCACGAGGTGCGGATCGAGCGTGATCCCGGGCGCCCACGGCAGCGCCGCGACGCCGAGGCCCGCTGCCGCCAGCATCGTCGGATACGGAATGCCGAGCCGCCGCGACACCTGCAGCAGCAGGATCGCGAGCAGCATCAGCGTCAGAATGCTTTCGAACAGGGCCACGCGAGCGTCCTCCGCCGGAGCGGAGAAGTCTACGCCGGGCTCCCGGCGATGTTCAGTCGAACGAGTCCTTGAACAACAGCTCCGCCTGGAACACGGTGACCATGGGACCGTTCCACCCGACGACGAGGCGATCGTGCCGGGCGTCGTAGTCGAACGACATCGCGGCCCCGCCGACCGGCGAGAAGACGGTGTCATCGGTAGTCAGCGTGCCGGTCAGCGCCGATGTTCCGCGCGCGAGCGTGACGCTTCCGATCGTCGTCATGCCGAGGTTCGTGATCACGGCATGGCCGTTGCCGACGGCGGTGACGGTCTCGCCGACTTCCTCGTAGTCGTCGGTGCCGACGCGCGCGTTGTACATCGAGATGTCGCCGACGATGCCGGTGCGCGCGTTGCCCCAGACGGCCGCGCCGGCAGCATAGTGCGGACCGTTGCTCCACTGGCTCGCGCCGATCATGTAGTTGCCGTTGCCGTTGAGCACGGTCACGGTGCCGACGTTGTCGCCCGGCATGTTGCCGACCAGCGAATTGGCGCTCGACACGAGGCCGCCGAGCCCGTGCGTGCCGTCGATCCAGGTGACGGCGCCGACGCCGTGCCAGTTGTAGTTGACGACGACGGCGTTGCCTCCGTGCAGCACGTGGGCTTCGTTCCCGACGCCGTCGAACGCGACGTCGCCGACGAGCGAGTTCGAAGGCGACACCGCGCCGACCGTTCCCGTGGCGCCGTCGCCCCAGGTGATCGCGCCGGCCTGCGCGACCGCGCCGTCGTTCCAGTACTCGCTGAGGACGATGTAGTTGCCGTTGTCGAGCGCGACGACGCCGCCGGTGCCGCCGGTCGAGTGGCCGACGAGATCGTTGGCGCTGACGCCGTACAGCGAGTTTGCGGTCGATACGACGCCGGCGCCCTGCCGAGTGCCGTCCATCCACGTGACGGCTCCCGAGTTCGGGACATTTGCGTTCTGCCAGAACGGGCTCACGACGACGTAGTTGCCGTTGGCGAGTGCGACGATGCCGTAGCCCACGGAGTCGCTGCCGGAGCTGCCGACCAGCGAGTTCTCCGGGGAGATTTCTCCGACGCGCGGCGCGCTGCCGTCGATCCACGTCACCGCGCCGGCGTCGACGTTGATGTCGTTTTGCCAGTTCGGGCTGCCGACCACCGCGTTGCCGTTCGCGAGCAGCGTCACATGTGCGCCGAGCAGGTCGCCGAGCGTGCTGCCGACGAGCGAATTCGACGTCGTGACCGGCCCCGTGATGCCCGTCGCCGCATCGGCCCAGGTGATCGCGCCCGCGCGCGAGACGTCGCCGCGATGCCATGCGGGGCTCAGGATCGCGTAACGCCCGTTCTTGAGATCGGCGAACGCGCCGTAGCCCGCGCCGCCGACCGCGTCCTCGGCCGTCGTGCCGACCAGCGAATTCGCTGCCGAGAGCGGACCCGCGGCGCCGGTCGATCCGTCGATCCACGTCGCTGCGCCGGCGTTGGCGAGCGCGCCGTTGTCCCACTTCGGGCTCAGCACGACGGCATTGCCGTTCGCCAGAGGCCAGACCTGCACATAGTAGAAATCGTCGAGCCCGAGCCGATCGTCCGACGCGCTTCCGACGAGCGAGTTCGCGGCCGATACGGCGCCGGTGATGCCCGTCTCTCCGTTGCCCCAGGTGATCGCGCCGGCCGTCGCCAGGGCGCCGTTGTTCCAGAACGGGCTCACGACGAGATAGTTGCCGTTCGCGAGCGCGACGACGTCGTAGCCGACATAGTCCTCCGCGCTCGTTCCTACAAGCGAATTGGCTGCGGACACGACGCCGTGCGTGGTTCCGTCGCTGCGGGCGAAAGTGACGGCGCCGGCGTTCTCGACGGTGCCGTTGTGCCAGCTCTCGCTCGCGACGACGTAGTTGCCGTTGGCGAGCACGACGATGTCGTTGCCGACACCGTCATCGGCCTGCGTGCCGACGATCGAATTCGTCGCCGAGATCTCGCCGTCGAGCCCCTCCGTCGCGCTGACCCAGGTCACGGCGCCGGCATGCTCGGCGTTGCCGTTGTTCCAGCCGTAGCTCGCCACGAGGAAGTTACCGTCGGGGAGGACGATGACCGGATCCTGTCCCACGTAGTCGTAACGCTGGCTGCCGGTCAGGGTGCTGATCCGGGTGCCGTCCGGCCGGTAGAGGTGGATCGCGCCGGAACCATTCAGCCCGGCAAGCGGATCGTTGATGACGATGTTGCCGTTCGGCAGCACGGTCACGTGCCAGCCGAAGCCGGGCGTGCCGGTCGGCGACGGAATGTCGAGCGTCGACGCCGCGACGGGCATCGCCAAAGCCCCTGCGGCCACGATCAGGCAGGCTCGCAAGGCGCGCCGACAGCGACTTCGTGCCGAGCTCATCCCCACCCCCATCCGCGTTGCGCTCGGAACGATAGCGCGCGCATTTGGAGGTAGCAACTTGTGGACTTGTCCGGCAGCCGGTCTTTACGAAGTCCGCGCCGCGTGGCGCGTTGCGAGGCGACCTCGCAAGCGCCACGCGTCCATGCCTTCGTCAGGCAGGCACCGCGTAGATGCGGTCCTGACCGGCGAGATTGCGGCCCGCAGTGAGGAACTTGAACACCTGCCAGCCGCCGAAGCCGACGACGTCCGGATTCGAGACGTTGCCCGGCGTGCCGGCATCGCAGTACGACAGCAGCTGCCCGTTCTGGTCGACCGCATAGATGCGGTTCTGTCCGGCGAGATTCCTGCCGGCGAACAGGAACCTGAAGGCCTGCCACCCGCCGAAGCCGACGACATCGGGATTCGACACGTTGCCGGGCGTGCCCGCGTCGGCGTAGGACAGCAGCTGGCCGTTCTGATCGACGGCGTAGATGCGGTCCTGCCCCGCGAGGTTCTTGCCGGCGAAAAGGAACTTGAAGGCCTGCCAGCCGCCGAAGCCGACGACGTCGGGATTCGACACGTTGCCCGGCCCGCCCGTGTCGCCGTACGACAGCAGCTGCCCGTTCTGGTCGACCGCATAGATGCGATTCAGTCCGGCGAGATTGCGGCCGGCGAAAAGGAACTTGAAGCCCTGCCACCCGCCGAAGCCGACGACGTCGGGATTCGACACGTTGCCGAGCGTGCCGGCGTCGCCGTACGACAAGAGCTGTCCGTTCTGGTCGACCGCGTAGATGCGGTCCTGGCCGGCGAGATTCCTGCCGGCGAACAGCGACCGGAACACCTGCCATCCGCCGAAGCCGACGACCGTCGGGCTCGACACGTTGCCCGGCGTTCCCGCATCGCCGTAGGACAGCAACTGGCCGCGGTCGAACGGCGCGTTGCGGTCTTCGACGGCGACCGTGAAGCCGCCCGGGATCGCGCCGGTCACCGTGACCGCGATGCCGTTGTCCGACACGAACTGCTGTCCCGCGGCAAGCGCGGGCGTCGTGCGCAGCACGACCGGGCGCAGATGATCGACGCGATGGCCGAGCGCATCCGGCGTCTGCACCTGATAGACGATGACGCCTTCGGCCGGAATGCGCGCATCGAACTGATCGGCCTTGAGGCGCGCCTCGACCATCAGGTAAGGCACGCCATCGCCGATCTTCACCGCTGCGACGCGTCCGCTCGGCGGCGGCTGCGTGAGGCTGATCGCGTAGAGGTCGTAGGCGCCGAGCCTGCCTTTGTGCCTTGCCACGGTCGCATCGTCGAGCCACTTGATGCCGGTCTTCGTGTACGCCGTCGGATGCGTCGCCGCGGCCGCCGACATCTGGTCGTAGAGACCGATCACCGGATCCTGCGTATCGACGTCGTCGCCGAACGGATAGAGGTCGGTGAAGCCGGTAAGGCCGTGCATGAGCTCCATCGCCCACGTGCCGACCGGCTCGAGCATCACGAAGCGCGACCAGAAGCCGGCGTTCGTGCCGGCGCCGGGGCCGCCGAGCATCACGATCGCGGCGGCGTCGAAGCCCTGGGCGCGCAGGCTCGCGCCGAGCTCGCCCTCCAGCGCGTTCGCCGGCACGTCCTGCTGATCGATCGTGTGCCGTTCGGTCACGACGGCATCGAGATCGGCGACGCCGGACGACGCGGCGCGGATGTAGGCGCGCAGCGAGCGGTCACGCCCCGTCGTGGGATCGGGGTCGTACAGGACGCGCCCCAGGATGTCGTTTTCCCAGTCCGGCGGAATGAAATCGGGCGGATGGGCGTTGGTTCGCGACAATGGGACAAATGCAATCTTCTTCCTTCCGGTCCAGGCCACGGTGTCTCCCTCCATGAAGTCCTTCAGTACTCCGAAACAGCGGATCGTCGCCCGACGCTCCCGCCACGCGGCATCCCGCCGGGCGCGACGTGCGGCGGCGCACCGGCTTCCTCGTTCCCGCATCGGCACGCCCCGTGACAGTAGAACGCCGTCCGGAGCGCAATTTGGACATCGCTACATCTTCTCTTCGAACTGCTCGGCGGCCCGCTCGCAGCGCGCCACCGCCTGCACGTCGGGATTGCGGCTGTGCGCAATCCAGCAGTCGTCGTAGACCGAGCAGTAGCAGATCGTCATGTCGATGCGGTCCTGCGCCGCGTAGAACGCCCGCGCCTGCTCGACGTTGAGCAGCTGCAGCGCATCGATCGTCGTCTCGCGGTTCGTGCTCGGCGGCAGCACGCGGCCGTAGACCTTGCTGTATGTCGCCGGCACGTCGACGTCGCCGAACAGCGCCTCCAGCACCTCGCGCCAGTGGCGCACGGGCCTGCCGTCGAACGTCATCGTCACGCTCTCGATGCGCGCGGGCCCGACGCCGTCGTTGTTGATCTGGAATCGGTAGCCGCGGCCCGCGCCTTCGTTGCTGAGGCTGTAGCCGATCGACACGTACGGCCACACGCCCGCGCGCGACTGCGACTGCATGAGCCGCGTCTGCTCGTTCATGAGCCGCGCCTGGTACGCGCTCAGCGACAGCGCGAGGAAGCTCGTAGCGAGCGCGACGAGGCTGCCGAACTCGGTGATGCGCGCGCGCTTGCGCTCGGCACGCTCCCGCGAAGCGCCGGCCGCATCGTCGCGTTCCAGTGGATCCATCGAACGCACCTCGATCCGAAGACCGCCCGAAAATACCCGATCCGCGAGGTCGCTGGCGATCGATGAGCCCGCCTCAGAGCCGCGGTAGCACGAACGCAAACGTCGCGCCGAGCGTGAACGCGACGACGGCGGTGACGTACACGGCGGCACTGAGCGCGCGCAATCGAAGGCATGCCCGCGCGAGCTCCGGATCGACCGGACACGGCATGCTGCGCGCCCGCCACAGCGCGAAGCCGGCCACGACGAGCGCCGCCGCCGCGAGGCCGAACACGCCCGTCTTGTGCTCGCTCATCCAGACGAGCTGCGGCACGGCCGACACGAGGCCGGCCAGTGCCGCGCCCGCACCGACGGCGACCATCGCCGCCGGCAGCACGCAGCAGACGAGCGTCCCGCCGCTCGCGATCAGGGCGCCCAACGCGAGCCAGGCATTGCGCTCCAGCGGCGCCTTCAAGGTTTCGCCTCGCCGAGCCGCGCGCGCACCGCGTCGAGCGATTCGTCCGCACGCTTGATCCCGGTCACCGTGTAGCCGGCGTCCGTGAGCGCACGGCGAAGCTCGTCGTCCGGAATGTCGGCGCCGTCCTTCGTCGACACGGCGACGAGCCGCGCTTCGAGACTGACGACGACGTCCGCGGTCGCCGGATACGCGCGCAGCTTCTTCTCGATGCCCTGCGCGCAGAACGCGCAGACGAGGCCGTTGACTTCCATCTCGATGGTCGCCGCGCTGCTGCTCGCGGCGATGCCGACTGCCATTGCTGCAACGATTGCGTTGAACGTTCTCATGGTCTTTCCCGCTAGAAGTTGAACATGGCCATGACCTGCGGCTTGCCGTCGGCCGTGAGGCCGGCTTCGACCCAGGCACCGCCCTTGAAAAGCCTGACCAGAGCAGCCCACTCGACGCCGTGCCGGATCTGGCCGGTGTAGTCGCGCGCCTGCACGACGAACCACGTCGCGAGAGTCGAATAGTCGTGCGCGTACGGCGCGAAGCCGAGCTGCATCGTGTCCACGCGCTGCGAGAACTCCGATGACTCCCAGAGATCGCTGCGGATCGATGCATAGAGCCGCCGCGTCTCGTAGTCTCCCTGCGCGCCGACGTTACGCGCGAGGCGACTGCCGTCGAACGTGTTGCCGGTCGCGGAGCCGAGCCCGCCCCAGACGAAGACGTTCGCCTGCGCCGCCGGCAGGTTCCAGCGCCTGGCCAGGTAATTGACGCGCAGATACGCGATGTCGCGTGTGCGGTCCGTGATGTCGCTGTCGAAGCGGACGTAGCCGCCGCCGGTCGACAACCACCACGTCGGCGCGTAGAACGCCTGCCCTTCGATCATCGTGCCGGCGCCGTATTCCGCCATGATGGTCGTGCCGTTGGCGAACGCGATCGGCTTCGCCGCGACGTTCGCGCCGGCGAGCGCCAGCGCGGCGCACACGCCCAGGCGCGCTATTCGAAACGTAGACATGGAATCTCCTCGCACGCGCGCACGCAAGTGCGCGAAGGCGCGGCGGACGCCGCACCGAAGGACACCGGGGAGATCAGGCGATCGGAGGTCGCAACAACATCTCGATCGCCGCCGCGACGACGCGCTGGCTCTCGACGGCCGGCGGCGCCGACGGCGGTGCGAGCACCAGCCTTGGCGCCGTTTCGGGCAAGGCCGCGACCGTCGCGCAGATGTCCGCGCACCCGAGCAGCGATTTCGCGGGACAGCACGGGCACTTCGGCGCCTGGCCGTGGTGATGGCCGGCCATGTTGCAGTGATGCTCGCTCGCTGCATACGCCGCGGTCGCGCCGGCGCTGCCCTGCAGGACGAGGCCGATCGCGATCAGGATCCGGAGGACGACGTGCATCACGTCACTAGACTAATCCGTTTGCGAGCTGCGCACAAAAATCCCGGCCGCGCCTTCCTGAACGACACCGGCCGAAGTTGGCAATTGAACGGGAACTTCACGGATGATTTCCAAATCTGCGACAGCCGTCGCACGCGTTCTCGTCGCGCTCGCTTGGCCCGATTTGACCTCGTTTGCGATGATTCGCACAGGATGACGTTGCGCCTCACCGTGGTCTACGCCGATGACGACGAGCTCGTGAGAGCCGCGGTCACGGACCTGCTCGTCGCGCAGGGTCTCGACGTGCACGCCTGCGGCGACGGCGACGAGGCGCTCGCGCTCTGCAAGCAGATGCAGCCCGACGCCGTCCTCCTCGATCTCAACATGCCCGAGATGAACGGCCTGCAGGTCGCGCGCGCGCTGCGCATGGATGCCGGCAACCGGCCGCTGCGCCTCGTCGCGATGACCGGACGCCGCTCGGACGAGCTGCGCAAGAAGGCGTTCGATGCCGGGTTCGACGAATTCCTGTCGAAACCGGCCTCGCTGGCCGCGATGCTCGACGCGCTGCGCCCGCGCACGGACAATGCCGTCCGCGAATAGACGCAGCGAGGCGGCATGCGAAGGCTGGCGTACCTGGACTCGGCCGAAGAGCGGGATCGGATCACCTTGCTGCTCGAAAGCCGCGGCATTCCGACCTTCTATCAGTCCGCCATACGTTCGCTGCTCGGCCGCGACGCGACCCGCGGCGCCCTCTTCGTCTGCATCAACGCGCAGTACGACGACGCCGTGGCGCTGCTTTCGAACGAGCACCACGAAGTCCGTGATCCGGTCGACGTCGAGGCATTCAAGTCGGCGGTCAACACGACATCGCCCGCGCTCGTGAAAGCGGTGTTGCTGGTGCTGGTCGTCGTCGTCGCGGCCTGGCTGCTGGTCGTGCTGCTCGTCCCGCACCGATAGCTCCAGGCATCACGCCGCACGTGCGCTCGCGCTACAGTGTCGGGGTCGACAGGAGCGCGATTCGACCCATGCCGTCCACGTCCGGCTTCACCGCCCTGCGCGGCACCGCCCTCACCTTCACGGACGATCCGTTCCAGGTCGGCGGCGAGGCGTCCGCACACGTCGAGAGCGACGCGCTGGTGCTGATGCAGGACGGCCGCATCGCCGCGTTCGGTGCGTACGATGCGATCAAGGACCAGATCCCCGCCGGCACGGCCGTCACGAGCTACGCGAACGCGCTGATCCTGCCGGGCTTCATCGACACGCACGTCCACTATCCGCAGACCGGCATCATCGGCTCGTACGGGCGCCAGCTCATCGACTGGCTCGACGACTACACCTACGTCGCCGAGCAGCGCTTCGCGGACGCAGCGCACGCGCGCGAGGTCGCGAAGATGTTCCTGCGCGAGTGCGTGCGCGCCGGCACGACGAGCGCGATGGTCTTCTGCACCGTGCATCCGCAGTCGGTCGACGCGTTCTTCGAGGAAGCCGCGGCGATCGGCGCGCGCATGATCGCCGGCAAGGTGCTGATGGATCGCAACGCGCCGGCCGCGCTCCTCGACACGCCGCAGCGCGGCTACGACGAATCGAAGGCGCTGATCCGCCGGTGGCACGGCAAGGAGCGGCTCTCCTATGCGATCACGCCGCGCTTCGCCGCGACGAGCTCGCCGGGACAGATGGAGATCGCCGGCGCGCTCTGGAAGGAGCATCCGGATACGTACCTGCAGTCGCACGTCTCCGAGAATCTGCGCGAGATCGCGTGGATCCGCACGCTGTACCCGGAACGACGCGGCTACCTCGACGTCTACGACCACTACGGCCAGCTCGGCCCGCGTGCCGTCTACGGCCACGGCGTGCACCTGACCGAAGAGGAGCTCGCGCGCTGCCATGAAACGGGCACGGCGATCGCGCATTGCCCGACGTCGAACCTCTTCCTCGGCAGCGGCTGCCTCGATGTCGCGAACGTCAGACGCGCCGACCGGCCCGTGCGCGTCGGGCTCGCGACCGACATCGGTGCCGGCACGAGCTTCTCGGCACTGCAGACGATGAGCGAGGCGTACAAGGTCGCGCAGCTCAAGGGCCAGTCGCCGAGCGCATGGCACGCGTTCTATCTCGCGACGCGCGGTGCGGCAGAAGCGCTCTATCTCGACGACACGATCGGCTCGATCGCGCCGGGCTACGAAGCGGATCTCGTCGTGCTCGATCTCCGCTCGACGGCGCTGATCGATTTCCGCATGCGCTCCTGCAACAGCCTCGAGGAAGCGCTGTTCGTCCAGATGACGCTCGGCGACGATCGCGCGACGCGCGCGACGTACGTGGCCGGCCGCTGCGTCTACGATCGCGAGCGCGCCACGCCGCACGCATTCTGAGCAACGCCACGCGGCAGTCGATGTCGCACGGCCCTGCGGAAATGCGTTCTACACGTCGAGCGACGCCGCCCTGAGCGTCGGCAGGCCGCGGGCTGGACGCCCGCGGCGTCGGAAGGACCATGAAGGCAGACGTTTCGATCAGCCGGCGCGAATTGCTGCGCCGGATCGGCCTCTCGGCCGGCGGCGCGGTGCTCTATCACGCGATGTCGGCGCTCGGCTTCGCCGGCGAATCGACCTACGAGGGGCCGGTCAACCTGTCCGGCGCGCCGCGCGGCGCGTCGGTGCTGGTGCTCGGCGCGGGCATCGCGGGACTCGTGGCGGCCTACGAGCTTCGCCGCGCGGGCTACGACGTGCGCGTGCTCGAATACAACCGCCGTGCCGGCGGCCGCGCGTGGACGCTGCGCGGCGGCGACGAATACACCGAGCTCGGCGGCTTCCGCCAGCGCGTCGAGTTCGACAAGGGGCAGTACTTCAATCCCGGCCCGTGGCGCATCCCGTTCCACCATCGCGCGATCCTCGACTACGCGCGCCGCTTCAAGGTGCCGCTCGAGCCGTTCACGCAGACCAACTTCAACGCGTACCTGCATTCGAAGAACGCGTTCGGCGGCAAGCCGCAGCGCTACCGGCACGTGCACGCCGATTTCCAGGGCCACGTCTCGGAGCTGCTCGGCAAGGCCATCAATCGCGGCCAGCTCGACGAGGACGTCAACGTCGAGGATCGCGAGAAGCTCTTCGACGCGCTGCGCATGTACGGCTATCTCGACAAGGACCTCCGCTACGCGAAGTCGCCGCTGAGCGGTGAGAGCCGCGGCTACGTGCGCGGGCCCGGCGGCGGGCTCGACTCGCGGCCGATCCTGGCCGAGCCCTTCACGCTCGACGAGCTCGTCGAATCGCGGCTCTGGCAGTGGTTCCGCTCGTACTCGCGCTACGACCTCGCGCCCGCGATGTTCCAGCCGGTCGGCGGCATGGACCGCATCGCGAACGCGGTCTATGGCGAAGTCGCCTCGCTGGTGCAGTTTGGCGCGAAGGTCGTGCGCATCGATCAGGACGAGCGCGGCGTCGAAGTCACGTACGTCGATGCGACGCACGGCGGCACGCCGCACAAGGCGCGCGCGCAATGGTGCGTATGCACGATTCCGCTGTCGATCCTGAGCGAAATCGACATCAAGGTCGGCGACAAGCTGAGCGCGGCGATCCAGGCCGTGCCGTACGAATCGTCGGTGAAGATCGGCCTGCAGTTCCGCCGCCGCTTCTGGGAGGACGACGACGCGATCTACGGCGGCATCAGCTACACGGACCTCCCGATCGGCATGATCGGCTATCCGATGGCCGGCCAGAACATGGGCGGCAGGGGCGTGCTGCTCGGCGCGTACGCCTGGGGCACGAATTCGTACGAGCTGACGGCGATGCCGCCCGCCGAACGCGTGCGCGCGGCCGTCGAGTTCGGGGCGCAGATCCATCCGCAGTATCGCGACGAGTTCGAGAACGGCGTCGCCGTCGCCTGGCATCGCGTGCCGTTCACGAACGGCTGCTTCGCCAAGTGGTCCGACGACGTGCGCGAGAAGCACTACGACAATCTCTGCCAGATCGACGGCCGCATCGTGCTCGCCGGCGAGCACGCCTCGCGGATTCCGGCGTGGCAGGAAGGCTCGGTGCTGTCGGCGCTCGACGCGATCGGCCGCCTGCACAAGCGCGCGATCGAGACGCGCGCGGAGGCCGCATGAGACGGCTCCTCGCGATCACGGTCCTGCTCGCCTCGTGCGGTTTCGCGGCGGAGCTGCCGGTGTTCTCGCCGCCCGGTACGATCCTCGTGCGCGGCCATTTCGTGCACCGCGACGGCGAGACGCTGTATCGCTCGATCTGCCAGGGCTGCCACATGCCCGACGCGCGCGGCGCGCAGGGCGCCGGCATGTATCCGGCGCTCGCCGAGAATCCGAAGTTCGCGAGCGCGGCCTATCCGATCGCGCTCGTGCTCGGCGGCCGGCACGGCATGCCGGCGCTCGGCGACAGCCTCACCGACGCGCAGGTCGCCGAAGTCGTGAACTACGTGCGCTCGCACTTCGGCAACGCGTATCCGGATCAGGTGACGGCGGACGACGTCGCGCGCATGCGGCCGGCGCTCGCGCCGCAGGCCGCGCAGGCGTGCGATCCGTATCCGCCGCCCGGCGACCGGCACATCCGCGTGTGCCGAAGATTCTCGCGCTAGCTCTTGAAGCCGACGCGCAGATGACTGTTGTCGCAGAACGGCTTGTTGTTGCTGTGACCGCAGCGGCACAGACGCGCGTTCCGCACGCGCGCGACGACGCGGCCGGTGCCGCTGGTGATCTCGAGGTTGCCGCGCACCTTGTACGGCCCGTCGCGCTCGGGATCGATCGCGAGCGGTCCGTCGCGCACCTCGAGCATGTCGGTCTTGCCGCTCGGCGGCTCGCCGGTCGCGGCAAATCCGATCTCCTTGTGCGACTGGTCGCAGAACGGCTTGTTCTTCGAAGCGCCGCAACGGCATAGCGTCGCGCGATAGCCGAGCGGCTCGCCGTCGAGCACGATGTCGGCGCGGACCGCATACGGCCCCGCTTCGCGCGTCGAGAGCAGGTTCACCGGCGGCGCGCTCTCGTCCGGATGGCCGTCCTTGCGGCGGTAGCGGATCGCGCCCGACGGACAGGCGTGCGCGATCTCGACGACCGCATCGACCGGCATCGCGTCGGGATGGATCCACGGCCCGACGACGTTGGCGGCGAACACCTTCGGCGCGCCGGTGACGCAGAAGCGCGCGTGGATGCAGCGCTTCCCTTCGTAGAGCAGCGTCATGTCCTTGCCTTCGATCGCCTCGACCCCGTCGACGCTGCGCGGCTGACCGCCGTCGGCGGCCGGCGCCTGCTGCGCGGCCGAGACCAGCGCAGGCGCGGCAGCAGGCTTCGGCTTCGGTGCCGGCGCGCTCTCGATGCGCGCGAATTCGCGTTCGGCGCGCGCGGCGATGTCGGCGAAGCGCGACGCCGCGCGGAGCGCGCGCTCGTCGTTGTCGGAACAGAGATTCTTCGCGCCCTTCGCAAGCTCGTCGAGCCGCTCGACGATGAAGCGATGCGCGCTCGGGCTGTCGGGCAGCGGCGCCGCGTCGCGCAGCGCCGTGAACGACATGCCCGCGTTGCAGCCGGGATTCGACGGACCCGCTGGCAAGCGCGCGGCGCGCTCGCCGAGCTGCGTCACCGTGTGCATCAGCTCGATCGCGAGGTCGACCGCGAACGCCTTCTCCGCGCGCGGCGCGCGAACGGCGT